>ENA-OUNI01001155-OUNI01001155.1-human-gut-metagenome-genome-assembly--contig:-NODE-1155-length-10775-cov-4.431912_pt1 | contig 10775 bp, 10 predicted proteins | sample MGYA00242499_ERZ504580 | MGnify/ENA primary metagenome ERZ504580 (study PRJEB26092, sample SAMD00036315) | human gut metagenome | host: Homo sapiens | study: EMG produced TPA metagenomics assembly of... | reverse complement strand
CGCAATCTGCACGCCCCACTTTGCGGTATATTTTGTCCGAATTCGGTTGTCGTAGCCCACTACGACGCCCTCATCCGAACAAAAATCTCCCACAAATTGTGACGCACATCTTGCGTAAAGCATTTTTCAGACACGCTCTGGCAGGCAGAAACATACAGCAAAAGAGAATGTAAACAGGCTGGCAGACAGAAACAGATAAATTTCTGATTGACAGAGTACCTGTTTGGGTGTAAAAATATAAAACAGTTACTGTGAAGGTCTTTGCCGGACGGTAACAGTAATAATTCCATAAAATGGCGGAAAAATGTCGAAAAACAAGAAATACACTTGCGTGATGCTAAGGTAATGTGGTAAAGTAGCCGGGTACAGAAGTGGTACCCGGTTACTTTTTGCAGTATATAAAATGACTGTATTCTGTTTTTGGATAAATATGTGAAGGAAACAGAACATACTTTGACAAATCCAGAGTGTATGAAAAAAGAAGAAAAAGGAGGAGTAAATTTGAGTGGTACAACAATGGTCATATTGTCCGCATTTGTTGCCTATCTGTTACTTATGATAGTCATTGGTGTGGTTTATATGAAAAAAACAAGCAGCTCGGAAGATTATTTTCTGGGCGGACGTGGACTGAATGCATGGGTAGCTGCTCTTTCAGCACAGGCATCAGATATGAGCGGATGGCTCTTAATGGGACTTCCGGGAGCAATTTATTCACTGGGAACAGGACAGATCTGGATTGCTGTAGGTCTGTTCATCGGAACTGTATTAAACTGGGTGTGTATTTCACACAGACTTCGTAAATATACGATCGCAGCAAACAATTCCCTTACAATCCCGGCATTTTTTGAGAACAGATTTCAGGATAAGAAGAGAATCCTGTTATTGCTTTCATCCATCGTGATCGTAATCTTTTTCCTGGTTTATACAGCTTCTGCACTGGCAGCAGGCGGTAAACTTTTTAACACAGTATTTGGAATTGATTATCATATAGCTCTGGCAATTGGTGCAGCAGTTATCCTCTGTTATACATTTATGGGGGGATTTATGGCTGTATGCGTAACTGACTTTGTACAGGGAACACTGATGCTGATCGGTCTTCTGATCGTTCCGCTGGTTGCATATCTGACACTGAGCGGAAGTCTGAGTGATCTTCTGACACAGAGCGGAGCACCGGGTGGAGCAGCAGCTTTCCTGAATCCTTTTGAGAACGGAGAACGCCCATATACATTTGTTGAAATCTTTTCCCAGCTTGCATGGGGACTTGGATACTGTGGCATGCCTCACATCCTTACCCGTTTCATGGCTGTAAAGAGTGAGAAAGAATTAAAAAAATCCAGTGCGATCGCAATCGTGTGGGATATCCTTTCTCTGACAGCAGCGTGCTTTATCGGTATTATAGGTCGTGCATATCTGCTTCCGACTGTACTTGGTGAAAATGGTGCATCTTCCTCAGAGAGTGTATTTATCGAGATGATCAATAAACTGTTTTCCAGTCATCTGGGACTTCCGTTTATCGGAGGAATCTTCCTCTGCGGTATTCTTGCGGCAATTATGTCCACAGCGGATTCACAGCTTCTGGTAACAGCGTCCGCAGCATCTGAGGATTTATATCATCAGTCATTAAGAAGGATGCAGACTCAAAGGAAATTCTTGCAGTTGCAAGACTTACGGTTATCGTGGTATCTGTTCTCGCATTTGTGATCGCGTGGAATCCGAACAGCAGTATCATGGGACTGGTATCCAATGCATGGGCCGGTCTTGGTGCAGCGTTTGGTCCGACTGTGGTAATGTCACTGTTCTGGAGAAGAACAAACCTTACAGGTGCAGTTGCAGGTATTGTTTCCGGTGGTCTGACAGTTATCGTCTGGGACTATATACCGCTTGCGGCAGGACAGACTCTTGGTTCTTATACAGGACTTATTCTCTGGCTGTAGGTTTTGCTGTCAGCCTTGCGATGATCATTATCTTCAGTCTGGCTACAAAAGCACCATCCAAAGAAATCACAGATGTGTTTGATAAAGTGGCAGGAAAATAATAGAATAGAAAGACTATCCATTTTCGGATGAATTTGTTATAATGGCAGTAGCGCAAAAAAGCGTTTACTGCTTTTTTAACCTGATAAACTGCGGAGCAGTTATTCGGTGTAGAGCTGCGTAGCGAAGCGGACGATTTTATCCGCTTGATTATTACAAGAAGAAGGTGTCGCACATGAAGAAATATGATTATCTGATAGTAGGAGCCGGCCTTTTTGGTGCAGTATTTGCACATGAGGCCACAAGACGGGGGAAAACATGCCTTGTGATCGATAAGAGAGGTCATATCGGCGGTAATATTTACACAGAAGAAGTAGAGGGGATCCAGGTACACAGATACGGTGCACATATTTTCCATACTTCCAGAAAACAGGTGTGGGATTATATCAATCAGTTTGCAGAATTTAATCATTTTGTAAATTCACCGATCGCAGTCTATAAGGATGAGTTATATAATCTGCCGTTTAATATGAATACCTTCCATCAGCTCTGGGGAGTACGTACTCCTGCAGAGGCAAAAGCGAAGATACAGGAACAGATCGCAAGAATGCACATTACCCATCCGAAGAACCTGGAGGAACAGGCGCTTGCACTGGTTGGACAGGACGTATATGAGAAACTGGTAGAGGGATATACAAGGAAGCAGTGGGGCAGGGAGTGTAAAGATCTGCCGGCATTTATCATAAAAAGACTGCCTTTGCGTTATACTTATGATAATAACTATTTCAAAGATCCTTATCAGGGAATCCCCAAAGGTGGATATACACGTATTGTGAAGAAACTTCTGGAGGGTGTACAGGTATGTCTGAATACAGATTTCTTTGCAAACAGAGAAGAACTGACTGCACAGGCAGACAAAGTACTCTTTACAGGTATGATCGATGAATTTTATGACTATTGTTACGGAGAACTGGAATACAGATCACTGAAATTTGAGACAGAAGTGCTGGATATGGGAAATTATCAGGCAATGCGGTTGTCAATTATACAGATTATGAAGTGCCGTATACAAGAATCATTGAGCATAAACATTTTGAATTTGGTACACAGCCAAAGACTGTGATCACCAGAGAATATCCGGCAGCATGGGAAAAAGGCAAAGAGCCTTACTATCCGGTCAATGATCCGAAGAACAGTGAACTGTTTGACAAATATGAACGCCGCGCATTAGAAGAGAAGAATGTGATCTTTGGCGGAAGACTCGGCATGTATCGCTACATGGATATGGATCAGGTTATTGAAGAGGCACTGTCTCTGGCAGAAACAGAGCTTACCTATGAAGAGCCATGAAAGTAAATTTTTGGATTGTAAGATAAAGGTAGCAAACAGTTACAGATAAAGTAACCGGAAAGGATAAATATATGACAGACACACCAATAATTGCTCTTTATTACAGAGAGCATGATCCGATGAAAAGAAAGATGTTTCTTGACCAGTCTATTGCTGCAGGCGAAGATGAGGTGGCAAATGCTGTCCGTAAGGAATTGTGGGAACTGCGTTACGGAGAACCTTCAGAGGCAGGTTCCGGTACACGTGCTGATGGGTATCTGGCGCTTTGGATGGCAATGGAATACAGCAAGGATACAGCGGGAAAGCTGTTTGGTTTAAAGAGAGCCAGAAAAGAAATCGAGAAAAACCTTGCCAGACTGAAATTCAGGGAAATGCAGGAAAAGAGCGAACTTCACAGGGAATTGCTTTACAGAGAATGCTGCCATATGGTTAAGACTTATATGGAACTTTGTGAGAAGGACAAGACATATAATACTACCCTGTGCGGAATTGTTCCTATCAGTGAGAAAAGTGCGAAGAGTAAGCTTCAGAAAGATGTCTATACCACTGCCATTGTGTTTCCGGAAGAAATCAATATGCAGGAAGAACTGGAAATGATAACAAGGGCAGCAAGGGAAGCTTACGAAGCTCATTTTCCGGGAGAAGGCGGATTACAAAGATAAGCCAATAAAAATTACTGGAGGCATATATGAACAAAGCAAATTTGACAGCTTATGAAGTTGTAACAGAAGAAAACCTGACAGATATCCATTCCACAGGCTGGCTTCTGCGCCATAAGAAAACAGGTGCAAGAGTTATGCTGATCGAGAATGATGATGAGAACAAAGTATTTAATATCGCATTTCGCACACCGCCTAAGGACAGCACAGGTGTGGCACATATCCTGGAGCACAGTGTACTCTGCGGTTCCAGAGAATTTCCATTAAAGGATCCTTCGTAGAACTGGTAAAAGGTTCTCTGAATACTTTCCTGAATGCCATGACTTATCCGGATAAAACCTGCTATCCTGTAGCCAGTTGCAATGATAAGGATTTTCAGAATCTGATGCATGTTTATCTGGATGCGGTATTTTATCCGAATATCTATAAAAGAGAAGAGATTTTCCGTCAGGAAGGCTGGAACTATCATCTGGAACAGAAGGAAGGACCGCTGAAATACAACGGTGTTGTATATAATGAGATGAAGGGTGCTTTCTCCTCGCCGGATGAAGTTCTGGAACGGGAGATTATGAATCACCTTTTCCCTGATACCACTTATGGATGTGAATCAGGCGGTGATCCGAAAAATATTCCGGATCTTACCTATGAGAATTTCCTGAATTTCCACAGAACTTATTACCATCCATCCAACAGCTATATTTATCTGTATGGAAATATGGATATGGAAGAGAAACTGGCATTTCTGGATGAGCATTATCTGTCGCATTTTGATTATCTGGATGTGGATTCTGTTATTCAGGAACAGAAAGCATTCGGAGCATGCCAGGATGTGACTCTTGAGTATCCGGTTGCTGAGAATGAGGGAGAAGAGGACAATACCTATCTTTCTTATAACATGGTTGTGGGAAATGCTGCGGACAGTCAGATGGCGATGGCATTTGAGGTATTGGATTACGCACTGTTAAGCGCACCGGGAGCACCGTTAAAGCAGGCACTTCTGGATGTAAAAGCAGGCAAGGATGTCTATGGATCTTATGATGATGGTATTCTCCAGCCATATTTTACAGTAATTGCAAAAGGCTCCAATCCGGACAGAAAAGAAGAATTCGTATCTGTGATCAGACAGGTACTTGGAGATATTGTTAAGAATGGAATTGATAAGAAAGCTGTAGAGGCTGGAATCAATTACTTTGAATTCCGTTATCGTGAAGCTGATTTTTCCTCTTATCCAAAAGGACTGATGTACAGTCTGGATATTTTGGGAGACTGGCTGTATGAAAAAGGAAATCCCTTTGCGCAGGTACAGCAGCTTACAGTTTTTGAAAACCTGAAAAAGGCAGTAAACGAAGGATATTTTGAAGAACTGATCCGTAAATATCTTCTTGAGAATCCACATGGATGCATCATGACTCTTGTGCCGAAGAAAGGTCTGGCAGCCCAGCGTGAGAAAGAGCTGGAGGAGAAGCTGGAAGCATACAGAAGCAGTCTTTCTGAAGAACAGCTGGATGCAATGGTTGAGAAGACGAAAGCACTGGAAGCATATCAGGAAGCCGGCGAAGATCCAAAAGCACTGGAGTGCATTCCGATGTTAAAGAGAAGTGATATTAAAAGAGAAGCTGCAAAGATCATAAATGAAGAATTAACGGTAGATGACAGTCTGTTCCTTTACCATGACGTATGCACAAATGGCATCGGTTACGTAGACCTGATGTTTAAGACTGACAGTATTGCGCCTGAGCAGATTCCTTATCTGGGACTTTTGAAATCCGTACTGGGTTATGTGGATACAGAGAATTACACATACGGAGAACTGTTTAATGAGATCAATGCCAATACAGGCGGTATCAACTGTGGGGTAGAGGTTTTTGACAGAGCTGATTCTACAGAAGAGTTTCAGGCTATGTTCTCTGTAAGAGGTAAGGCACTTTATACGAAAATGGATTTCCTTTTCAAAATGATCGGGGAGATCCTGAACAGCTCGAAACTGGAGGATACCAAGCGTCTCTATGAGATTGTTGCATCTGTGAAGTCCAGGGCACAGGTAAACCTGACAGGTGCCGGACATTCCACTGCTGTACTCAGAGCAGCTGCATATTCTTCTCCGATGGCTGCATTTCAGGATGAGATGGCGGGAATCGGATATTATCAGTTTATCGAGAAACTGGAAAAAGATTTTGAACAGCGAAAAGAGGAAACTGTAGAAGAGCTTTGCAAACTGATGAAAAAAATTCTCCGTCCGGAGAACTTTATGATCAGTTATACAGGTGAGAGAGAGTCCCTGGAGACAGTTCAGAAACTGGCGGGAGCTGTAAAGGCAGGACTTGGCACAGAACCAGTGGAAAAATCAAAAGAGAAGCTGACCTGCACAAAGAAAAATGAGGGATTTAAGACTTCCGGACAGGTCCAGTATGTGGCTCAGACCGGTAATTTTAAGAAAAAAGGCCTGGAATATACAGGTGCACTGGAAATTCTGAAGGTTATCTTAAGTTATGATTATCTGTGGATGAATCTGCGCGTAAAGGGCGGTGCATATGGATGTATGAGCGGATTTAAGAGGAATGGTGAGAGCTATCTGGTATCTTACCGCGATCCTCATCTGAAACGTACACTGGATGTATATAAGGGGATTCCGGATTATATCCGTAATTTCCAGGCAGATGAGCGCGAGATGACAAAATATATCATTGGTACCATCAGCGGAAAGGATGTTCCCAGGACACCTCAGATGAAAGGTTCTGTTTCCAAGACAGCATATTTCTGCGGTGTGACAGAGGAGATGCTCCAGAAAGAACGTGATCAGATTCTGAATGCGTCTGCAGAGGATATCCATGCACTGGCCGAGATCATAGAGGCAGTTCTGGCAGCTGATCAGATATGTGTGGTGGGAAGCGAGAGCAAGGTGGCTGAGGCCTCTGATGTACTGATGGAAGTGAAACCACTGATCAATTGTTAAAAAAGGAAAGAACAGAATGAACGAAAATTTTAAATCCGGATTTGTAGCGATTATCGGACGTCCAAACGTAGGTAAATCCACTCTGATGAATCATCTCATCGGACAGAAGATCGCTATCACATCCAAGAAACCACAGACAACCAGAAACCGTATCCAGACCGTTTATACCTGTGACGAAGGTCAGATCGTATTTCTCGATACTCCCGGTATCCACAAGGCAAAGAATAAGCTGGGAGAATATATGGTCCAGGTGGCAGAGCGAACTTTAAAAGAGGTAGATGCCATTATGTGGCTGGTAGAGCCAAGTACCTTTATCGGGGCAGGAGAGCGTCATATTGCAGAACAGCTTCAGGGAATCGGAGTGCCGGTAATCCTGATCATCAAACAAAATTGATACTGTATCAAAGGAAGAAATCCTTCCTGCCATTGACACCTACCGAAAAGTATGCGATTTCGCAGAGATTATCCCATGCTCCGCACTGCGTGGACAGAATACACAGGATATTATCGGTTGTATCCTGAAATATCTGCCTTACGGTCCTATGTTTTATGACGAGGATACAGTTACTGATCAGCCTCAGCGTCAGATCGTGGCTGAGATCATCCGCGAGAAAGCACTTCATGCACTGGATGCGGAAATTCCGCATGGAATCGCAGTTGCCATTGACCGGATGAAAACACGTCCGGGAAAAAATCCAATCGTGGATATTGATGCGACAATTATCTGTGAAAGAGAGTCTCACAAAGGAATTATCATCGGCAAACAGGGTGCGATGTTAAAGAAAATCGGAAGTAATGCAAGATATGAGATTGAGCGTATGCTGGAATCAAAAGTGAATCTGAAGCTTTGGGTAAAAGTAAAGAAAGACTGGAGAGACAGTGATTTCCTTATCAAGAACTTTGGTTACGATAAGAAGGAAATCTAAATAAAAAGACAGTCAGGAAACAGAGAGAATGAGTGATTTGATAACTGTGCAGGGAGTAGTGCTCTCTGCCATGCCTGTGGGAGAATATGACAAGCGGATCGTCCTTCTCACCAGAGAAAGAGGCAAGATTTCCGCGTTTGCAAAAGGAGCCCGCCGCCCAAACAGCCAGTTTCTGGCGGCTGCCAATCCTTTTGTGTTTGGAACCTTTGCCCTTTATGAGGGGCGTTCCAGTTATAATCTGAATCAGGTATCCATCAGTCATCATTTTGTGGAACTGGCAGGCGAACAGCCTGGAATCTACTATGGATATTATTTTCTGGAACTGGCAGATTATTTCGGACAGGAGGGGATTGACGAGAAAGAATCTATGAACCTTCTGTATGTGACAGTGAAGGCACTTCTGAACTCGAATATTGATGACAGGCTGGTGAGGTGTATTTTTGAACTTCGTATGATGGCTGCACAGGGATTGTGTCCTTCACTGTTTCATTGTGTGTGCTGCGAAAGACAGCCTGTGGAGGGAGAAGAGCTTTTCTTTTCTCAGCAGAATCATGGTATTCTGGATAAAGCCTGTCTGGGACATGTAAATGATGCAAAGAGAATCTCAGCACCTGCATTATATGCCATGCAGTACATAGTAACTGCTTCTCTTGGGAAGCTTTATACATTTACTGTTACAGAAGAAGTACTCCATGAACTGGAACGTCATATCCATACCTATATTGCTGCGAACACTGAAAAACGGTTCAAAAGTCTGGAAATTCTGGAAATAATGAGCTGAGATACCTTGAAAAAGAAATCAGATACAGTTATAATAACGTTAATTGTAGCTGTTTATTACGTTAATCAAATAGCGGAATGGATTGTGAACCAAATTGCCTGACGGATATGAACAGTTACACGCATTTTATAAAAAGAACGAGGAGAATAGTCATGGAAAAAACAATGGACAAAATCATTGCGCTGGCAAAGGCAAGAGGATTTGTTTACCCGGGTTCCGAAATCTATGGTGGTCTTGCAAACACATGGGATTACGGTAATCTTGGTGTAGAATTAAAGAATAACGTAAAACGTGCATGGTGGCAGAAATTTATTCAGGAATCCCCATACAATGTAGGTGTTGACTGTGCAATCCTGATGAACCCGCAGACATGGGTTGCATCCGGACATCTGGGAAGCTTCTCTGACCCGCTGATGGACTGTAAGGAATGTCATGAGCGTTTCCGCGCAGATAAGATCATCGAAGACTTCAGCCAGGAGAATGGCATTGAACTTGAGAGCTCTGTAGACGGATGGTCTCAGGAAGAGATGATGAACTTCATCAAAGATCACAATGTACCATGCCCTACATGCGGCAAACATAACTTTACAGATATCCGTCAGTTCAACCTGATGTTCAAGACATTCCAGGGTGTTACAGAGGATGCCAAGAATACAGTATACTTAAGACCTGAAACAGCACAGGGTATTTTCGTAAACTTCAAGAATGTTCAGAGAACATCACGTAAGAAAATCCCGTTTGGTATCGGTCAGATCGGTAAATCTTTCCGTAACGAGATCACACCGGGTAACTTCACATTCCGTACACGTGAGTTCGAGCAGATGGAGCTTGAATTCTTCTGTGAGCCGGATACAGACCTTGAGTGGTTTGCATACTGGAAGAATTTCTGCCTGAACTGGTTATATTCTCTTGGATTAAAAGATGAAGAAGTTCGTTACCGTGATCATGACGCAGAAGAATTAAGCTTCTACAGCAAGGCTACCACAGACGTAGAGTTCCTGTTCCCGTTTGGATGGGGCGAGCTGTGGGGAATCGCTGACAGAACAGATTATGACCTGACTCAGCATCAGAATGTATCCGGACAGGATCTGACATATTTTGATGATGAGAAGAAGCAGAAATATATCCCATATGTAATCGAGCCGTCACTGGGTGCTGACCGTGTGGTACTTGCATTCCTGTGCAGCGCATATGATGAGGAAGTTCTGGATGCAGAGAAGAATGACGTTCGTACTGTCCTTCATTTCCATCCGGCACTTGCACCTGTTAAGATCGGTGTGCTTCCTCTTTCCAAGAAGCTTAATGAGGGTGCAGAGAAGATCTATCAGCAGTTAAGCAAGAAATATAACTGTGAATATGATGATCGTGGAAACATTGGTAAACGTTACAGAAGACAGGATGAGATCGGTACTCCGTTCTGTGTAACTTATGACTTTGAGTCCGAAAACGACGGAGCAGTTACAATCCGCGACCGTGATACTATGGAGCAGGTTCGTGTGAAGATTGATGAACTGGATGCATATTTTGCGGATAAATTTACATTTTAACTGAAAAAACAGCAAAGGAGCTGTATCGGATGGGAATCTGGGTACTCCTTTGCTGTTTTTATTACAAAATACAGATTATAAAAATTCGTTACTGTTCACTCCGTTCTCAGCAACACGCTTCGCGATGCACAGAATTTATGCTAATCGCATAAATTCGCGCAGTATGTCTCGGGTTTTCTGTGACCTTCGCTCACAAAAAACACCTCGCGGGATATTACCAGTGAACAGTAACAAAAATTCGACATCAAAAGTTATCAAAATAATTTTTGCTTGTGTAAATATTCATTTTTTAGTATAATCCCATCTTTGACAGTTGCTGAGATAAAAATCGCTGTATCCTTGTGTTTACTGGGGCACAGCGATTTTCGTCGTTGTCATGAAATATAGTAATTTATTCTTTTCTTTTGCTTTTTTTCTGGATCGTTCTCATTTTGCTTTTGGTTATGAATTGATAATCAGTCGGAAGCCGCAGGCTTCATGAAGATCATCTGTAATGGCTTCACGCTTATATAGAGGAATATAACCCTGTTCTTGTATTTCGGCAAAATTTATTGCCTTTAAAGTTTCCAGAAGTTCTTCGCAAGTA
>ENA-OUNI01001154-OUNI01001154.1-human-gut-metagenome-genome-assembly--contig:-NODE-1154-length-10778-cov-1.662755_pt1 | contig 10778 bp, 14 predicted proteins | sample MGYA00242499_ERZ504580 | MGnify/ENA primary metagenome ERZ504580 (study PRJEB26092, sample SAMD00036315) | human gut metagenome | host: Homo sapiens | study: EMG produced TPA metagenomics assembly of... | reverse complement strand
ACTTCAAACTGAGAAACCATATCAACCATACTTCCCATCTTTCTGTTACCCAGAAGCGTCGCAGAATCACGGTCAAGAAGCGGAATCTGATCAAAAGAAAGTTCCTCTATATCCTTTGTAAACTCTCCGGTCTCCACTTTCATAAGCTTTTGATATTTCTTTGCGTTCACTATCGGAGAGGAAAGAAGAGATCCCAACAGATATACCGCTACGATCACTACAAGAACCGTAAGAATCGCTTTTAATCCTTTCGATTCCTTCATCTCGTATCTGTTTAACTTTTTCTTCCTGACATAGATCAGCGCTGCCAAAACAACAAGAATCACAAGGAAGATCCAAAATTCTGTCGCATGAATGTTAACTGCAGGAAGAGCTACGTAATAGTAAACACCAAGCAACGCGATCACCGCCAGTACAACCGCTATCTTTCCACCTATTTTTTCATATTACTTTTCTTACCTTTCTGGAATCCCATTTTAAAGCTTCTCTCTAAAACCTCTTTCGCCAAAGATCAGGTGACAGTATCAGAAGATAAGGGAATATTTCCAATCTTCCGAATAGCATATCAAAACTAAACACAATCTTCGACAGCGCAGAAAACGCATGGAAATTATCGGTAGGGCTACTTGTGAAATTCCCGGTCCTACGTTGTTTATTGTTGTCAAAACTCCGCTGAATGATGTGGCAAAATCAAAATTATCAAGCGAAACAAGCAGCACTGACACAATAATGATAAATACATATGCCGAAAAATAAATATTAATGCTGCGCATCGTATCTGCGCCTACTTTCTTTCCGTTCATCCTAACCATCGTCACCGCATTCGGATGAAGCATCTTATGAATTTCCTGACGGATCGATTTGCAAAGGATCATAAAACGACTTACTTTAATACCGCCTCCCGTTGATCCCCCGCATGCTCCGATCACCATAAGCATCATCAGTATCGTTTTAGATAACTCGGGCCACTGTTCAAAATCGGCCGTATAAAATCCCGTTGTCGTAATGATCGCCCCTACCTGGAACGAGGCATAGCGAAACGCGTGCGCCACTGTTTCATACATACTCAATATATTGATCGTAATCGTTACGATTGCCGCGGCAACTACTCCGAGATACACTCTAAGCTCTTCATTTTTCAACACGCTCTTCCAGTCTTTAAGCAACAGCAGAAAGTAGAGATTAAGTTGATTCCGAACAAGATCATAAACACGGTGATCACGCCGTCAATATATGCGCTGTCATAAAATGCAACGCTCGCATTTCTGTTGGAGAATCCTCCTGTTCCCGCCGTACTGAACGAATGAACGACAGCATCATACAAATTCATTCCGCCAAACATAAGGAAGATCACTTCCGCGATCGTCAGAACAAAATACATCTGATACAACAGTTTTGCCGTATGACGAACTTTCGGAACGAGTTTATCCATCTCCGGTCCCGGCACTTCGGCCGCATAAGCGACATAGAATTATCCGTATCAAGAGAAGTGATCATCATCACAAAAACGAGCACTCCCATTCCGCCGATCCAATGTGTAAAGCACCGCCAGAAATTCATTCCTTTCGGAAGAGCCTCTATATTCTGCAAAATAGTAGATCCGGTCGTCGTAAAACCGGAAACCGTTTCAAAAACCGCATCAATATAATTCGGAATACAATCCGACAAAAAGAACGGAAGCGCTCCGAACAACGACCATAAAATCCACGCAAGTCCGACGATCACAAAGCCTTCCTTCCCGTAGATCTGTTTGTTCTCCGGCTTTTTCCTTCCCAATCCAAGATAAAGAGCAAATAATACCGCCGCCACTACAAGAAAATAAACTCCCGTTTTTTCTTTGTAAAGGAGAGACACCACCGCCGGTATAAGAAGCAAAAGCCCTTCCGTACCAAGCATTTCCCCAGTATATACACTATCATCTTTTTATTCATCTTACTGTACCTGCGCTATAATATCCGAAAGATCTTCCAGATGTTTTTCCATCGTAACAACAATCACGCTGTCTCCTGCCTCTATGCTGTCATTTCCATTCGGTATGATAATCTGACGCTTTCTTACGATACATGCGATCAGATTATTCGGTTTCACTTTCAAATCTTTCAACGTTATACCTGTATAATTCGTTTCATTTTTCACAATGAACTCCAATGCTTCTACTTTTTCGTCCACAAGTTGGTACATCGTCTCTACATTTGCGCTCTTTTGGGAGTTCTTTCTCGCTCTGACGTAACTTAAAATCGCATCTGCCGTTGCCGTTTTCGCCGAAACGATACTGTCGATACCGAAATCCGCTACCATTCTCGCCCTTCTGTCTTCATTCACTTTGGCAATAATCTTTCCCGCGCCCTGGCTTTTCGCATAAAGCGAAAGAATAATGTTTTCTTCATCGATTCCTGTCAGCGCAACAAATGCATCTACATTCTCCACGCCTTCTTCACTTAAAAGATCATGATCTGTCGCATCTCCGTGGATCACTGTTACTTTCGGAAGACAATCGCATAATTCTTCACACCGATTTTCGTCTTTTTCGATGATCTTTACATGCATTCCGATCTTACAAAGTCTCGCCGCCAGATAATAGGCACCCGGCCTCCTCCGCAAATAAGAACTTTCTTGATCTTTGTCTGAAGCTGACGTTTTCCATGCATTTTGAAAAACGCTTCCATCGCCTCATGCGCACCGGTAATATGAAGTTTATCCCCTGCCTGAAGTACATATTCCCCATCCGGTATAAATACTTTTCCCTCATGTTCTACCGCGCAAACAAGGATTTTGATCTGAAACTTTTTATAGATTGCCGCAAGAGACATTCCTACAAGACGATTGTCCTCCGAAACAGTAAACTCTATCAATTCAACTCTTCCTTTTACAAACGTCTCAATCTTACTCGCAACCGGAAACAGAAGCAGACGACTGATATCATTCGCCACAATCAATTCCGGATTCACCGCCATACTAAGATGAAGCTCTTCTTTTAAAAGACCAATCTGTTTAAAATAAATCGGATTACGCACGCGGGCGATCGTATGACGAGCTCCGAGCTTTCTTGCAATAAGACAGCTCAACATATTACATTCATCTGCCGATGTACATGCGATCACCAGATCTGCATGCGGCACATCCGCCGCTTTTTGCACGTCGGCATCCACCCCGTTTCCGTGGACGCAGAATATCAAGTCTGTCGATAGCAAACCGAAGTTTTCTTTCGTTACTGTCGATCATCACAATGTCATAATCATCCGCCGAAAGCTGACGGGCCAGTTTATATCCGACTTTCCCATCACCTATAATCACAATCTTCATTCTCTTTCCCTCTAACTGATTCTCTTAAATATCATTTTATAATTTTAAATTTTATGTCTGTATTTCTTGACAGTAGAGCAATTATAGCACCTTTACACATAAAGTACAATGATCTTTGCAAATTCTTAACGAACCGCCGTCATAAGAAAAGCAGAATACCGCACACCATAAAAGATGCGCGGTATTTGATCCTTTTTATAACAGAAATACCTGCCGGTCCGCAAACTGAGCATACCGTTCTTTTCTGTTCTTTTTTTTCTGTTTTACTCTTCCGCTCTTGCTGCGATCTCTTTCTCCTGTACATCAGACGGAGCCTGCTCATATCTTGCAAATTCATATGCGTATGTTCCTCTTCCGCCTGTCATGGAGCGAAGCACCGTACAATACCCGAACAATCCTGTCATCGGAATGTCCGCTTCGATCACTTGCTTTCCACCTGCGATCGGAGTCATGCCAAGCACTCGTCCGCGTCTCTTATTCAGATCTCCCATCACATCTCCCGTATAATCGTCCGGAACAGTCACTTTCAAAGAAGCGATCGGCTCAAGAAGTACCGGAGATGCCTCAAGAAATCCTTTCTTAAACGCCTGGGTTGTAGCTGTTTTGAACGCCATTTCCGAAGAATCTACCGGATGATAAGATCCGTCATACAAAGTCGCTTTTACACCGACCACCGGATATCCGGCAAGAGGCCCTTTAAGAACCGATTCCTGCAATCCTTTTTCTACAGCCGGGAAATAGTTTTTCGGAACTGCTCCGCCGACTACGCACTCTTCAAATACATACGGTGTATCAAGATCGTGAGACGGTTCAAATTTCATCTTAACGTGTCCGTACTGTCCGTGGCCGCCGGTCTGTTTCTTATATTTCATATCTACATCCGAATTTTTGCGGATCGTTTCGCGGAATGCAACTTTCGGTGTCTCAAGCGTGATCTCCACTTTATATCTCGCCGCAAGTTTGCTTGCTGCGATCTCGAGATGCTGATCTCCCATTCCATAGAGAAGCGTCTGACGGTTCTCACTGTCATTTACCGACTTCAGAGTAACATCCTCTGCCGTCATTTTTGCAAGCGCCTGTGAAACCTTATCTTCATCGCCCTTTGTTTTCACCGTATACTTCATATATGTGTAAGGAACAGAATAATCTGTTTTCGCATAAGATACCGGATTTGCCTTTGTAGAAAGCGTATCGCCCGTGCGTGTACTGCCGAGTTTTGCGATAGCCCCGATATCTCCTGCAAACAGTTCGGAAACTTCCGCCGGTTTATTTCCGCACATTGTGTAAATCTTTCCGGGTTTCTCTTCTGCGTCTGCGTCTGCATTATATAAAATATCATCGCCTTTCAACACTCCGGAGCATACTTTTACGAATGAATATTTTCCAATGAACGGATCGACCATCGTCTTAAATACATATGCGGTCTTTGCTTTTGAGAATTCATAATTGCCTTCAAAAATCTCGTTTGTTCTGCGATTAATACCTGCGCATTTTCTTTTATCCGGACTCGGGAAGAATCTTACAATGTCAGAAAGCAGATTCGCAACGCCTTGCGCCTGCACGTTTGATCCCATAGCGACAGGAACGATATCTCCGTCCATCACTTCCGTACGCATTGCAGAGCGTATCTCTTCTACCGAAAATTCTTCGCCGTTGAAATAACGCTCCATAAACTCTTCACTTGTCTCTGCGACAGCTCCATAAGAGAGTCTCTCAAAATCTCAAGATTCGGTTTACAGTAATCAGGAATCTCGCACTCTTCTCTTTGCCCGATCTCCGTATATCTTCTTCCTGCATTTTTAATAACATTGATATATCCGACAAGTTTTTCGTTCTCGCGGATCGGCTGGAAATGCGGCGCGATCTTTTTGCCGTAACGGGTAGTCAGATCTTCTACTACCTGACGGAAACTTGCATCGTCAACGTCCATCTCTGTCACATAGATCATTCGCGGAAGGTTATACTTATCACACAGCTCCCAGGCTTTCTCCGTGCCTACCTGAACTCCCGCTTTGCCGGAAACAACGATGACCGCTGCGTCCGCCGCGCTTACCGCTTCTTCCACTTCTCCCACAAAATCAAAATATCCCGGTGTATCAAGAATGTTGATCTTCGCCTTTTCCCATTCGATCGGAACAAGACTTGTGCTGATCGAAAAACCACGTTTCTGTTCTTCTTTATCAAAATCACTGACCGTGTTAGATTCTGTCACTTTCCCCATTCGGTTCGTAACGCCTGATACATACAGCATCGCTTCAACAAGACTCGTCTTTCCGCTTCCGCCGTGTCCGAGCAATACCACATTTCTAATTTCGTCTGTTCTGTAAACTTTCATGCTGCCGCCTCCTTGATATGTAGTTATTTTGCATGTATTTCTTTCCTCTCGCCATGCACATCATAGGTATATTGTACTAAATTTTTTTTATAAATTACAACTATTTTATATATTTTTCACATATTTCTTGTGCAGTTCAACATTGCAGTTCTCTTCCTGTTTCTGAGGAAAACAGTGTCGTCATACACGATAAGCATACGGTGCGGTTTTACGAACCGGATCGGCTTAACTATTACCATTACTTTGTTTACTTTTACAAGTCAGCGTGTTAAAATACCTCTATATTATAATAAGGAAAGGATTTTACTTTTATGTTTTCAGACATCACTCCTGCAAAATCGGCTTTATCGGGCTCGGACTTATCGGCGGTTCTGTCGCAAAGGCGATCCGCACATACTTCCCCGATTATGAGCTGATTGCATTCGATAAAAATAAAGAAAACTCTCGCTCTCGCAGTCCAGGAAAACATCATCGACACTTCCTGTTCTGCGATCGATGACAATTTTAAAGGCTGCAGCTATATTTTCTTATGCGCCCCCGTTTCATACAACACCGCCTGCCTTACCCAGCTAAAATCTCTGATCGATCCAGACTGTATTTTAACAGATGTAGGAAGCGTTAAAACTTCAATCCACGAAGAAATAATCTCGCTTGGTATGGAAGAAAATTTTATAGGCGGTCATCCGATGGCAGGTTCGGAGAAAAACGGATTCGCCAACTCAAAAGCTCATTTGATCGAGAACGCTTACTATATTCTCACCCCTTCAGCTAAAGTATCCGAAGAAAAAATCAATGCTTACCGGAACTTTGTTTCTTCTTTAAAAGCGCTGCCTATTGTCCTCGACTACAGGCAGCACGACTGCATAACCGGAACGATCAGCCATCTGCCTCACATCATTGCTTCTACACTTGTAAACTTCGTCCGGGATACCGATACGAAAGAAGAACTGATGAAAGCGCTTGCCGCCGGCGGTTTCAAAGACATTACGAGGATCGCATCCTCGTCCCCGGTTATGTGGCAGCAAATCTGTCTGAAAAACGGAAAAAATATCTCGCATATTTTAGGACAGTATATCGAAGCACTCATACAAGCTAAACTTTCTATAGATACGGAAGATGAAAATGCGCTTTATACTTTATTTGAATCTTCCCGCGATTATCGTAATTCTATGCCTAACACCTCGCAGGGCCGATCAAAAAACAGTTTGCCGTATACTGTGATATTATTGATGAAACCGGAGGAATCGCGACGATCGCAACTATATTGGCAAGCAATAATATCAGTATTAAAAATATCGGCATTATCCACAACCGCGAATTTGAAGAAGGCGTACTCCGAATCGAATTTTATGATGAATCCTCCTCTTCCAAAGCTTCTGCGCTGCTGAAAAAATACCGATATATCGTATACGAAGTCTAAGAAAGAAACAATAATTTAAACAGGAGGAAAAAGCAATGGAATTAGCCGGTATTCAAGGATTAAAGGGAACAGTTTCCGTTCCCGGAGATAAATCAATTTCCCACCGATGCATCATGTTCGGATCGATTGCAAACGGAACGACGGAAATCCACAATTTTCTGAAAGGCGCGGACTGTCTTGCCACGATCCGCTGCTTTCAGTCTATGGGCATTAATATAGAAGAAACAGATCATACGATCACGGTCCACGGGAAAGGATTACACGGACTATCCGCTCCCTTAAATATCCTCGACGTCGGAAACAGCGGCACTACAACCCGCCTTTTGTCTGGCATTCTCGCGGGACAGAAGTTTGAATCAAAACTTTCGGGAGACGAGTCTTTAAACTCCCGCCCTATGAAACGGATCATCGAACCGCTTACAATGATGGGCGCAAATATTTCAAGTATTCTCAGAAACGGATGCGCTCCGCTGTACATCGCTCCGGGAAATCTGCACGGAATCCACTACGATTCCCCCGTCTCTTCCGCACAGGTGAAATCATGTATCCTGCTTGCCGGATTGTACGCAGAAGGAGAAACTTCGGTTACAGAACCGTCGCTTTCCAGGAACCACACTGAACTGATGCTGAAAGAATTCGGCGCTGACATACGGACTCTTCACTCGCTGTCAGGAACAGAAGCAACCGCATATATTAAACCGTACCCAAAACTATACGGTCAAAAAATCGTTGTTCCGGGAGATATTTCTTCTGCGGCATATTTTATCGCAGCAGGACTGATCGTTCCCGATTCGGAAATATTGATCGAACATGTGGGGATCAACCCGACCAGATCCGGTATTTTGAAGTATGCGAAGATATGGGCGGCGATATCACACTTCTTAACGAACGATGTGAGGCCGGCGAAAAAATTGCCGACATCCTCGTCCGCACGAGCAGTCTGCACGGAATTACGATCGAAGGCGATATTATCCCGACATTGATCGACGAAATTCCGATCATCGCAGTCATGGCTGCCGTCGCAGACGGAACAACTGTCATCAAAGACGCCGCTGAACTGAAAGTAAAAGAAACTGACCGCATCGAAACTGTGACAGATAATTTAAAAGCGATGGGATGTAACGTCACCCCCACAGAAGACGGAATGATCATCACAGGCGGAACACTTCACGGCGCTTCGATCCACACCCTTCTCGATCACAGGATTGCAATGGCGTTCAGCATCGCGGCTCTTGTCGCTGACGGAACAACGAAAATCCTTGACAGTAAATGTGTGGACGTATCGTATCCTACTTTTTATGATACATTTGAACAATTATTATAATCGTATCCGAATTCATATAACTTCAAAAAAGTTATTTAACTTCCTTATTTTCAATGGTAAAATCACGTTTTTGCTATATTGGAATTGAATAATATCAGTTTCTTAATAGAAAAAGGAGGGTACAATTTATGATTAAAAAGCTAATAAAAAAAGAAAAGAAGCAGCTTATCGCCCTATTCATATCACTTATATCTCTTATTATATTTTCTTTGCTGGACAATAAAATAGATAAAATTCTATTTTTCTTTATCGGGGATTTAATTATTATATTTGTCGACGTTTGTTTGGAACTTAAAAAATATTGGAAAATAAAAAAGATAAAAAATAGCATTTTAAAAGAGACATTCATCGATCGCACTGTTTTCATTCGATCAGAAACAGTAAGATCATCGATGTCTCTTTTTTGTGACGGCAATAAACTAAGGTCCGGGCAACCCCGGACCTCAGCGACTGTTTACAATCGCGAAATGTGCCTTTTGGCACTTCAGACGATTGCTTTTACAGCATCTCTTTTCTTAATTCTTCTCCGCTTTTTGCGCTTAAATATGCCGGAGCGATATCGAACACTGTCTTGCATCCGCTCTGACCTTCCGCAGCAAGTCTGTAAGCTGCGCGGGCATATGCAACGATCACGGACGATGTAAACTCAGGATTAGAGTCTAATTTTAAGCTGTACTCGATCAAATGGCTGTTTTCTCCGTCCCAGCCTGTCTTTCCGCTTCTAAGTACGAAACCGCCGTGCGGGATTCCGCTGTGATCGCGTTTTAATTCTTCTTCACTTATAAAATGAACCGTCGTATCATAATCGGCAAAATAGTTCGGCATCGATTTGATCTCCGCTTCTACTTTTGCCGCGTCCGCGCCCTCTTCAAGGACAACAAAACACTCTCTTGTATGTTTCTGACGTGTCGTAAGTTCCGGGTTTTCTCCGTTTCGCACTGCCTCAAGAGCTGCTTCTGACGGAATCGTGTACTGTTTTCCGTCTTTTACGCCTTCTACTCTTCTGATCGCATCTGAATGACCCTGGCTTACTCCTTTTCCCCAGAATGTATAATCTTTTCCGTCAGGAAGGATCGCGTTTGCATACAATCTGTTTAAAGAGAACATACCCGGATCCCAGCCTACGGAAATAATTCCGACTTTTCCACTCTCCTTCGCCGCAGCATCCACATTCGCAAAATGCTCCGGAATGCGGGCATGTGTGTCAAAACTGTCAATTACATTAAACAGCTTTGCAAACTCCGGCGTCTGTTTCGGAAGATCTGTCGCGCTTCCTCCGCAAAGAATCAATACGTCGATCTTATCTTTCCAGTCTGCGGCGTCATCCACACTGCATACCGGAACTCCTTCTGTCAAAATTGTCACGCCTGAAGGATCTCTTCTTGTAAATACTGCCGCAAGTTCCATATCATCATTTTGTTTTACTGCACATTCTACACCTCTGCCTAAGTTACCATATCCCAAAATACCAACTCGAATACTCATTGTCTGCACTCTCCTTTTTGAATATTTTTCGCATAGCCCTTCCCGTGACAACTCACGTTTTTCAAACTATCACTTTGCTATTATACAATCGTCAAGATAAGTTTTCAATGCCATTTTTTTGAATATTTTGTGAGTATTTCTGATCTCTTACTTTCAAAACTGTAAGTGTATAACGCGCCGTGATTGTTATAAATCTAAACAGACAGAAGCCGAAAGGAGTATTCTTATGGAACATATATTAAAACTGGAACAAGTCAAAAAATATTACGGCGGAGCTGCCGGAAATATTACGAAAGCGGTAGACGGCATTCCATGGAAGTAAACAAAGGAGAATTTACTGCGATCATGGGTGCAAGCGGATCAGGCAAAACAACGCTTCTAAACTGTATTTCCACGATCGACACCGTAACCGCAGGACACATTACTGTCAATCATCAGGATATTACAAAAATCAAAGAAAAAGACTTTGCCTCATTCCGACGAAAGAATCTGGGATTTATCTTTCAGGACTTTAACCTTTTAGACACATTAACTATAGAAGAAAATATTTCTCTCTCGCTCATCATCAATAAAGCGAACCCGTCTTCGATCGAGCGGCGTGTCCATGCGATTGCCGACAAATTAGGTATCCGCGATATTTTATCGAAATTTCCTTACGAAGTTTCCGGCGGTCAGAAGCAGCGCTGTGCCTGCGCAAGAGCATTGATCAACGAACCGAATCTAATCTTAGCCGATGAACCTACCGGTGCTTTAGATTCCCGTTCATCGAGATTATTACTGGAAACAATGTCTGATATTAACCGGAAAATGCATACGACAATTTTTAAATGGTAACTCATGATCCGTTCAGCGCCTCTTTTTGCGAACGTTATCCCTGTTTTTAAAAGACGGAAATTAATTCAACGAAATAT
>ENA-OUNI01001153-OUNI01001153.1-human-gut-metagenome-genome-assembly--contig:-NODE-1153-length-10782-cov-3.895824_pt1 | contig 10782 bp, 16 predicted proteins | sample MGYA00242499_ERZ504580 | MGnify/ENA primary metagenome ERZ504580 (study PRJEB26092, sample SAMD00036315) | human gut metagenome | host: Homo sapiens | study: EMG produced TPA metagenomics assembly of... | reverse complement strand
CACCCTTGTAAGCGTGGAAATTCGGGAAGATTCCAAGGAGTTGTCCGACCAATTTGAGGACCTTTCTTGCTTTCTTTTCATAAGTTGTATACAATAAAGGAGCGGATCCCATACATCTGAAAAGAAGGGGATTGTCTCTATGAATACACACGAAGTCCCGCTGCGGGAACGTGTCCGGGCCCAGCTTCTGGAGCTCATTTCCGAAATGGATCTGACCGTCAACACCAGATTGCTCTCTGAAGGACAGCTGGCAGCGAAATTTCAGGTGAGCCGCAGCACCATCCGTACAGTCCTCAGTGACTTGGAAGTGGAAGCAAGGTCATCCGCCGGCAGGGGAGCGGTACCTATGTCAATTCACAGGCCATCCAGGTGAATACAACGCTGTATCCTCGGATCGACTTGCGGGAAATTGTTGCTAGAAACGGCTATTCCGCCAGCAATCTGTCTGGCCGGAATATCCGTTTTTCATTTTATCACACGTTCTTAATCAGGTGCGAGAGTTCGGGATCAGCCTTGATACGCTCGATTTCGTCGGCAACAATCTGCTTGACCTCGTTCTTGATGCGGTAGTAGTTCGCATCAATCTGCTGCTGCATGGTGTCGTTGCCGTCCTTGTCGGTGAAGTCGATAATCTGCGGTATCTTCACGTAACGGGCGGTTTCCCGCTTGACCTGTTCGTTATCCACGACAATCTCGGCATGGAAAATCTTCTGCTCGATGCGTTCGTCGAAGTTATCGGCGACTGCTCCGACAAACATACCCTGCGTTAAGTTGGATATTTTACTGGGTGGTATCAGGCTATCCATTTGCGTACTGATAGAGGTTGATTTATCATTCCGGTTGATAGTCATGCTTTGGCGTTTTTGTAAGACCTTTCCGAAACGGTCTGAAAGCGTTTTTGCCGTTTCAGAAACCACCTGACCGGAAAAGATGTTACCCACCGTATTTTCGATTACTTTGCTTTCCTTATCCCCATAATCCCGGCGTAACTGGCTGAAATCCTGAAAGCCAAACAGACCGCTACCTTGTTGCTTCGTGCCGTTGCTATCAGGTTATCCAGTCCCCGAAAATAGATGGTCGGTAATTCGTCAATGATTACGGAACTTTTCAGTTGGTGCTTCTTGTTTATCAGCTTCACAATACGGGAATTGTACAATCCTAAAGCACAGGAATAGATATTCTGACGGTCGGGATTATTGCCTACTACCAAAATCTTAGGTTCTTCCGGGTTGTTTATATCCAGTGAAAAATCATCCCCTGTCATTACCCAATATAAAGCTGGCTTATCATACGGGAAAGTGGAATTTTAGCACTTGCAAGCTGCCCTTGAAGCTGGTCTTGCGCATTACTTTCCCATGCGTCCATGAACGGTGAAAGATAGTTTTCCAGTTCGGGATAGCTGGTTAAAATAGTGAACGTATCGGCATATTTCTTGTTCAAAAATTCAATGGCGTGCGGAAATGTACAATACTTGCCCCCCTGATAGATTTTCAAAAACCAAATGATAGAAGCCAGCAGGATAATCGGGCTTTCTACAAAGAAATCTCCCTGCTTGGTTATCCAACTGCGGTTAAGGTTTAACATGATGGTATAACTGGCTTCGTATGCGTCCGATATGTCCGTCATAAATGCCGGATTTATCGGGTTGCATCGGTGACTTTTACGTGGGTCATCAAAGTTAATCATGTAGAATTTAGGCTGTACCTTATACCCGTCTAAATGGTTGATTAGGTGATTGTAAGCTATCTCTGAAAGGTCAGGAAATTTGTAGTCATAAATATAAACAGCGAAGCCTTTTTCGATTTGCTGTTTGATGTAGTTATTGACTATCGCATACGACTTTCCTGAACCGGGCGTACCCAATACCATGCTTGCCCTGAACGGGTTTACAACGTTTATCCAGCCATCGTTCCACTTCTTTTTATAGTAGAACCGTGTCGGCAGATTGATGGAATACTCGTTTTCTATCAGGCGTGTTTCCTGTGCGAACTTTCATTTTCCAAATTAAACACATCATCCATTAGGTTGTTTTTCAACAGGCGGGAAATCCATACTCCGGCAGCAAGTAGCGAAAGATACCCGGCGGTCATGGTAAAGATATACAATGCTGTGTTTGCCGCCAGTGCCAACGGCAGAACCAACAGCCACCAGTTCAGGAAAAACAGGATAAAACCGATTGTCAGGAATACATAAATCTTGTTCCATGTGATTTTTTCCTCTTTCACTCCCTTTGTACCCAAACAGGAAAGCGCAAGGAATACCACCGAAAAAAGTTTGGTGTACAGGATATTGGAGAACAGCCCGGCGGTACGCTGGAAGTTCAGCAGGATTTTATCGACTACCCCGATATTGATACCCCACTGCCGGAACGACTGGTAACAAAACCAGTAGATGTTTATCACTACAAATAAAATACTGATTGCCCGCATAAAGTCCATGACCTTTGCAAGTCCTCTTAAATCATCTTCATTCTGCATAATTGAAATTTTATAGTTATTAAATACGTCTTTGTTTCTTCTTCTTTTTCTTCTTGGGTGGTGGAACTTGGCTGTTGTCGGGTGGCGTATCGTTCCCACCGGATAACAGGCTGAACAGTCCTGCAATGGTTTTGCCTGTATTTTCAAGGTGTCCGGTCGGGTTAAATTCCAGTGCGTCTTCCTGCATTTCCTGTTTGCTGTTTCCCGACAAAGTATGGGAGCCGGAAAACAGGTCATTGAACACATTGGCGGAAAAGTCCTTTCCCAACCGTGAACCGTTCAGGACGGTACGGTTTTCGTGGTCGATGAATGTTACACCGTATATCCTGCCTGTATCGTTCTGCCGGAAAAGTACATCTATGCCTTTCGCTTTCAATTCCGTAATAAGCTGTTCCCGGCTACGGGCGGATTGCATCACTGCGCCGACTGTCCGGCGAGTACGCTCTTTCAGGTTCTTGTCCTGAATGTCCTTTGCCGATTTCTTGATACGCCGCTGAATGGCTTCGTAACCTACCGACTTACCCAAAGAAGAAGATTTGAACGGGTTTCCCTGTTTCTCCCCTTTGTCATTGGTCGCTGAATAGACAATACCGTTATAGGGTTTGCCGTTCGCTTCCCCTTTCACTTCCTCCGCCTGTACATTATATATAGATAGCAACGCTTTGTATTCCGTAAAACTCTGAAAACGGTAACTGCTGGCAAGGGCTTTCACCGTATTGGATAACTGGTGCTTTACGTCCCCTGCCCGGTAGTCCACCTTTTTAAGTTCGGGGCGTTCGGCTGCCTGTTTCTTCTCTGCCGGATGCAGCCCGTACTTCTGTTCCAGTTCACGGGTGATTTGTTTGCTGCGGATATGCTCGAACTTGTCGTTTATCTTTTTGCCCGTATCGTCCACCCGGATGGAAACGATATGTATATGATGCCTTGCAATATCTTCGTGCTTGTACACCATATACGGCTGGTTGCCATACCCCAACTTATCCATATACTCTTTGGCTATATCTGCAAGCTGGCTGTCTGAAAGCACATCATCCGGGTGTGGGTTCAGGGAGATATGGATAATCGGTTTTTCCGTTTTCAGGTCTGCGGGCAGGTGCATATCGAAACATTCCATACAACGCCGGATGCTGAAATTCCCGTCCTCGCTCTCAAACATACGGTTGCTTAAAAGTACCTTTCCTTGCTCTTCATCCACCTTGTTTTGGTTGTAGGAAAGCGCACCGAACAGGGAGCTTCCTACGCTTATCTTTGCAACCATCTTGTTTCAAATTCACGGGTCAGTTCAATAATTTGGCGGTTCAGGTCGGCAAGTTCTATCGTTGCCTTTTCCAGTTTATAGAGAAATGCGAGTGCTTTCTTCTCTGAAAAATTGGTATGGAGAGCCTTTACCACCTGATTGTAATTCACGGCAATTCCCCTGTACTGGGAATATAAAGCGGTCAGCCGGGTATAATATTCGACTGCCGCCTTGTCGATTTTAATCACTTTGAACGGTTCGCCGAAGATGCGGGCGGTGATAAAATGCGCTTTGGTGCGCATACCGGACTGGTCGAACAATGCCAAAAAGCGGGCGTGGTCTATCGCATTGAAGCTGATAGAGTACCTGAACACTGCCGGGTCTGCTTTGGGCTTGCGTCCTGCGCCACCCGGACGGGGCGCATTTTCATTTTTCTGTTTCATGCTACATTTTTTTAAAGGGTTACGACTTCGGAGTGACCCTATCCCGGCTTCGTCCGGGCAAGGCGTTCAAAGCTGCTGAAAGAATTTCAAGCAGCTTAAAACACACCTTGCTATTTGCCAGTGCAAATAAAAATCCATCTACCGATGGATTGGAGTTAGCGGATATTGGAACGCTCCCGGCGGCGGGGGCTTAGTTAGCCTGACCGATACCTTTCGGTTGCAAAGTAACGGGTATTAAAAATGCTGTGAAATAGCAGGTTATAGGACAAATGAGGACAAACGGGGACATTTGAGGACACATCTCGAAACGGGTTGTTTTTCTATGTTTATTTGTCCCGAATTTAAGAAAGAAAGCAATATGGACGGATGGAAATATGTAACAGAAAGCGGACGGAAAGAAAGCGGTTTTGAAAACTTGAAAACAAGATTTCAAGATTGTAATCTTTCAAGAAAGCAGGAAAGCAAAACGGATGGAATGATTGAAAGCAAACAGTCTTTCAATCGGGAAAGAAAACTGTCCGTCTTTGTGGAAAGATTGAAAGGAACAAGAATAAGAAGAAAGAAATCATTCCTGCTTTCGGGCTTCCTGTATGGAACGAAAGAAAATACTCTGTCTGTCAATCTGAACGGATGGAAAACAATAAAGATGTATCACAATAATTCAAAATGACAATGAAGAAAGAAACCTTGTATGTGGCTTTCTCCACCCAAAAGGGCGGGGTCGGCAAAACAACGTTCACCGTCTTGGTGGCAAGTTACCTGTATTACCTAAAAGGGTATAACGTGGCAGTCGTGGATTGCGACTACCCGCAGCACAGTATCAGTGCCATGCGCAAACGGGATGCCGAACAGGTGAACGGGGATGATTACTACAAACAGCTTGCCTTTCATCAGTTCAAGACACTGGGAAAGAAAGCGTACCCGGTGCTTTGCAGTTCACCGGACGAAGCGATAAAAACGGCGGATGAATATCTTGCGTCTGCGGGATGGACTATGATGTGGTCTTTTTCGACCTGCCCGGAACGGTGAACAGCGAGGGTGTTATCAACTCCCTTTCAGGGGTGGATTATATTTTCACCCCCATAGCCGCCGACCGGGTGGTATTGGAAAGCAGCCTTTCCTTTGCGGTGGCTATCCATAAACTGCTGGTTAAGAATGAAGCGTGCCGACTGAAAGGGCTGCACCTGTTTTGGAACATGGTAGATGGACGGGAGAAAACAGACCTCTACACCCTGTATGAGCAGACCATCAGAGAACTGGAACTACCCCTTATGAAAGTATTTATCCCGGACACCAAAAGGTTTAAAAAGGAACTGGACGCACAGCGTAAAACCGTGTTCCGTTCCACGCTGTTCCCGGCGGACAAACGGCTGGTAAAGGGCAGCAACATGGAAGAACTGATAACCGAAATCGCATACCTTATAAAACTGTAACGATATGGCAAAGCAAAGTGGCGGGAAACCGCAAATTGACGAAGATTTTATGAAAGAGATTATTTCACAGGGCTTGCCCGTGAAGAAACAGGAAACGCCAACATCGGCGGCGGTGGAAACCGAAAGGGAAACACCCGATAAGCCGGACAAACAGGAAACGGCAAAGGAAGAAAAGGCAGCGAAAGAACCTGCCCGCCGGAAAAAGAACGCTCCGGGCGATTACCGGGAAACCTATTTCATGCGGGTGGACTTGACCGACCGACAACCGTTATATGTCAGCCGTGCCACACACGAAAAGCTGATGAAGATAGTAACCGTTATCGGCGGACGCAAGGCGACCGTGAGCAGCTATGTAGAAAATATCCTGCTCCGGCATTTCGACCAGTTTCAGGACGAGATAAACGAACTGTACGAAAGCAAATTTGAAAAGCCGTTCTGATATGCTAAAATGGTTTATTATCGGAACGCTCCTGTATTACGCCATCCTCTTATGGCGATACCGGGACAGCTTGGGAACATGGTTTACAAACGGAAAAAGAGAGCCGGAACAGCCGGGAAGCAAACCGACCGTGAAAACCGGAAACAGGGATTCCCTTGTAGGGGCAAGCCGTTACCGGATGGGACAAATGAGGACAAACGGGGACATCTTAGGACACCTTTCAAAAGGGGTTGATAATGCTTCTATATTTGTCCCGAAAAGCGATGGAGCAGAGGAAGAAAGACCTGCCCCGCAAGCGATTGAAACCGAATTTGAAATGGAATTTGAAGCGGAAGATGCGGAAGAACTGGACGTTTTACAAGATGAAATCGAAGCGGAAGAAATCGCCTGTTACATGGGTGAGGGTGAACCGGAAATGGCACAGGGCATCACGCTGGGGGAACTGGGTCAAATGGTACAGGTCATTGAGGTTAAACAAGCATCCGAAGCGGAAGAACGACAAGCGGTACAGACCATCTGCCGAACGGAAACAAACCTGTTTCATTCACTGGTGGAGCAGATTAACGGGGGCAGGTCACGGGTAGCGGAACTTTTACAAAAGCATGAGATACCCGTACCCGCCATCATCCCGGCTGCCGGAAGTAATGAAATGGCAGATTTTGACATGAACGATTTTCTTTAATGGTAAACTTTAAATAATAAGATGATGAAACAAAGAGAGTACGGTTAAGACAAAGCTTTCTAAACACTGGGGAACACTCCCCGCAACCACAAAAATTCAATTATTAATCACTCCGCCGGGCGGACTATCCACCCGTCCGGCAATTTAAAAACAATGTATTTATAATGAAAAAGAAAGTTCTCTTTTCGGCAGCCGTTCTTTTGGCTGCATCCTCCGCTTTTGCACAAGGTAACGGCATGGCGGGTATTACAGAAGCTACCAATATGGTAACAAGTTATTTCGACCCGGCGACAAAATTAATTTACGCCATCGGTGCGGTGGTGGGCTTGATTGGCGGCGTGAAAGTCTATGGCAAGTTTTCTTCGGGTGACCCTGATACAAGCAAAACGGCGGCTTCATGGTTCGGTGCTTGTATCTTCCTGATAGTCGCTGCCACTATCCTACGTTCATTCTTCCTCTAAAGAAACGGACTATGCAGACTATCCGATTAACAGGGGGATAGGCAAGCCAGTTGAGTTTAAAGGGTTGAAAAGTCAATATCTTTTCATTTTTGCGGGCGGGCTGTTAGCCCTGTTCGTGCTTTTCATCATCATGTACATGGTGGGTATCAACCAGTGGGTGTGCATCATCTTCGGCGTTACTTCGGCGACGCTGCTTGTATGGCTCACATTCCGGTTAAATGAAAAGTACGGGACACACGGGTTAATGAAATTGTCCGCACGCAAAAGCCACCCTTTCCATATCATCAACCGCAAAGCCATATCCCGATTATTCCATTTAAAACAAGCATCGAAATGAGAAATATATTAAAAGCTACTACGCTGGAAAACAAGTTTCCACTGTTCACGGTGGAAAACGGCTGCATCGTTTCCAAAAATGCCGACATAACGGTGGCGTTCCGGGTGGAACTGCCCGAACTGTTCACCGTCACGGCAGCCGAATACGAAGCGATACATTCCGCTTGGAACAAAGCGGTAAAGGTGCTGCCCGATTACAGCATCGTACACAAACAGGACTGGTTCATCAAAGAGAACTATGCGCCTGACATCCAAAAGGATGATTTGAGTTTCCTTTCCCGTTCCTTTGAACGGCATTTCAATGAAAGACCTTTCTTAAATCATACCTGCTACCTGTTCCTGACGAAAACCACAAAGGAACGCAGCCGGATGCAGAGTAATTTTTCCACCCTTTGCCGGGGTTTCCTTGTCCCCAAAGAGATAAAGGATAAGGAAACGGTTACAAAATTCCTCGAAGCGGTGGGGCAGTTTGAAAGCATTATGAACGATAGCGGTTTCATTACCCTTACCCGCCTGAACTCGGACGAAATCACCGGAACAAGGGAAACGGCGGGTATTGTGGAGAAATACTTTTCACTCTCACAGACCGATACCACCACACTGAAAGATATTTCACTGGGTGCTGACGAAATGAAGATTGGCGATGATATTCTTTGTTTGCATACCCTTTCGGATGCGGAAGATATGCCGGGCAAGGTGGGAACAGATACCCGCTATGAAAAGTTATCCACCGACCGGAGCGATTGCAGGTTATCTTTTGCTTCTCCGGTGGGCGTGTTGCTCTCCTGTAACCATATCTATAACCAGTACATCTTCATTGACGACCATACGGAGAACCTGAAACAGTTTGAAAAGATGGCTCGCAATATGCACTCGCTTTCCAAATACAGCCGTGCCAATCAGATAAACAAGGCTTGGATAGAGGAATATTTGAACGAAGCACATTCACAGGGGCTTATCTCCGTGCGATGCCATTGCAATATCATGGCATGGAGTGACGACCGGGACGAACTAAAGCATATCAAAAACGATGTAGGCAGCCAGCTCGCACTTATGGAGTGCAAGCCACGCCATAACACCACCGACACGCCGACCCTGTTTTGGGCGGGCATACCCGGCAATCAGGGGGACTTCCCGGCGGAAGAAAGTTTCTACACTTTTATCGAACAGGCTCTTTGCCTGTTCACTGAAGAAACGAACTACAAAAGTTCGCTTTCCCCTTTTGGTATCAAGATGGTGGATAGGGTCACTGGAAAGCCGTTGCACATTGATATTTCAGACCTACCCATGAAAAAAGGTATCATTACCAATCGCAACAAGTTTATACTTGGGCCGAGTGGTAGCGGCAAGTCATTCTTTACCAACCACATGGTGCGCCAGTATTACGAACAAGGGGCGCACGTCCTGTTGGTCGATACAGGAAACAGTTACTTGGGGCTGTGTGAAATGATTAACCGCAAAACACACGGGGAAGATGGAATATATTTCACTTATACCACCGAAAACCCGATAGCGTTCAATCCTTTCTATGTGGAAGATGGGGTATTTGATATTGAGAAAAAGGAGAGTATCAAAACGCTTATCCTGACCCTGTGGAAAAGGGACGATGAAGCACCCACACGGGCGGAAGAAGTGGCTTTGTCAAACGCTGTAAGTTCCTATATCGAACTGATTACTAAGGACAGTTCGGTTACTCCCTGCTTCAATACGTTCTACGAGTATGTGAAAACCGATTACCGGGAACACCTGCAAAAAAGAACGTCCGGGAAAAGGATTTTGATATAGACAATTTCCTGAATGTATTAGAACCTTACTACAAAGGGGGCGAATACGACTACCTGCTGAACTCCGACAAGGAGCTTGATTTGTTACATAAACGCTTCATTGTCTTTGAGTTGGATAATATCAAAGACCACAAAATCCTGTTCCCGATTACTACGATTATCATCATGGAAGTGTTCATTAACAAGATGCGTAAACTAAAGGGTATCAGAAAATTAATATTGATAGAAGAAGCGTGGAAAGCGATTGCATCGGCGAACATGGCGGATTATATTAAGTACCTCTATAAAACCGTCAGAAAGTATTTCGGTGAAGCGATTGTAGTCACACAGGAAGTGGAAGATATTATTTCCTCACCCATTGTAAAAGAGAGTATTATAAACAATTCGGATTGTAAGATACTGCTCGACCAAAGAAAGTATCTGAACAAGTTCGACAGCATACAGAACCTTTTAGGGCTGACCGATAAAGAGCGTTCACAGGTGCTTTCCATCAACCTTGCCAATCATCCCAACCGGAAATACAAGGAAGTTTGGATAGGCTTAGGCGGTACACAGTCCGCCGTATATGCCACAGAAGTGAGTTTGGAAGAATATTTTACATATATGACCGAAGAAACGGAAAAGATGGAACTTTTCGCCTTGTCTGAAAAGCTGGGCGGCAATCTCGAACTGGCTATCAAACGGCTTGCCGAATGCAAGCGTAATCCCGAAAAATAATCAATTAACAATTTAATAATCAATCAGTATGAAACATTTAAAATTCCTGTTTCCGGTGCTGTTATGCACCTTGTTACTGGGGTTTTCTTCCTGTAAGGAAACGAACGCCGACCGTCTTAGGGCGATGCGTGGCGACTGGGAAAGCGTGAAAAACCGTCCGGCGTTCTCTCTCTTTGAGGAAAACGGGCATTATAGGGTAACGACCCGCAAAATAACTTACCGGGGGACTATCCAAACGGAAACCTATCAGATTTCAGAACAGGACGGAAACCTGTTCATCGAAACGGGGCTTTCCGTCCTTTTGACCTACGACAAGGAGAACGACCGGATTCTGCTTTCACCCGGCGGAGAATACAAACGGAGTAACCAACCAATAAAGAAGTAAGCGTATGAGAACAAAGATTATAATGCTGCTCGTAGTATGCAGCCTGTTTACCGGAAAGGTAAACGCACAGTGGGTCGTGAGTGACCCCGGCAACTTGGCGCAAGGGATTATCAATGCGTCAAAGAACATCGTGCAGACATCATCCACCGCACAGAATATGGTAAAGAATTTTCAGGAAACGGTGAAGATTTACCAACAGGGTAAGGAATACTACGACAGGCTTAAATCAGTACATAACCTTGTCAAAGATGCCCGCAAGGTGCAAAAGTCCATCCTGCTTATCGGGGAAATTTCCGACATCTATGTGAACAGTTTTCAGAAGATGCTTTCGGATGAAAACTATACGCCGGATGAACTTTCCGCCATTGCCTACGGCTATACCCAACTG
>ENA-OUNI01001152-OUNI01001152.1-human-gut-metagenome-genome-assembly--contig:-NODE-1152-length-10784-cov-2.041944_pt1 | contig 10784 bp, 8 predicted proteins | sample MGYA00242499_ERZ504580 | MGnify/ENA primary metagenome ERZ504580 (study PRJEB26092, sample SAMD00036315) | human gut metagenome | host: Homo sapiens | study: EMG produced TPA metagenomics assembly of... | reverse complement strand
AATGAGCCGTTGATTGGAGTAGCATCATGCAAGAGGGTACTAATAATGGTGTGATTACCGACATAGACGGTAATTATTCCATTGAGATCAAAGGCGTTGCGCAGGCTACTTTGGTGTACTCGTACATTGGTATGCAGCAGCAACAGCACGTAGTGACTCCACAGACACAAAAGCTGGATATCACGTTGAAGAGTGATGCACAGTTGGTGGACGAAGTAGTGGTAGTAGCCTACGGAGTTCGTAAAAAGGGAACGGTAACCGGTTCCGTTTCCACAATAAAGGCAGAGAAAATGGAAAGCGTACCTGCCGCAGGTTTCGACCAAGCCCTGCAGGGACAGACTCCCGGTCTGATGGTGATGTCCAACTCGGGTGAACCCAGCAAGGCAGCGGCTTTTCAAATCCGTGGAACCAACTCCATCACTTCAGGTACCTCTCCCTTGTTCATTTTGGACGGTGTACCCATTTCCAGCAGTGACTTCAACACTATCAGTCCGAGTGACATTGAAAATATTTCCGTACTGAAGGATGCGTCTTCTACCTCTATTTATGGTGCCCGTGCTGCTAATGGTGTAGTAGTAATCACTACCAAACGCGGACGTCCATGGACAAAGCACACATTACCTTACGTACACAGTGGGGTATCTCACAGTTAGCCAAAGGTGAATGGAATCTGATGAACACGGCTGAACGTATTCAGTTTGAAAAGGAAGTCGGTCTGGATGCCGGTCAAGACTATGACTTGTTGAGCCAGACCGACGTAAATTGGCGGGATATGGTGTTCAACGACAATGCTATGCTACAAAACTACGACCTTTCTATCAACCGCGCCACCGAACGCTTGAACTATTTCGTTTCAGGAAGTTTCTACGATCAGGATGGTATTGCTCAAGCTCTACGTTTCGCCGTTACTCCATGCGTGCCAACGCAGAGGTAAAAGCCAGCAACTGGTTGAAAGTGGGTACCAATTCCATGGTTACCTATGAAGAAGTGGAGCAGGCCGATCAAGGTAGCTACAGTTTGTCATCGCCCATCTCTGCCTGCCGCTTCATGCTTCCTTACTGGAATCCGTATAATCCCGACGGTTCACTGGCAACCAATGCCAACGGTGGATGGACCGGTACGACGGTTAATCCGATTGAATGGATGGACAATAATCCGGTGACAAACAAGAAGTATAAGGTATTGAGCGTGCTTTTTGCTGAAGTAACGCCGATAGAGAACATGACTTACCGTGTACAGTTCGGTGCAGACTATACGCACTCTACCGGATTCATGCAATCATTCCCGAGCTATCAGTTGAACAACGGTCTGGGAGTAGCCGGTCGTCAGTCGAACGATATTCTTAACCTGACAGTGACCAATACGCTGAACTACCGTTTCGATGTAAGACACGACCATCATTTCAATGTAATGGTGGGCCAGGAAGGGGTGGACTACCAGGCTGAAGGTTTCAACGTGACAACACGTGGTCAAAATAACGACTTCTTGACCAACGTAACTTCAGGTACACGTGCCTCAAGCTGGCAGGATAATACAACAGCTTATTCATTCCTGTCTTTCTTCGGTCGTGCGGAATATAATTACGATGACCGTTATTATGTGGAGCTTGGTCTACGTACTGATGCCTCTTCACGTTTCGGTAAGGATCACCGTTGGGGTAAGTTTTGGTCAGTAGGTCTGATGTGGAATGCCAAGAAAGAGCGTTTCTTGCAAAAATACGACTGGCTGCACAATGCACAAGTATCGTTCAGTACAGGTACGTCAGGTAATTCTGAAATTCCAACTTCGACCATCTGGCACTGGCCAGCGGTGGTTGGATTTACATGGATGCGGCCGGTATCGCTCCACAACAGAAAGGAAATGAAAAATTAAGCTGGGAGACAACCTGGACCACGAACTTAGGATTTCATTTGGGATTCTTCGAGCGTTTCAATGTAGATTTGGAATTCTACCACAAGCGTACCAGTGACATGCTGATGGAAGTGCCACAGTCTTATTCTGAAGGAAACAACGGTTTCCGTTGGGACAACATCGGTGTGATGACCAACATGGGTGTGGAACTGGCCATCAATGCAGACGTATTGCGTCTGAGAGATTTTGTTTGGAATCTCAGTGCCAATGTATCCTATAACAAGAATGAAATCAAGGAACTGTATAACGGTGTACAGGAATACGAATTGCCCAACACTTCCACCAAATGGGTGGTTGGTCGTCCGCTGGGAGAATTCTACATCAACCGCTATGCCGGTGTGAACCCTGCAAACGGTGATCCTCTGTGGTATGACAAAGAGGGTAACCTTACCACCGAATTCAGAGAATCGGACAAGGTGATGGTGGGTAAGAACTACCTGGCTCCCTGGCAAGGCGGTTTCGGTACTACCTTACATGGAAAGGTATCTCAGTGAATGCCCAGTTCAGTTGGGTAGCTGACCGCTGGATGTTCAACAACGACCGCTTCTTCGAAGAGAGTAATGGTCTGTACACCGGATTCAACCAGTCCAAGCGCCTGCTCTATGACCGCTGGAAGAAACCGGGCGACGTGACAGACATTCCCCGTTGGGGAGTCACTCCGCAGATGGACTCGCGCTTCCTGGAAGATGCCTCTTTCCTGCGTTTGAAGAATTTAATGATCAGCTATACATTCCCGCAAGAATGGATGAAAAAGACGAATTTTTTCACTAACGCACGTATCTATGCACAAGGTCAGAACCTGCTTACATTTACCAAATTCAGCGGACTTGACCCGGAAGCATTTACTAACATGTATCAGGCACAATATCCCATGTCGCGCCAATACTCGTTCGGTTTGGAACTCTCTTTCTAATATTTTTAATTAACGAATCAACGAAAAATGAAAATATAAAAATATATCTGCTCATGGCCACTCTGGTATTCAGCACCACTGCTTGTTTGGACAAGTATCCGGATGATATGGTGCCTGCCGACAAGGCCATCACCACTGTGGATGAAGTAGACCAGGCCATAATTGGTATCTAGCTTCCTGGCTGAACGGAGCGTTATACAGTGGCTATCTGACCCTACTGCCGGATATCCAGGCGGATTTGGCTTATGCCGTGAACGGCTACTCCAACCAGTTTGGTAATACATGGCGCTGGAATATTCTGGCTACGGAACCCGAATATGAATCGGTATATGCCGGACTCTACAACGTTATTACCCGCTGTAACTTTATGCTGGACAACGTAGACCGAGTACGTCAGAATACTACCAACGACGATGACTTGGACCGTCTGGACCAATACTGCGGAGAAGCATACTTTGCCCGCGCACTGGCTTATTCAGAATTGATTAAACTCTTCTGCAAGGCTTACGACCCGGCTACAGCAGCCAACGAACTGGGCGTGGTACTGAAGTCGCACTACGACGGTGACGAACCTACCATCCGTTCATCACTGGAAGCCTCTTATCAGTTTGTTCTGGATGATTTGGAAAGAGCAGCCGAGTACTTGAAGCTGGAAGATGATTTCGATGGAGTTCTTTACAGCACACCTTACTTCTGTGAATACACCATCTATGCACTTCGTGCACGTGTGGCTCTCTACATGCAGAACTGGAAAGACGCTGAGAAATACGCTTCCAAGGTGATTGACAGCAAATACTACAAACTGTCCAATGTGAACGATATGATAACCAGCTCACAGAACGCTTATCAGTATATGTGGTCGAACGATGAAAGTACCGAGATTATCTGGAAAGTGGGTATGACAATCAGCAGCTACGGCGGCGCTTTAGGTCAGATCTTCTTCAACTATGACTTCCAAAGCTTCAAGCCCGACTATGTACCGGCAACTTGGGTGCTGAACCTCTATTCAGAACAAGACCTACGTTTTGCAGCCAACTTCGTGACACAGCCTACCGGTTATCCGCACGGACTGCAGTGGCCATTGGTAGCCAAATATTTCGGAAATGAATCTTTCATAGCTCAGAATATGTTGCATATATGTATGCCGAAAGTATTCCGTCTGTCAGAGCAATACCTGATTCGTGCAGAAGCCCGCGCCAATCAGAAGAATTACAGCGGTGCCAGCAAAGACCTCAGCGATTTACGTCGTGCCCGCTTTCAAGGCGGTAACGGAACTATCTCGGTCAGCGAACAAAACTGGCTGGAAATTATCGAAGAAGAACGTGTGCGCGAATTGTATATGGAAGGCTTCCGCCTGCAAGATCTGAAACGCTGGCACAAAGGCTTCGAACGCAAACCGCAGGAACAATCACTGACCAACGGTAGTTCGCTGAAGATTGAAGCGGATGATGTACGCTTTGTATGGCCCATTCCGAAACACGAACTGGAATCACCGGGTAGCCAGATTCAGCCTAACGAGAGCAATAAATAAGAATAGATTCATCATTTATAAAGCATAAGTATAACAATGAGAAAGATAAACTACGGACTGATGAGCATGCTGACACTGCTGATGTGCGCCATCACCAGTTGCGGCGATGCAGAGCGCCCCAGCTACGAAGGTCCAAACTATATCCTGTTCTCGGATACGCTCACTGTACTGGCCGTACAGAACAACGAAGAAGTCTTCGATATTCCTGTAGCCGCTACAGAAGCCTGCAGCTATGACCGCACGGTAGCCGTAGAGGTTATAGACAAAAAGAGCAACGCCATTGAGGGAAAACACTATACCATTGAATCAAACACCATCACCATCAAGGCCGGTGAACGGGCTGCCAACGTACGCATCCGCGGTAATTACGATGCCATCGCAGCCACCGATTCGCTGGGGCTCACCCTGCGTTTGCTCACGCAGCAAGCCGACCAATGGGATTTGTATGAAAAGAGCTATGAAGCCAAGGTTATCCTGCAGAAATGCTGTCCGTTCGACATCAATCTTTTCAACGGATATGCTGTGCTGACTTCTACCTATATGCAGGAATTTATGCCCAACGTAGATAACCGTCTGATCAAGGCAATCATCGACCCCGAAGAAGAAAACACCATTATCATGAAGGACTTCTTCTACGACGGCTATAATGTGAAAATCCGTTTCACGACAAACGACATCCTGAATCCGCTGATTGAAATGGATGAACAGACCTTTGCCTCTACAGCCGAAGCTTTCGGCACCAACTACGGCGATGGTTATCTCCACCTCTATCAATCTAGCAGCGGTGTATCTTACTACAGTACCTGCGAACAGTTCATCTTCCAGTACTTCACACTGTATGTACCGGGCATGGCTGGCAACAATGTAGTAGGAACTTTTGCCAGCGCCATTGAATGGATAAGCAACGATGAAGCCAAGAGGCTGTATCTGGAAGGCAGCATGCTGGTATCTGAAACGGTGAAAACAGATTTTGAAAAGAAATAATTTACTAGAAACAAAAAAACATAGAATAAGATGAAAAAGAACAAATTTACGTTGGGATGGTTTTTCATCAGTCTGCTGATGGCTTTTGCCGTAACAGCTTGCGACGACGAGGATGACAACGTAGCAACTGTAACCTTCCCTGAAAAGCAAACAATTGGCGGTGCAGCCAGTGAGACTAAAAGCTTGACATTTGATGCTGTAGCCGACTGGACGCTGACTTCCTCCAGCACATGGTGTTATTTTATTACGGAAGGAACTCCGGCTGCCAAAGCTACAGAGGGTGTGAAGGAATATTCCATCTCGGGCAAGGCTGGTAAACAAACCGTAACCATCGGTATCTCTGACGAAGGTCAGGACTATGATAATACGACCGTTGCTTCCATCACTATCAGTATGAACGGACAGGAAGCTGTGTTGGCTGAAGTAACCCGTAATGCAGCCGGACGTACGTTCAAACTCTATAAAAAAGGTGCAGGCGATGAATGGGTGGAAGTATCGGCAGAAGAAGGTATCGAAGCCGGATACGACAACTACATCCAATATAAAGCAGAAGCAAACTTCCGCTTTGCCGCTACCAACCGTCCGGAATGGATGACTATCGAGAGCGGTTCAGTGGTAGGTGCTGCCAACCAGGCTGTACTATTCGGCATCAAGGTGATTGAAAACCGCCCTGACTTCAGCAAATATGCACAGAAAGGCGACCTCAACTTCCAGGATGAGGAAGGCAAGAGTGTATTTACCTATACAGTTAATTACAAGGGTATGAACGCTGAAGCCATGAACTATGATGGACCGAAACCATGGAACTGGGAAGTTTCTTTGGATGGCAAGAGCTTCATTCAGACCAATCAAGGTATCTCAGGCAGCAGTGAATCCAGTAGCTACAACAAGTTTGTGGAATTTACTATCACTGCACTGAACGACCAGTCTATCCGATCTATGTAGAAGAATACACCGATTTCCAGGGTAACCCCGGCTACGAAGTGATGCTGGCCGATGACAAATCTGCTTGGATGAAACTGGAAGTGAAGGATGCTAAATCCGGTAAGGCTAGAGTAACGGTAACTCCCTTAGACACGGAAGAAAGTGGTATGGACGAACGTACAGGTTATGTATTCGTATTCCCGAAAGCATTGTACGACAAAATCGCAGCCGATCCTGAAAACAAGGACTATGGTTTGTTTGTAAGCACAGATAGTGGCGAAGGTATGCCCGCTCTGAAAGAATTGAGATATGAATATACAGAAAGCAACTTGCTGATGAATTTTGTTCAGAAAAAGCAAAAATCATCTGGCGGTGACGAAGAAGAGAAAGCTATAGAAATCATCAGCCAATATTATGAAAATTATGGCAAAACAGTAGAATGTACAGAAATTACAGGTGATGAAGCTGACTTCTACAAAAGTGAATGGCAGGCTGCCAAAGTATTCACCATCAAAGCCAGCGAATGTAATTCTGTAAGAATAAACGTTCCTTTTGAAGTTGAGTTCATTTATAGCAGAATTAGACAAGGAAGACGTTACAGAACAGTATTGTTCTGCTACAGAAGATGGTACTACCACTGCTATTGATCTGTGGGGTTGCCAAGACATTGAAAGTGAGCTGACTGTAGTCATCAGAGATACTTCATGGCAGAAAGTTACCGTACTGTTGGTTCGTCCGTAAAACAATAAAAACAAAAGATAAATGAACAAATATATTTCATTCTTTAAAACATGTTTCGCTCCGTTGTTCATCTTCCTGCTGGCTATGACAATGGTATTCGCCGGTTGCTCCGATGACGATGATGAATTGCAGCAGACCGCCTTCGGCTATGTGCAGTTCAAAATCTATAAGAGCGCATCGGCTGCTATCAAGGGAACAGAGACGAGAGGCACCGACATGCTGGATAAGCTGAACGATGCCAAAAAAATCAAGGTGGTGATGCTGTATGACGGAACACCATTGAAACAAACCTTGATGCTCAACAGCTATAGTGCTGAAAATGCAGAGTTTGGTCTGCGCAGTGACAAACTGGAACTGCTGGCAGGTAACTATAAACTGATTGGTTACTATCTGTACGACAAACTGGATAACGAAATTTATGCCGGTACCCCCAACAATTATAAGTTCAACGTAATGGCTGGCGGGCTGAAAGTACAGGAACTGTTTGCTGATGCTGTAGCTCGCGGATTGGTCAACTTCAAACTGATTAAACATGGATTGCCGGAAACAGAAGCAGCATCTCGTGCAGCGGAAGGCTACGAAGATTATCCGTTCTCGAACATCAAGGGTATCAACATCACGGTAAAGAATCTCTTTACACAAGAACTGACTACCATTGAAAAAGTGGAAGTGAAGTATGTGGAAAACCTGAAAGACGGTTACGCCCTCTGCGACACTACCGTATGGCTGAAAACTGGTAGCTACCAAATCAGTTCCTACTCTACTTACTCGGACAAGAAATGCGATTCCGGCAAATTGCTGGAGATAGCTACCGTACCTACTTCAGAAACCTTCTTCGTGAAAGATAACGAAAAGTCAGAAGCCACTGTACCCATCCAGTTGAGTGCAACAGCTGAATATTTGAAGGACTACATGGCACTGAAAGAGATCTGGGAAAAACTGAACGGGCCCAACTGGAAATACTACGGTGAAGCAGCTCCTATGGGCTGTAACTGGAACTTCGACAAGGAAATCGACATGTGGGGTGACCAGCCTGGCGTACAGTTGCTGGACAACGGTCGAGTGGCATCACTCGTAATTTCTGGATTCGGTGCTGATGGTGTAGTACCCGATGCTATCGGCCAGCTGACCGAGCTGCGCATCCTGAACCTCGGTGCTCACGATGAACTCATTGGTGGACACCTGTTTGAAGGCGTAGGAACTACCATGACTCCAGAACAACGTCAAAGAATCCGCATGGATTATGAACAGAAATTCCTGTATCGTGACATCCGCGAGAACCTCTCACAAATTCTGATTGACGGTATCAATGCCAACCCTGACTTCAAACCTATCAAGAAAAGTAACCGCATTGACAAGAAGGACGTACAGTTCGGTAACCTGACCAACAACATCAAAGGTATCTCTAAAGCCCTGATGCGCTGCACCAAGCTGGAAAACTTCTTCATTGCCAACTCTCCTATCGTGGCAGATAATTTCTGCATGAAATTGGTAGATGACTCTGAATCTGCTTACCGCAAAGCATACGAAGAAGAAGAAAATGACTGGAACTGGAACAACTTCACCATGCTGACAGACATGGAAATCTATAACTGCAAGGAACTGACCTCTCTTCCAATGAACATGCTCTTCGAATTGCCCGAACTGCAGATGCTGAACGTGGCTTGCAACCAGAAAATTAAAGGTGATGTACTGTTGGATAACTGGAAAAAGTTCATCGAAGGAAAGAGCGGCAAGAAAATCCAAGTGCTCTATCTGGCTATAATAATCTGGAAGAAATGCCGGATTACGAACATCTGAGCCAGATGGAAAAACTGGGCTTGATTGACTTGACCAACAACTCCATAACAGAGGTTAACGCATTCGGCAAGGAAATCAACCTGACCAAGGTATATCTGGACTACAACCAAATCAATAAAATCAACACAACAGAGGATGGTTACTTCTGCGGATATTACGACATGGAATCATTCACTTGTACTTACAACAAGCTGACCAAAATGCCTGATATCTTCAACGCGAAGTCGAAGTATGTCATCGGCTCTGTCAGCTTTGCACACAATGAAATAACCGGTATGCAAAACGATGACAACCACCGCGGTGTGAACACCAACAATTTGGATTTGTCGTACAACCATCTGGAAGAATTCCCTGGAGTTATCATCAAAAAAGGTTCTCCGCTGGGCATCTTGATTCTGCAGGCCAACGGTATGACTACTATTAAGGAAGGTGACCTGGTAGGTCCGAACTCTCACCTGCTGACCAGTCTCGACTTTCAGTTCAACAAACTGAAAGAGATTCCTTTTGAAGATTTCGTACCGGAAAACATGCCTTATATCTATGGCATAGAATTCAGCTACAACCGGTTCGCTGAATTCCCGGTTGCTCCGCTGAACTGTAAAGGTCTGACCGTATTTGGTATCCGTCATCAACGTGATGAAAGCGGTAACCGCTGCTTGAGCCAATGGCCTACCGGCTTGTACACTTGCCCCAGCCTGATGGCCTTCTTTATCGGTTCTAACGACTTGCGCAAGATTGAAGATACCATTTCACCGTATATCCGTATCTTCGAAATCAAGGACAATCCGAACATCTCTATTGATTTGACTCAGGTATGTCCGTATATCCAAGCAGGTCAATACCAACTGATTTATGACAAGACGCAGAACATTCAGGGATGCGATTATTTATTGGATTAAATAAAAAAGGAAAATGAAACATTTACTTAAAATAGTATTAGGATTAGTCCTCTGTTTGGGTCTGTTCACCGCTTGCGATGACGAAGAGGACAATGCTGCTGTCAGCGGCTTCAGTCTGAGCAAGACTGAAGTGGCTGCCAATGCAGAAGGAGGCAAGGAGACGGTCACCGTAAGCTCGGAAGGCGAATGGGTGGCCAAATCATCCGAACCGTGGTTGAGCATTTCGCCGGCCAATGGTTTCGGCAACACAGAGTGTGTCATCACCATTGACGAGGCTCTGAAGAACGAAGTGCGTGAAGCAGAAATCCGCTTCATACCGAAAGGACAAGCTCCCAAGGTAATCACAGTTACTCAGTTGGGCTATGGCAAATGATTCAAACCCGGTAAAAGAGGCAGAAGTTAACCTCAAAGCTTCAGACGTGTATGAGAAGCGTTATTTTGAAGCAATCATTACTGCCAATGTTTCTTTCAAGATTGCCTACGAATGGCTCACACGACCGAAGAGGGTGTGACACTGGAAAACTGGATTTCTTTAGAAAAGAAGAATGAACCGGTATTCAATCTGGAAAGTGCCCGCCCACAAACCTACAAGGTACGCTTTGATTGGAAAATGAATCCGGAATGGATAGAACGTCGGGCTAAAATCAACTTCGAACCGATGGAACAGAACGGAAAATCTGCAGAAGAAGTAGCGATTACGCCGATTCTGGTGACTCAGGCTGCTTCGCCGGTGATTACTGACGATCGAGCCGGAGACTCACTGGCTATCCTTACCATACACGAACGTCTGGCCTCGGATATCGCCATCAACTCCAGCGAAAACATGATGTATTGGGATAACGTAAGCTTATGGAAACGGACAGACAAGGAGTTGCCGGGTCCGGAAGCAGTAGGCCGCGTCCGTTCAGTAAACTTCGGTACCATTACTACCAAAGAATCCCTTCCGCAAGAAGTAAGATACCTGAAATACCTGGAAACTTTCCAAGTATACGGCAATGCCAACACCATGCTGCTGAGCATCGATTTGGAAAATCATATCTGCGAACTGGAATACCTGAAGAACCTGCAGATTGGCGGTTAT
>ENA-OUNI01001151-OUNI01001151.1-human-gut-metagenome-genome-assembly--contig:-NODE-1151-length-10789-cov-10.160945_pt1 | contig 10789 bp, 10 predicted proteins | sample MGYA00242499_ERZ504580 | MGnify/ENA primary metagenome ERZ504580 (study PRJEB26092, sample SAMD00036315) | human gut metagenome | host: Homo sapiens | study: EMG produced TPA metagenomics assembly of... | reverse complement strand
CCGCGGGTGCCCCGGCGGGCAGACGTTCGCGGTCGCGGGTGACGGGTTCACGGTCGCCGCGGACGGTACGGTGTCGTTCACGCCGACGGACGCGCAGGCGGGCAAGACGGTGACGGCCACGGTGACGGTGACGTATTCGGACAAGTCGACGGATACGGCGACGGTGACGTTCAAGGTCGCCGCCAAGACCGAGCCCGAACCGACCGATCCGAAGGCCGACCTGCGCAAGGAGGTCGAATCCGCGTCGAAGCTTGACGAGAAGGACTACACCGCCGACTCGTGGAAGGTGTTCGCCGCGGCGCTCGATAACGCCAAGGCCGTGCTGGAGGACAAGGACGCCACCGAGGCGCAGATCTCCGGCGCGCTCACGACGCTGAAGTCCGCCACTGCCGCGCTGGTCAAGGCCGGCGACACCGGCAAGCCCGACGATGGCGACAAGCCTTCCGCGGGCAAGCCCAACGACAAGGGCAACGGTCTGTCCAAGACCGGCGCCAGCGTCGCCGTCATCGGCGTTGCCATGCTGCTGCTCGCAGCCGCCGGCTTCGTCACGGTGAACGTCGTTCGCCGCCGCCGGTAACGGCATGACGGGCACCCGCCCGTAACAAGCAATCAGGGTCTCATGGTCAGCCATGAGACCCCTTTGCTATGCCTGTTAGCCGCTCTCTCGCTGTCGATTACCCTATATTCCGCGAAGTCCCATTTGCGGACGCCGGAATGGGACTTTCGACGGGTGGGAGAAATTGTTCAACACGCCGATTGTTGTATATGCAACTGTTGTATATGGTATGCATTATTATGTTATGTTGCCTGAATGTTCGGAATGCGATTTTCGCATCGACTGACATGGTATGGCGGGATATGGAGCAACGTATTCTCAGCATTGAAATACGGGCGGTGAGTAAGGCCGTCGACCGTTATTTGGGCGAAAGCATGCCGCTCTCCGCCAAGGAGACCACCGGCGGCAACGCGCATATCATCATGTTCCTGGCGCGCAATCGGGATCGGGAGATCTATCAGCACACCATCGAGCAGAAATTCTGCATCACCCGTTCCACGGCATCCCGCGTGCTGGCGCTGATGGAGAAGAAAGGGCTGATTGCCCGTGAATCCGTGGCGCACGACGCACGATGTAAGCGCATTGTGCTGACGGATAAAGCCGACGCCATCGTCGCCGATCTCAAAGCGAACGGGGAGCGTGTGGAGCGTCTTCTGGTCGACGGTTTCACGCAAGCGGAGCAAGATGCGCTGCATGACTACGTGGAGCGCATGCGTGCCAACATCGAGCGCGCACAACATGAATTTGAACATCAGACATCCTCCCAGACGCCGTCAACGGCGGCTTCCGAATACTCGGAAGCGGAGGTCATCAACACGAAGGAGGAGAACAAGTGAGCAGCACCGAAGAAGCGATTGCGCAAGCGCGCAAAGCCGTGGAACCGGACAAGCCGAAACATGTCCTGCGCACGCTGGGCAAGTCGATCCGCGAGTACAAGAAGGCCAGTCTGCTGGCCCCGGCGCTCGTGGCGGTCGAAGGCATCCTGGAAATCCTAATCCCGACGATCATGGCCTCGCTGATCGACGAGGGCATCACCGGCGGCAGCATGCCGTCCACCATCAAGTTCGGAGTGATCCTGCTGATCTGTGCGATGGTCTCGCTGGGTGCCGGCTTCCTGTCCGGCAAGTTCGCGGCCATCGCGGGCGCGGGCTTCGCCAAGAACCTGCGCCAGGACCAGTTCAAGAAGGTTCAGGGCTTCAGCTTCACCAATATCGACCGGTTCTCCACAGGCTCGATCGTGACCCGACTGACACCGACGTGACGAACCTGCAGAACGCCTACATGATGATTATCCGTCTGGGCGTGCGTGCCCCGATCATGGTGATTGTGGCCTGGATCTTCTCGTTCCGCATCTCCCCGTCCATCTCGCTGGTGTTCCTGGCCTGCATCCCGATCCTGGCGATCGGCCTGTGCGGTCTGGCCGTGCTCGTGCACCCCGTGTTCGAGCGCGTGTTCCACACTTACGACGCGCTCAACAACGTGGTCGACGAGAACCTGCAGGGCATCCGCGTGGTGAAATCCTACAACCGCGAATCCTTCGAGGTGGGCAAGTTCGGCCGCATCTCCCAGCGCATCTTCAAGGACTTCACCAAGGCCGAGCGCATCATGAGCTTCAACAGCCCGCTGATGATGGTGTGCGTCTACGCCTCGATGATCCTCATCGCATGGATGGGCGCGCAGCAGATCGTCGCCTCCGGCAACAACGCCGCCGTGGGCCTGACCGCCGGCGACCTGACCGCACTGGTCACCTATGCCATGCAGATCCTCATGGCCATGATGATGCTGTCGATGATCTTCATCATGGTCATTATCTCACAGGCCTCCGCCGAGCGTATCTGTCAGGTGCTGCAGGAGGAAAGCACCGTGACTGATCCGGCCAATCCGGTGACCGACATGGCCGATGGGTCCATCGAATTCGACCACGTCACCTTCCGCTACTCCGACAGCTCCGAAAAGCCCGTACTCGACGACATCAACCTGAAGATCCGCTCCGGCATGACCATCGGCATCGTCGGCGGCACCGGTTCCGCCAAGTCGAGCCTCGTGCAGCTCGTGCCGCGACTGTACGACGTGAGCTCCGGCTCGCTCAAGGTCGGCGGCGTGGACGTGCGCGACTACGATCTGGAAGCCCTGCGCGACCAGGTGGCCATGGTACTGCAGAAGAACGTGCTGTTCTCCGGCACCATCGCCGAGAATCTCAGGTGGGGCAACCCGAACGCCACCGACGAGGAGGTCCGCCACGCCGCGCAGCTTGCGCAGGCTGACGGATTCGTGCAGGAATTCCCCGACAAGTACGACACCTACATCGAGCAGGGAGGCACCAACGTCTCCGGCGGCCAGCGCCAGCGCCTGTGCATCGCCCGCGCGTTGCTGAAGAAACCGAAGATCCTCATCCTCGACGATTCGACCAGCGCCGTCGACACCAAGACCGACAAGCTGATCCGCAACGCGTTCCACAACGAGATCCCCGACACCACGAAGATCATCATCGCCCAGCGTGTCGCCTCCGTCGAGGAATCCGACATGATCCTCGTCATGGACAACGGCCGCATCACGGCGTCCGGCACGCACGACGAGCTGCTCGCCACCTGCGACGAATACCGGTCCATCTACGAATCCCAGACCAAGAACCAGGCCCGACCCGAGGAGCTGGTCGCCGCGGAGCCGGCCGGGGCGCAATCTGAGACCGAGACCAAGGAAGGAGAGACGCGATGAGCAACGACCAGAGCTTCAAGAACCGCAAACCCGGCATGGGCAAAGCCGAACCTGGCACCATCAAGCGCATCTTCAGCTACATCTTCCAATACAAGTGGCGCGTCGTCGCATCGTGATCTGCATCCTGATCGGCGCCGCCGCGCAGGCCGGATCCGCACTGTTCCTCCAGTCCCTCATCGACACGTACATCCTACCGATGGTGGGGGAGGCAAATCCCGACTGGGCGCCGCTGCTGCGCGCCATCTCGCTTATGGGCTGCCTGTACCTGGCCGGTATCGTGGCGTCCTGGGCCTGGCAGTGGCTGATCGTCACCGTCGAACAGGGTACGCTCAAGAAGATCCGCGACGACATGTTCGCCCACCAGCAGAAGCTGCCGATCCGCTACTTCGACAGCCATGAGCACGGCGACATCATGAGCCACTACACCAACGACACCGATACGCTGCGTCAGGCGATCTCGCAGTCGTTCCCGCAGATGTTCTCCTCGATCATCTCCGCGCTGGCGGCGCTGCTGTCCATGCTGTGGCTCTCGATCCCGTTCACCGCGTTCGTGATCGTGTTCACCGTGCTGCTCTACTTCATCGTGCGCAAGATCGTGAGCCGTTCCGGCCGCTACTTCGTCAAGCAGCAGATGTGGATCGGCGACGTGAACGCCTTCGTGGAGGAGTCCGTCAACGGCCAGAAGGTCATCAAGGTCTTCAACCACGAGGACGCCACGCAGAAGACCTTCGACGAGAAGAACGAGGAGCTGTTCGAGGCGTCCGCCGAAGCGAACACCTGGGGCAACGTCACCATGCCGGTGGTCGGCAACATGGGATACCTGCTCTACATCCTGCTCGCCATCATCGGCGCAGCCGTTTCGCTGGCCGGCGTCAACGATCTCGGCCTGACCGGCGTCAAGCCGCTCACCCTCGGCACCCTCGTCTCGCTGCTCACCCTCTCCCGTTCGTTCATCAACCCGATCGGCCAGGTCTCCCAGCAGCTGACCATGGTGATGATGCGCTCGCCGGCGCCTCCCGAATCTTCAAGCTGATGGACGAGCCCGTGGAGTCCGACAACGGCACCGTCACGCTCGTCAACGTCGAGCTCGGCGAGGACGGCCGTACCATGCGGGAGGTCGACCACGAGACCGGCCACTGGGCGTGGAAGCGCGAGGAAGGCGACGACGGCACGAGGTCGCTCAAGGCCGCCGAGAAACTGCACGGATCCGCGCGCGAAGTGGCCGTCAAGGCCAAGGAGCAGGCGATTACCTCGCCGGACGGCCGCTACACGTTGCTGCGCGGCGATGTGCGCTTCACCGACGTGACCTTCGGCTACAATCCCGACAAGCCGGTGTTGCACGACATCACCTGGTTCGCCAAGCCCGGTCAGAAGATCGCGCTTGTCGGTGCCACCGGTGCCGGCAAGACCACGGTGACCAACCTCATCAACCGGTTCTACGACATCCAGCAGGGCCAGATCCTCTACGACGGTATCTCCGTGGCCGGCATCAAGAAGCCGGATCTGCGCCGCTCGCTGGGCATCGTGCTGCAGGACGTGAACCTGTTCACCGGCACCGTGATGGACAACATCCGCTACGGCCGACTGAACGCCACCGATGAGGAATGCATCGAGGCCGCGCGACTGGTGAACGCGGACGGCTTCATCCGCATGCTGCCCAAGGGCTACCAGACGGTGCTCGAAGGCGACGGCTCCGGCCTGTCCCAGGGCCAGCGCCAACTAATCTCCATCGCCCGCGCCGCCGTGGCCGATCCGCCCGCGCTGATCCTCGACGAGGCCACGTCGTCGATCGACACCCGCACCGAGGAGGTCGTGCAGGCCGGCATGGACAACCTGATGAAGGGCCGCACGGTCTTCGTCATTGCCCACCGCCTGTCCACCGTGCGCAACTCCGATGTGATCATGGTGCTTGACCACGGCAACATCATCGAACGCGGCTCGCACGACGACCTCATCGCGCAACGTGGGGAGTACTACCAGCTCTATACCGGCGCGGTGGAACTGGAGTAGCCAAGGACTGCCTTCGGCAGACCGTCATGTTTCCTTGGCACTGTCGTGCCTCGGCGTCGCCTATGGGAAGTCCACCGGGCTTCCCGCTTAACGGCTCCGCAGCTAGTGGCTGATATTCCAGTCGCTGGCATTATCCGCGAAAGTCCCATCCGAACATGTCGGAATGGGACTTTCGCCGGTGGGGGAGGAGTGGCCTTCCCCACCCGACACGATAATTGGGGGTGTGCGCCACGCCTCAGTTTGCCAGGTAGTTGGCGATCGCGCCGGCGGCGGCGTAGCCTTTGCGGTACATGAGTTCCAGTCCCTCGAAGGACTTGCTCAGCGTCGAAAGCCCGCACAGGTCATCGGGCGCGAGGATGAGCACGCGGCCATCGCGCTCGTACTCCTTGGCCAAGGCAACCTCGTCGTTGTAGGTGGCGTATCGGTTCAGCAGTCGCTCAGCGGCGGCCGGATAGGAATGCCGAAGGATTCGCGCCGGCGCGATGTCGCGCTTCTGCTCGCGCAGCACGTCCTTCGGCTTGTCAGCACCAGCACGATGCGGTCATATCCGTCGTCAATGGCCTTCTGCACGGGGACCGGATCGACGATGCCGCCGTCGAAATACGGGACGCCGTCGATCACATACGGCTCGCAGGCCACGGGCACGGCCGACGAAGCCTTCATGATGTTGAAATCATCGTAATGCACGTCGGACTTGTCGAAATACTTCGCGGAACCGTCCAACGCATTGCACGCGATCACCGTGAACCCGGTGGGGTTCGCCGCGAACGCCTCATAATCCACCGGATATTCGCCGTCGTGATTGCTCAGCGTGCCGTATACGTAATCCAGATTCGCGAAATTGTGGTGCTTGACATAGCTGTCTAAGCTGGCGTATTCCTTGCGGAAAGCGTATTCGGTGTAGAACTTGTGGTTGCGGCCGTGCTGGCCGGCGAGGAACGACACCATGTTGGCGCTGCCTGCGGAGACGCCATAGCAGTGGTCGAACGTGATGCCTTCCTCCTGGCAGCGGTCCATCACGCCGGCTCCGAATATCGCGCGGAAGCCTCCGCCGACATCGATCAGCGCCGTCCTGTGCGAGGGTTTCGATTGTGCGGATACATCACTGCGCTGTGTGTCGGTGCGTTGCGATTCGACCGTCTCGGCTGTACCCGCGTCCCGTGCGCCCGTATCCGCGTGTGCCGTGGCCTTGTGACCGTTGTCCGTCGCCTTCACCGTCATCGTCGTCCCCTTTCGTAGTGTCGTCCAAGTGTACGCCCGTTATGCGGACAATCACGGTGTCTGCCGGGGTCGCCCGATCTAGCTGTGCAGCAGTTCTCGTGACAGCGCGGCGATGCGTTCGCCGCTATCGGAATTCGCGATCTCGATGCCGCCGTCCATCTCCTCGGGAGCAAGCTTCCCCAACGATTCCAGAACCATGCCCAGATGCCGGACCGTTCCGCGATTGCCGTCGATAATCGCGGTCGTCGACGGCAGCAGCTCACGGAAGTAGTCGCGGTAGAACACGAAATGCGTGCAGCCGAGCACCACCGAGTCGATGGACGGAAGGTCATAGCCGTCAAAATACCGGTGCAGGGTGCGCATCACCCGGTCATGGTCGCAAAGCCTTCCGCTTTCGACGATTTCCACCAGATCGGGGCACGGCTGGGGCGAAATCATGTTGTTCGCCTTGAAACGGTCCATCAGTGCGGCGAACTTGTGCTCGCGCAGCGTCAGCGGCGTGGCCGCGACGATGACGTGCTGCGGCATGTGCCGTGCAGGCGCGGTCCCGTCTCCCGCGGCGGTGTCGCCCCGATCGCAGGCGACCTTCAGCGCGGGCTCCATGCCGATGATCGGAATGTCGTAATGGTCGCGCAACGCGTTCACCGCCGCGGACGTGGCGGTGTTGCAGGCGATGACCACCGCCTTGACCCCCTGACTCATGAACCTCTCCATGATGTCGAAGCTCAGCCGACGCACCTCCTGCGGGGTCTTCGTGCCGTATGGCGCGTTCGCGGAATCCCCGAAATACAGGACCCGCTCGTGAGGCATGTCCTGCACGATCTGTCGCACCACCGAAATACCGCCCAACCCGGAATCGAATACGCCGATCGGTGCCGTCGAAGTCATATCCCATCGCCTTTCCAACGTCTAGCGGCCAAGCCTTCCTGCCGGGAGGCCGTGTCATCGAACGCCCCCATACTATCGCACACCGTTATCCGGCGCATGCGTTTGCGGCCGCAGCGCACGATGTCGTCGCACGGCCGCAAGCGCAGCAGTCGTGCAGCAACGCATCGGCTGTGCAGCCATGCATCGGACGGCCAGCCCATTCGCGGGCTGGGAGTACTCTGGCAGTCATGAGTATCCCGAAAAGCGTCACCAAGGCGCATGCGACCGGCAATGATTTCATCGCGTATCTGGATTCCGACGGCCGTTTCGAGCCGACCGCCGATGAGGTGCGGCAATTGTGCGACAGGCATTTCGGCATCGGCGCCGACGGCCTGCTCAGGCTCACGAAACCGCAGTACGTCGCCGATCTGAGCGAGGCGCAGGTCGCGGCGTGCGATGACGGAGACGCCGAGTGGTTCATGGACTATCGCAACGCCGACGGATCGCTCGCAGAGATGTGCGGCAACGGCACGAGGGCGATCACGCTGTTCGCCCAGCGGTGCGGCGTGGCGTCGACGCAGGTGGGGGAGCCGTTCCGCCTGGGAACGCGCGCCGGTGTCAAGACGCTGCGCCCGCTCGGCGACGTGGCGCCATACGGCAGGGATGTGTTCGCGTGGACATGGGCTCATGGCGGCGCGGCGACTTGACGCCTTCACGGTGACCATTCCCGGCACGCCGGGAGCCGTCCGCGGCACGTTCGTGGACATGGGCAATCCGCATGTGTCTGCGTGATCGAAGACGCGATATCCACGCTGCCAAGGGTCGAGGATCTGGATCTTGTGACCAAGCCGGAGGTCTCACCGGTGCTGGAATCCGACCAGAACGCGGAGTTCGTGCGCGTCGACGAGATCGACGCTGCCGCAGGGGCGGGAGAGGCGACCATGCGCGTCAATGAGCGCGGTTGCGGCGAGACGCTGTCCTGCGGCACCGGTCTGTGCGCCACCGCGATCACGCTGCGCGCCAAAACCGGCGTAGATCACTGGGACATCACCGTGCGGGGAGGCACGGTGCGGGTGGACGTCACCGATGAGACCGTCGCGCTCACCGGTTCGGCCACTCTGGTCGCGGACGTGACGTTGATCTGATCGATCGAGGCTCTCAAAACTCGAAGATATAAAAAAGGAACCGCCATTTTCCAACAATGGCGGTTCCCTATCTTCGAGTTTTGAGAGCCTCGTTTTCGTATCAGGCGAAAATCGCCGGCCCATCCACGACGATAATCAGCACGATCAGCGCAATGATCCAGACCACGTCCACCATCAGATCGAAATTCAGCCGGTAGTACTTGCGCAGGCCGTTGGATTTCGCCGGCATCCGCTGCACGCTCACCGTAGCATGCGACAGCGCCATGAACTGGATCGTCGTGGCGAACATCAGGCCCAGGCACCACGGGCACAGGGCGCGGATCACGAACATCGATTGGATGAACAGCCAGTAGGCGTACGCCAAGGCCGCGAGCCCGCCCAGCCATGTGCAAAGCGCGAACCAGCGCGGCACGACGACCTTGGACAGGCCTATCACCGCAATCGTGACGAACACGGATTCGGCGGCGATGCCGAAGAAGGCGTTCGGGAAGCTCAATCCGGCGAATTTGATGAACTCCGCCTGCCATGATTCCGCCACGGTCGAGCAGGAGACCACGGCATTCACGTCGCAGCCGAGCTTGACGCCGGGATTGCGGGCGAGCTGCAGCGTCTCCGCCGACAGCATGAGGGAGACGAACAATGCCGCCGCGGAGGCGGCCAACATGACCAGATACGTCCAGACCGCGCCATGACGCCAGCCGGTGAGCCCGGCGTCGACGCTGATGTCAGCCTGTTTGACTGCATCGCTGTTGTGAGTCATACATCATCCTTACGTTCGAGGAGACCGTGATGAGGGTGGCTGACAACGCGGCAATATCACGGTGGTTCTTAATTTTTCGCGGGGTTATGACGCGCCTTGTGCAATAACCGACAGCACACAGCTTACGATGGATACATGACTCGTTTAGCACTTGCCGCCGCGCCGCCGAAGTCGGGCTGGGACATCCACTGCCATACGGTGTATTCGGACGGGACGCAGACCCCGGCGTCCCTGGTCGAACTGAGCCGCCATATCGGCCTGCACGGGGCCTCGATCAGCGACCATGACACGACCAGCGGATGGGCGGATGCCGAGGCCGCGGCGCGCGAGGAGGGCATGCGCCTGCTGCGCGGCACGGAGATCACGGCGTGCGATGGGCCGGTGTCGGTGCACATGCTCGCGTATCAGTACAATCCCAACGACCGTCATACGTCGGACCTGTTCGCGCGCACACGTCAGGCGAGGCTGAAGCGAACCAAGGCCATGGTGGCGCGACTGGGCGAGGATTATCCGATCAGCTGGCAGTCCGTGCTGGAGCAGGTGCATGAGGGGGAGCGGACCACGATCGGACGTCCGCACATCGCCGATGCGCTGGTCGCCGCGGGCGTGTACCGCACGCGGTCCGAGGCGTTCGCCGACGCGGTGAGCGCCACATCGAAGTATTACATCCCCACGCCCTCCCCGACCACGCACGAGGTGCTCGCCGCCGTGGCCGCAGCCGGCGGCGTGGTGATCATCGCGCATCCGGGTGCGGTGAATCGCAACGTGACACTGCTGTCCGACAGCCAGATCGAGACGCTGATCGAAGAGGGGCTTGACGGGCTGGAGGTATGGCATCGGGACAATCCGCCGCAGCAGCGGGAACGGCTGTATGCCATCGCGCAGACGCATCAGCTGCTGGTCACCGGCGGATCGGACTGGCATGGCGCCGGCAAGCCGAACCATCTGGCGAGAACCTGACTGATGACGAGACCGTGGCCGAGATCGTGCGGCGAGGGGCGATTCCGCTGGTCTGACACCGACCATCGACCCCGGCTGTAGAGAAAACACAAAACCGGGAGCGGCCGCAGGGCGTTCAAACCCTCCGGTCGCTCCCGGTCGTCACTGCATATCCGGCCGACTCCCGCCTACGCACAAAGGCGGGAGAGGGGAGCCAGCTGAGCCCGGCGTCCGGTCAGAGCGCCCCGAAGCCCACGGCATGCTTGGTCTCGGAGCCGATGAGCGCGTATCCGAGCGCGTTCGCCGGCACGATGATGCGACGGCCCTTGTCGTCCGTCAGCTTGATCGGGGTTCCGGCCGACAGCGCCGATTCGATGGCCTCGGTGACGCTGGCCGCGTCCTCCTCGGTGCTGAAGGTGACGGGTCGCGCCACATTGGCGATGCCCAATTCGATGTCCATGTTTGCTCCTCTCGGGATGATGCGCTGTTGAAGCGCTGGGTGGATGATGTGTCCGACGCCCGTTTGCGCCACGGGCTTCAGTCGCATGCACGCGTGCCGATGAAAGCCATTGTGCA
>ENA-OUNI01001150-OUNI01001150.1-human-gut-metagenome-genome-assembly--contig:-NODE-1150-length-10799-cov-2.985382_pt1 | contig 10799 bp, 13 predicted proteins | sample MGYA00242499_ERZ504580 | MGnify/ENA primary metagenome ERZ504580 (study PRJEB26092, sample SAMD00036315) | human gut metagenome | host: Homo sapiens | study: EMG produced TPA metagenomics assembly of... | reverse complement strand
CGCCGCGCGCCAGTGGCCGTGGCCATGCTGCAGGACCCCGAGCAGGTGCCCTACGTCCGTGCGCGGCTGGATATGTCCACCGTGCTGGTGCCCGAGATGCAGCGCGCGCTGGAGGCAATTTTCCGCTGTGTGGACGAGCACCTGCCGCTGAACCAGACGTCATTACAGCAAATGCTGGATGAGGCCGCGTTCCAGCAGCTGGCCCACGGGCAGGCGTACAACCACGACATCCGTCTGCAAAGGCAGGATATTGATATGTATCTGGACCGCTTGCAGACCGCCAAGCCGATCGGTGAGCAGGTCAAGGGTATGAGCGACGGCCAGCTGGAAAGCTACTTTGCAAACCTCGGCAAAAAGAAGGGCGCCCGCCCCGCCGAGACAGACGAATAACGACATTCCGACATACTTTGTCAAACAATAGAAAACCAAAAGGAGAACGTACTTATGGCAGAAAAGAAAGATCCGATCCGCAGCCTGATCGACACGGGCCGCCGCGCCGGCAAGCTGACCAGCAGTGAGATCAGCGACGCAATGGAGGAAAATGGCAACGTTCTTGACGTAGAAGCGATGGAAAAGCTCTACGAGGAGCTGGAAAGCAACGGCATCGAGATCGTCGACGACACGCCCGTTGACGTCAGCAGCGCCCTGCCCAGCTCCGAGGAGGGCGCGGACGACTACGAGGACGGCCTGACTGCCGACGGCATCACGATTGACGACCCGGTCAAGGTCTACCTGAAGGAAATTGGCCGCGTGCCGCTGCTGTCCCCCGAGGAGGAAACCGAGCTGGCACTGAAAATTCAGGCCGGTGGTCCCGATGGCGAGAAGGCCAAGCAGCGCCTGAGCGAGGCCAACCTGCGTCTGGTCGTCTCCATCGCCAAGCGCTATGTGGCCGCGGCATGCAGTTCCTGGATCTGATCCAGGAGGCAACCTGGGCCTGATCAAGCCGTCGAAAAGTTTGACCACACCAAGGGCTTCAAGTTCTCCACCTACGCAACGTGGTGGATCCGTCAGGCCATCACCCGCGCCATCGCCGACCAGGCCCGCACCATCCGCATCCCCGTGCACATGGTCGAGACGATCAACAAGGTCAAGAAGGTGTCCAGCCAGCTGCTGCATGAGTACGGCCACGACCCCAGCGCCGAGGAAATCGCCGAGCGCCTTGACATGCCCGTGGATAAGGTCCGCGAGATCATGCGCGTCGCACAGGAACCCGTCAGTCTGGAGACGCCCATCGGTGAGGAGGAGGACAGCATCTGGGCGACTTCATCCCCGACGATGACGCACCCGTGCCCGCCGAGGCCGCCAGCCAGACCCTGCTGAAGGAGCAGCTGGCCGACGTGCTCAAGACCCTGACCCCGCGTGAGGAAAAGGTCCTGCGCCTGCGCTTCGGCCTGGAGGATGGCCGCCCCCGCACGCTGGAGGAAGTCGGCAAGGAGTTCAACGTCACCCGTGAGCGCATCCGCCAGATCGAAGCCAAGGCCCTGCGCAAGCTCCGCCACCCCAGCCGCAGCAAGAAACTGCGGGATTTCTTGGATTGATATTTGCATAAACACAAAAGGCTCCATCCGTGAGGGTGGGGTCTTTTGCTGTTTATAAGGACTGTGGGGGCGAACATTAAAAAGCGTCTGCCATGTAGTGCGGCAGACGCTTAAAGTTTATATATTGCTCTTGCGACGGTTGCAATCTGCGCAAAGCATTTGACAGTTTTCCGGGACGGTTTTACCGCCCTTGCTCCACGGGGTAATGTGGTCGGCTTGCATTTCTTCAATTGCAAAGTGCTTGCCGCATTTCGGGCAAATGCCTTTTTGCCGCTCGTATGCAGTGCGTGCCATTTTGGGGCTGAACGCACGAATACTTAAATGCTTTTCGTTGCCGTCAAGCAGGTATTCATAGATGCCTTTCTGATTGCTTACGTCCTCATCATCAAGCAGTTCAACAATGCGCTTTTCGTATGCTTTTGGGTCATGTGCGGTAGTACCGTATTTGTTGTAGTAGATACCCCAGTCAAGCCCGGACATTAGCTTTTTGCGGAAAGTAGGGAAAGTGGCCTTTACCCAGATTATGACAGATTGAAAATACAGCCATAGGTCATTGCAATTCGTGTCATGTTGGTGCTGTGACATATAGTCTTCAATTTCGAGGCCGTTACGGGCAGCAATCCATTTCAGCGCTGTTTCAAGATAGTTTTGCCGGATTGCACTGCCGTTTAAATAATCGCCTGCGATTTGGTAGGCAGGGCATTGGCTTTTGCTGAAATACTTCTTCGCCTCGGTTAACCATTCACCCGTGTATATGGCATTGCGGAGCTCCTGCGCGGTCAACTGCTCGCCTGCAATATTGATGATCTTAAACCAGTCGAGCTTTTCTTTGTCGGTGCCCTCGCAAATGTAAATCATGAGCTTATAGTCAAGAATCTGCGCTTGCTCTGTATCGGTCAGATTGTGAAAAGCTAAATGGTCAATCGAGAAGTCGCCGTTGACGTATTGGCAAATACTGATGGTTCTTTGCTGCCCGTCAAGCAATTCAAAACTGCCTCTATCGCCCTTTACCCAATACATAACATTTAGAGGAAACTGCTTTGTAATGGTGTGGATAACTTCATCACGCTGTTTGTCTTTGTAGATAAATTCACGCTGAAAAGCAGGGCGAATATTCAGCTTGCCGCCGTATCCCACAACGCCGTTTTCTGCACTGTCTACATATCCGGCAACAACATCCCGAACAGGAATTTCATGCAATTCAATTTTCATTTGTGCTCACCTGCTTTCTGCGAATAATAACACGCCTGTACTTTACTTTTCCGTTTAACCGTGGCCCATGTCCTACCCATTCGACGCGATGGTCGTCTAATCCGGCTATTTCAAATTGCTCTGGGTTATAGTATTGCATAAATGTTATTGGCACGCCATATAACCATCGTAGTCACACGGAATATCGGCAGTTTTACTGACCTCGATTGCATCGTAATTGTCATACTTTGGATAGTTATCCGGTGAATACGTGCGAAAAAGCGTCATGTTTTCATGCCGCTTTTCTATGTCAAGGTTTGTAAACCAACAAATATTGCCCATTCTTCGCCATTTTGCCCGCTCTCGTCAATCTTAAAATCGGTTTTCTTTTCTTCGTAACTATCCGGGACCATAAACCAATAATGCCCGTTATTATATCCCAGCCAAATTTTATTGCTTTTAATTAATGGGAAAATTTCACGTAGGTAATCGCATTTTGATTTCCGATAATTGCAAACTGCTTGTTATACTGCATCAGTAATGCTACATAATCACGAAACAGAGAAAATGGCGGAATTTGTCACTACGATGTCGGCTTCTTTCAGCAGCTCTACACACTCAGGACTGCGAAAATCGCCGTCTCCTTCAAGCAGGGTCATGGTATTTTTCTTGTTGCGCATAAGATACTCAACATCCGAAAGGTCTATGCGCCCGTCCCCGTTTTCATCTGTGACCTCCGTTATTTCAACTTTATATGGCTTGCGCTCGTTTTCGTCCTGTACCGGGGCGCTGCTTGCAGATAGCACAAAGGATAGCTGCCCGCCATTATCCATATAATACTGAAATTCCTTGCCCGTTACGGGCGATATGGCATAGCAGGTTGTTATCAGTTTCTTCAAACACAAAGCATTGAAGTTCATAGCAAAATATTTGAAAAAATTGCTTTCGTATGGGTCATCGCAGTTGCAAAGAACCGTTTTACCCCTGAAATGCTGTCTGTAATGCTTCAATTCACTTTCTATGAGCGAAAGCTGTGTATAGAATTCATCTGCCTTGTCATTGCGCGACATATGCAAATTACTATTTCCCGCCATACCATTCGCCGCCTTTCTGTAGTTCTCTAATATCGTTAAGCCCATAATTCAAGGCGGCCACAATCTTTGCAAGGGTTCCTGTAGCAACAGGCGCGCTTGTTTCTGCGTTTGCAAGTGGATTTACACTTTAACAATTCTGCCTGGACGTTATTCATCAATAATGAGGCTCTTTAAGAGACATTATAAGGCTCAATAAGCTAATTTTCAAGTGGCATAACAGATTTTATGCTATCATGGAAGGGAGCTGAAAGAGAACCATGTTTGACAGCAGGCGATTGGGCGCGGCGCTGCGGGAAGCGCGGATGGAGAAAAACTATACGCAGGAATATCTGGCGGAACTGCTGAACATCACGCCGACCCACATGAAGCATATCGAAAGCGGGCACCGCAAACCGTCCATTGAAGTGTATTTCAAGATGGTGGAGGTGCTGGGCTTCTCCACGGACAATTTTTTGCTGGCGGAAGCCCTATCCAGACGGAGGCGGCTCGGCGGGAACTGACCCTGTTGCTGACACAGTGCGGCCCCGACCAGCTGAGGGTTTTACAAGCTACCGCGCAGGCTCTTTTAGATACCGCACGGCAGCCCGCCGACACACAGAACTGAATATATAAAAGAAGAACGGCTCAACCGCAGTGGTTGAACCGTTCTTTTGAATTCTATGAAAAAATGTGCCGCTATGCCTTATTCCTTGCAATACACCTCAATCGCTTTCGCTGCAAACTCCGCAGTGCCGGGCCCGCCTGCGGCGTTGATGTTGGCGGTGAACTCTCCGCCAGCGCCGTACATTTGGCCGAGCTGGGCGAAAATCTCCTTTGTGCAGGTGTAGTAGTGCTCGGTGATGAAAGCTTGCAGCTTGGCGGCCTGCGCCTGCACGGCGGGGTTGTCGATGGGCAGGTTTTGCAGTGCGCCGAACCCGGCGGTCAACGCCATCAGCTGATTGTTTATATCGCTGCTCTCCTGCACCGTGCGTTCGGCGGCGTTCTGCTCAAACTCGCGGTAGGCGGGGGTGTCGCCCCAAGATTCCTTAGCGCGGCGGGTGTACTCGTCAATGCGGGATGTATCAAATTCTTTGAATTGCATAGTGTGTCCTCCTGCGGCTTGCAAAGTCCGCGCCAGCCGTATCAAATCTTCCAAGTGCTGCTTTTTCAGCGTGAGAAGCTCAATTTGCTGGCGCAGAGCCTTGCGGCGGTCAAAATTCGGGTTGTCCAAGATGGTGCGGATGTCCCGCAAGGGAAACTCCAGCTCCCGAAACAGCAAAATCTGCTGCAAACGTTCCAGCGCTGCATCGTCATACAGCCTGTAGCCGCTCTCGGTGCGCATGGCGGGCAGCAGACCCAGCTTATCATAGTATTGCAGCGTGCGTATGCTTATGCCTGTCAGTCGGCTGGCTTCTTTTACGGTCATCATGATAAAACCCTCGTTTCCTTTGCGGTACTGCCATCATACACCCTGACGTTGCGTCAGAGTCAAGCGTTTCTTGAAAAAAAGTGTAATTGAAAACTTTCCGCGTCTGTGTTACACTTGCCTTTGTGCGAATTATGAAATTGGGAGGAAACAGGAGAATCATGGAACAAAAACAAAACAGAAGCTCGTTTTCCGGCAAGCTCGGCTTTGTGCTGTCGGCTGCCGGTGCGTCGGTGGGGCTGGGCAATATCTGGCGGTTCCCGTATCTGGCGGCCAAGTACGGCGGCGGTATTTTTCTGCTGATCTATATTGTGCTGGCGCTGACGTTCGGTTACACGATGATCATGGCCGAGACTGCCCTGGGCCGCATGACCCACAAAAGCCCGGTCAGCGCCTACGGTGCGTTTGCAAAGCCGGGACGCAAAAACGGGTTCCTCGGCTTTGGCGGCTGGATCAACGCCGTTATCCCGGTGCTGATCGTGCCATACTACTCGGTCATCGGCGGCTGGGTCATCAAATATCTGTTTGAATATCTGCGCGGCAACGCCCAGGGCCTTGCGGAGGACGGCTATTTCAGCGCGTTCATTGCAGATGGCGCGTCCGCCGAGGTCTGCTTCCTGCTGTTTGCGTTCTTTACGCTGGGCATCATCTTTGCGGGCGTGCGCAACGGCGTGGAGCGCGTCTCCAGGCTCATGATGCCGGTGCTGGTCGTGCTGTCGGTCATCATTGCGGTCTACTCGGTCACGCGGCCCGGCGCACTGGCGGGTGTTGCCTATTTCCTGGTGCCCAACCCGGCCAACTTCTCGTGGATGACCGTCGTCACGGCCATGGGGCAGATGTTCTACTCGCTGTCCATCGCCATGGGCATTCTTGTCACGTTCGGCTCCTACATGAAGAAGGATGTCTCGATTGAGGAATCCACCGAGCACGTCGAGATTTTCGACACGCTCATCGCCGTCATGGCGGGCCTGATGATCATTCCGGCGGTGTTTGCGTTCTCCGGCGGCGACCCCGACACGCTGCAGCCGGCCCCGCGCTGATGTTCATTACGATCCGAAAGTCTTTGCCAGCATGGGGCTGGGCACGATGGTGGGTGTGCTGTTCTTTGTGCTTGTGCTGTTTGCAGCGGTCACCAGCTCGATTGCCCTGACCGAGAGCGCCGTCTCACGTTTGAGGATGAGTTGGGCTGGGACCGCAAAAAGGCCACGGTGCTCGTCGGCGTCATCATGGTGGCGCTGGGCACGCTGTCCAGCCTAGGCTACGGCCCGCTGGCGGGGATCACGGTCATCGGGATGCAGTTCCTCGACTTCTTCGACTTCCTGACGAACTCGGTCATGATGCCGATTGCGGCCATTGCGACCTGTCTGCTCGTCTCCCGCGTCATCGGCGTGGACAAGATCGAGCAGGAGGTTGAGCTGGACGGCCAGCCCTTCCGCCGCAAGAGGATTTTCCGCTTCATGATCCGCTGGCTCTGCCCGGTCTTTGCCGCCGTCATTCTGGCAAGCTCGGTGGCCAATGCGTTTGGAATCATTAAAATGTGACAGAAAAGGACCGTTTCCGGGTGTGGAGACGGTCCTTTTTTGTTTTATTAGAGATGCAGGGCAAGGCTCCGCGGGCGGATATAGAATCCGCCCCTACGGCCTCCGAGGCCGCAGGCACCCGCAGCCTGTCGAAAAAGTGCATCGTAGGGGCGAGCACTGCTTGCCCGCAGAAGCGTTGCGGCAGCCGGAGCGCTGCCGGGCCGTCGGGGGCACCCCGCCCTACGATGCTTCTATTTCTTCTCCGGCTTGTACCGCAGCACCTTCTCCGAAAAATGCCTTGTAAAGAACTGCACGAACGGTCCTAACCCGAAGGCGCAGATCAGGTGCCCAGCCCGATCAGTCCGCCCAACAGGAAGGCAAGCACCGCACACAGCGCATCGGTGAACACGCGGCAGCCGAAGTAGGGGACAGGCAGCGGTCTGCCAGCATTAGCGAGAGCGCGTCATACGGCGCGACGCCTAAATCCGCCGTCTGGTACAGCGAGCACCCCAGCGCGATGACCAACACCGCCACAGCGACCCAAAGCAGCTGCACCGGCAGCGTGTCGGCAGAGCCAAAGACGGCGGTCATCGCGTCGCCGGTAAACGTGACGATGAACCCGATGCAGAAGCTGTTGATGATGGTGCCAAGCCCGATGTACCGCCGCCCCCAAAGCAGCTGCGGCACGAAAAGGCAGAGGTTCATCAGCACATTCTCGATGCTGAACGGCAGGCCGACCAGCTCCGCCAACCGCAGGTCAGCGCACTGATGGAGTCATTGCCCAGGCGCGAGAACTTGAACACCGCAATGCCGATGCCGATGACGACGACGCCCGCAATCATGCCAAGGATGCGCCGCAGGGTGATTTTCTGGCCGAGAAGATTCATGTGCAAAACGCCTTTCCGATTGTAATAAGGATTCTGTATAGTACTATCCCGTAAAACCACCCCGCCTGTCAAGAGACAACCTGTTTAAAATATCACACCCAACCTTGTGAAAACTGCCAAAAACCGCACCCTGTAACCGCTGTACCGAATTTGTCAAGCGGAGGGAAACGGTGCAAAATCAGCAAATTGCCGAAATTTTGTTACACCTGCCCGGGCGTCGATAGAACGGAAAAACTTCATAAAAAAGCCGAAAAACCCTTGACAGCAAGCCGTTTACCCTGTATACTAAAACAGTATCACAAAAATGGAATAGAGCGCCCTAAAGGGATTTTGCAAAATCTGTAAAATCGAAAAGTTTGTGAAAAACGACGAATATGCCGCAGTTTCACAGCCGCCTTTCGGGTCGCTTTCGCCAACTTTGTCAATCTATGGAATAGGAGTGGTCGCGTTTTATGGTAAAGGTCAAGCCCGTACAAAACGGCAGAACGACCCGCATGAGCTTTTCCCGCATCAACGAAGTGATTGGTATGCCCAATCTGATCGAGATCCAGAAAAACTCTTACAACTGGTTCCTGGAGGAGGGCCTGCATGAGGTCTTCCACGACATTGCCGCGATCGAGGACTACACCGGCAACCTCGTGCTGGAGTTCGTCGATTACCGGCTGGACAAGAACCCCAAGTATTCTATTAAAGAATGCAAAGAGCGGGATGCCACGTATGCGGCACCCCTGTACGTCACGGCCCGTCTGTTCAACAAGCAGACCGGCGAGGTGAAGGAGCAGGAAATCTTCATGGGCGACTTCCCGCTCATGACCGACGCCGGTACCTTCATCTCCAACGGTGCCGAGCGTGCCATCGTCTCCCAGTTGGTCCGTTCTCCCGGCGTTTTCTACGGCTCCAGCAAGGACCGTACCGGCAAGGACCTGTTCACCGCTACCATGAACCCCAACCGCGGCGCCTGGCTGGAGTATGAGACGGACTCCTCTGACGTTTACTACGTCCGTATCGATAAGAACCGCAAGCTGCCCGTTACCACGCTGCTGCGTGCCCTGGGCCTGTCCACCGATGAGCAGATCAAGCAGTTCTTCGGTGATTCCGAGCCGAAGATCAACGCCTCTCTCGAGAAGGACATCACCCACAACACCGAGGAGGGCCTGCTCGAGGTCTACCGTAAGCTGCGCCCCGGTGAGCCCCCGACGGTGGAAAACTCCCGCGCGCACCTGAACAACCTGTTCTTTGACCCGCGCCGTTACGACCTGGCTCGTTTTGGCCGCTATAAGATGAACAACAAGCTCAGCCTGACCCGCCGCATTGCCGGTTATAAGGCTGCCGAGGACATCATCGCCCCGCTGACCGGCGAGCTGCTGGCCGCCAAGGGCGAGAAGATCAACATGGCCAAGGCCGAGGAGATCGATAACGCCGGCGTTACCCGCGTTACCATCCTCGTTGAGAAGAAGGGCGAGGAGCCCCGTCCGTTCATTGTCATCTCCAACGGCTGCGTCAACGCCCAGAACTTCTTCAGCTTCGACGTCGAGGCCGAGGCCGGTGTCAATGAGCGCGCCAACTTTGCCGAGATCCGCAAGATCCTCGACACCACCTCCGATGTGGAGGAGCAGAAGGAGCTGCTGCGCCAGAACCACGATGTTCTGATCAGCCGCACCGTCACCGTCGATGACATCTTTGCCTCCGTCAACTACCTGCTGGGCCTTGACCACGGCATCGGCACCACCGATGAGATCGACCATCTGGCAACCGCCGCGTCCGTAGCGTCGGTGAGCTGCTGCAGAACCAGTTCCGCATCGGCTTCTCCCGCATGGAGCGCGTCATCCGTGAGCGCATGACCCTGCAGAATCAGGAAAACGGCGAGATCACCCCGCAGAGCCTCGTCAACATCCGCCCTGTCGTCGCCGCCATCAAGGAGTTCATCGGCTCCAGCCCGTTGTCCCAGTTCATGGACCAGAACAACCCGCTGGCTGAGCTGACCCACAAGCGCCGCCTGTCCGCTCTGGGCCCCGGCGGTCTGTCCCGTGACCGCGCAGGCTTCGAGGTCCGCGACGTTCACTACACCCACTATGGCCGTCTGTGCCCCATCGAGACGCCTGAAGGCCCGAACATCGGTCTGATCTCCTATCTGGCCACCTACGCCAAGATCAACAAGTACGGCTTCGTTGAGGCCCCGTACCGCAAGGTCGACAAGGCCACCGGCACTGTCACCGATGAGGTCGTCTATATGACCGCCGACGAGGAGGACGAGTATATCGTCGCTCAGGCCAACGAGCCGCTGGACGAGAACAACCACTTCGTCCGTCCCCGCGTCTCCGGCCGCCACCGCAACGACATCCAGGAGTTCGACGCTTCTCAGGTCGACTACATGGACGTTTCTCCGCGTATGATGGTTTCCGTCGCTACGGCCTGCATCCCGTTCCTTGAGAACGACGACTGCAACCGTGCACTGATGGGCTCCAACATGCAGCGTCAGGCCGTGCCTCTGATGGTCACCCAGCAGCCGCTGGTTGCCACCGGCATGGAGTACAAGGCCGCCACCGACTCCGGTGTCTGCGTCCTGGCCGCCCATGACGGCACCGTTGAGTATGTCGACGCTGACAAGATCATTGTCCGCTGCGCCGACGGCTCCGCCGACACCTATGAACTCATCAAGTTCATGCGCTCCAACCAGGGCAACTGCAACAACCAGCGCCCGATCGTCAATGTGGGCGAGACCGTCAAGCCGGCGACGTGCTGGCCGACGGCCCCGCGACCCGCAACGGCGAGATCAGCTGGGCAAGAACGCCTGATCGGCTTCATGACCTGGGAGGGCTACAACTACGAGGACGCCGTCCTGCTGAACGAGAAGCTCGTCCGCGAGGATGTCTACACCTCCATCCACATTGAAGAATATGAGACCGAGGCCCGCGACACGAAGCTCGGACCCGAGGAGATCACCCGCGACATCCCGAACGTCGGCGATGACGCGCTGAAAGACTCGATGACCGCGGCATCATCCGCATCGGTGCCGAGGTCAAGACCGGCGACATCCTCGTCGGCAAGGTCACCCCGAAGGGCGAGACCGAGCTGACCGCCGAGGAGCGCCTGCTGCGCGCCATCTTCGGCGAGAAGGCCCGCGAGGTCCGCGACACCTCCTGCGTGTGCCCACGGTGCCTACG
>ENA-OUNI01001148-OUNI01001148.1-human-gut-metagenome-genome-assembly--contig:-NODE-1148-length-10800-cov-4.095849_pt1 | contig 10800 bp, 9 predicted proteins | sample MGYA00242499_ERZ504580 | MGnify/ENA primary metagenome ERZ504580 (study PRJEB26092, sample SAMD00036315) | human gut metagenome | host: Homo sapiens | study: EMG produced TPA metagenomics assembly of... | reverse complement strand
ATTTGTATTTGGGCGTTCCAGGATCGCTGCGATCATGCAGCAGCATTTGACAGAGGATTGAGGAGAGTAGGGAGTATCTGCGGGATCGGCCGCAGACGAGGCAGAAGCTGGAGGCTCTGGATCCCTCGGCTTCAAATCAGTCCAGATATATTTCGGATGTTTCCAGATTTCCGGTCCATGAGAACACAACTGCAGAGTATTTTCAGGTAGGAGATGATATGTTCCCGGTGCTTGTGAGGGAACTGAAACAGGCGAAGAAATATATTTTTATTGAATATTTCATTATCAATGATGGGGTGATGTGGCAGACAATCCTGAATATTCTGGAAAAGAAAGCTGCGGAGGGTGTGGATGTGCGCCTGATCTATGACGGATTTGGCTGTCTTACAACACTTCCCCATAAATATTATGAAGAGCTTCAGAAAAAGGGAATCAAATGTCAGGTATTTAATCCTTTCCGTCCCATTCTGAACATTATCCAGAATAACCGGGATCACAGGAAGCTTTGTATCATTGACGGATGGGTTGGATTTACGGGAGGCATCAATCTTGCAGATGAATATATCAACCAGAAAGCGCGTTTCGGACACTGGAAGGATACCGCTGTTATGCTCAAAGGGGAAGCTGTCTGGAATATGACGGTAATGTTTCTCCATATGTGGGCAGTGATCGGCAGATCTGAAGAGAGTGTCGATTATGAAGCCTATTTTCCCCACAGATATCATGAGGAAGAATTTGAGAGTGACGGATTTGTCCAGCCGTTCTGTGATACACCTCTGGATGAGGAGGTTGTCGGTGAAGATGTATATCTGAACATTATCAACAAGGCAAAAAAATATGTATATATCTGTACTCCTTATCTGATCATAGACAATGAGATGATGACTGCCCTCTGTCTGGCAGCCAAAAGCGGGGTGGATGTGCGTATTATGACGCCGGGAATCCCTGACAAGAAGCTGGTATTTATCCTTACCCAGTCCTATTACAGGCAGCTTCTGGAAGCCGGTGTAAAGATTTATGAATATCAGCCCGGTTTCCTTCACGCAAAATCCTTTGTGAGTGATGATGAGATTGGAGTTGTGGGAACCATCAACCTGGACTATCGAAGTCTTTATCTTCATTTTGAGGATGGTGTATGGATCTACAGAAACAGAGTAATACAGGATATAAAAGATGATTTTATCCAGACTATGGAATATTGCAGGCAGATAGAATCGGAATTCTGCCTGAACAGAAATATAGGGCTGCGTATCATGCAGAATATTTTCCGCGCATTTGCGCCGCTGATGTAAAATGAGCACTGAAAATCGTATTTTTATGGTTTTCAGTGCTTTTTATCTGATCATGATCAGATATCGGATCGGATTAAGATGCATTATTTTATTGGATTGCTATATAATGAATAAAGAAGTAGTCTTAGAGCGTGTCTGAAAAAGGCTTTCTGCAAGATGTGCGTCACAATTTGTGGGATATTTTGCCCGGATGAGGCGCCGTAGCGGGCTACGGCAACTGAATTCGGGTGAAATATCCCGCAAGTGGGGCGTGCAGATTGCGGGAATGATTTTTCAGACACGCTCCGGGATACAGAATGAAAAATCTGGGCTCCGGAGGCTTGCCTTTTTTACAGCAATCTTTTTAAATGTATCATTTATGAGGGTTGCATAGTGATTATGCTGTATGGTCCACATGTGTTTTGGTGTCGGAAGACAAAACTTCACATGTAGTATGATCCTGTGAAAAAGTTTCCATAATTCCTGAAATAGTCCTGTGCAGATAAGGACGGTACTCAGCCAGAGACACAGGCTGCTGATACAGAATGCAGCTGTAGCAGGTGGAACCTACCAGCTCAATGATCGTAAAGAGCATCAGTTCCGGATTTTTATAATGTAGTCCGCTTTGAGCAAGCATATCCAGATAGGACTGATAAAAATTATATTCGTCGTCAGGCATTTTTCCTCAAAAGCACCCTTGAAGACACCCCAGGCAAGATTCTTTGAAATAAACAGCAGGAGAGTACGGTCTTTATTCAACTCAGTAAGAATGTAATCTATAATAAAATGTACCTGCCTGTCAAATTCGCTGATATGTGCATTCTGCACAGCCTCATGGGCCCGGAAAAACAATTCTCCGGTCTTGTGGGAAACCAGTTTATTCCGGATATCATATTTATCCTTAAAATAGAGGTAAAAAGTCCCCTTGGCAACCCCGGCCTGATCTACAATATCTGAAATTGTAGTTTTGGTAAGTCCCTTCGTCGTAAAAAGTTCAAAGGCAGTGTTGAAAAGAGCATCTTTTTTCTTCTTTTTATTCAGCTCCAGTTTTCCCATTTCAGATTCATTCCTTCCTCTATTGTATACATAACATTTTAACCGAATCAGGTAAGTCCCGCTGCGGAGTTTGCGAAAAGCAATAAGCGTCTTACTGTTCACAGCAACATAAGCTTACTTTGTAATTATATTGTGATCATATATAATTACTATTTTAAACAAAAATGACTGAAAGTCAATATTACATTTTTGTTCTGGAAAAATTTAGACAAATTGTGAAGAATGATTATTGACTGAAAATCATTTTTGTTATATAACATTCCATGAAATAAAAAATGACTGTTGGTCATAGAATGATCAAACAGTATCAATAATAAAGAAAGAAGAGGAGAAAAAGATGATTAAGGTAGGAAAGTGGATTGCAAAACACAAGATACTGATCATTATCATCGGAATTGCATTGCTGATCCCTTCATATCTCGGTATGGCGGCGACCAGAATCAACTACGATGTACTGAGTTATCTGCCGGATACCCTTGAGACAGTTGATGGACAGGACATTATGGTAGATCAGTTGGGATGGGAGCCTTTTCCATGATAGTGGTGGAGGATATGGAACTGAAGGATGTAGCTGCTCTGAAAGAGAAAATCGAAGCAGTTGATCACGTGAAAAAAGTACTGTGGTATGACAGTGTCCTGGATGTTTCCGTTCCTGTAGAAATGCTTCCGAAGGATTTGAGAGAGGCATTTTTAACGGAGATGCAACTATGATGATCGCGTTGTTTGATAATACAACATCATCAGAAACTTCCATGGAAGCTGTGACGCAGATTCGTAAGATTACTTCAAAGAACTGTTTTGTCAGTGGAATGACAGGAATTGTTACTGATATCAAACAGATTGCACTTAAGGAAATGCCGATTTACGTTGTGATTGCTTCCTGCCTTTCTCTGATAGTGTTGCTCCTTGCAATGGATTCTCTGGTAGTTCCGGTTTTGTTTTTGCTCTGCATTGGTGTTGCAGTCTTGTATAATCTTGGAAGTAATATTTTTCTTGGTCAGATTTCATACATCACTCAGGCACTGACAGCAGTCCTGCAGCTTGGTGTTACCATGGATTATTCCATTTTCCTGTTGAACAGTTATGAGGAGAATAAGAAGCGGTTTGAGGGTGATAAAGAGAGGGCTATGGCACATGCCATCAATGCAACCTTCAAATCTGTAATCGGAAGTTCTATTACAACAGTAGCCGGATTTATCGCACTTTGCTTTATGACCTTCTCACTTGGACGTGATATGGGTATCGTAATGGCCAAGGGAGTTGTTATCGGTGTTCTGTGTTGTGTTACTTTGCTCCCTGCTCTGGTGCTTACTTTTGACGGAGCCATTGAAAAAACAACACATAAGCCGCTGCTTCCAAGCTTTGATAAGGCATCTGCTTTTATTACAAAGCATTATAAAGTATGGCTGATCATTTTCCTGGTAATGCTTTTCCCGGCAATTCATGGAAATAACAATCTGAAGAATTACTACAATATTGACAAGTCACTTCCTTCCACGCTGGACAGTAATGTGGCAAATGCCAAACTTCAGGAAACCTTTGATATGAATAATGTTCATATGGTGTTATTAAAGAAAGGTCTGACATCAAAAGAAAAAACAGAAATGCTTGACCAGATCAAGGATGTTGATGGTGTAAAATGGGCACTTGGAATGGACTCTTTCGTAGGTGCGGCATTCCCGGATACCATGATCCCAAGTAATCTGAAGAAGATGCTGGAAAGCGATGAGTACGAGATGGAATTTATCTGCTCCAAATATAAAACAGCCACAGACGAGGTAAACAATCAGATTGATGAGATCCAGAAGATTGTAAAAGGATACAGTCCGGAATCTATGGTAATCGGAGAAGCACCTCTGACCAAGGATCTTCAGGATGTTACGGATGTGGATTTAAAGACTGTAAATACTATCTCTATCCTGGCAATTTTCATTATTATCATGGTTGTGTTTAAATCCATTTCGCTTCCGTTTATTCTGGTTGCAGTTATTGAGTTTGCGATTTTTGTCAATATGTCCGTTCCTTATTATCAGGGAAAGGAAGTGGTGTTCGTAGCAAGCATTGTTATCGGTTGTATCCAGCTGGGAGCTACTGTTGACTATGCAATCCTTATGACCAGCAGATACCAGAAAGAACGTGGTCTTGGAAAGAGTAAGAAAGAATCCATTGCCATCGCACATAAAACTTCCATGAAGTCAATTGTGATCAGTGGCTGCAGCTTCTTTGCGGCAACTTTCGGAGTTGGTCTTTATACACAGGTAGATATGATCGGAAGTATCACAAACCTGCTTTCACGTGGAGCTGTGATCAGTACACTGGTGGTATTGTTTATACTTCCGGCTATGTTTATGATATTTGATTCTCTCATCTGCCACACATCTATTGGATTTGCCAAGAAGAAACCGGCAAAAGAGAAGAAACAGTGATTCAGGATTTTTAAAAAGAAGCTTATTGTAAAGAGATAGAATAAAGGAGTAAGTTATTATGAACAGAAACAGAAAGAAAGCAGCTGCAGCAACGCTTGCAGCAGGAATGGCTGTAGTTCTCGGAGCAGGTACTGTAATGGCAGCTGCTTCAACAGGTGATAATGGATTGCAGAAAGAAGAAACCGTTTATGTAAATACAACTGCCGGAGGAGAAGTAACGGATGTCACAGTATCTGACTGGCTGAAAAATTCCGGAGACAGTTCCAATTCTGAGGTGAAAGATGCCTCTGATCTTCAGGATATAAAAACGTAAAAGGTGATGAAACATTTACTCAGAACGGAAATGATCTGACCTGGAGTACTGATGGAAAGGATATTTATTATCAGGGAAAGACAGAGAAAAATCTCCCGGTTTCCGTAGGAATTAAATATTATATGGATGGAACTGAGGTTTCTCCGGAAGCTCTGGCAGGAAAGACAGGACATCTGAAAATGGAAGTGACATATACAAATACTTCTAAAACAACCAAAACAGTGAATGGCAAAAAGACTGATATTTATTCACCCTTTGTTATGGTGACAGGAATGATCCTTTCTACAGATAATTTCTCCAATATTACAGTAGATAACGGTAAGGTTATTTCTGACGGAAGCAGAAATGTTGTTGTCGGTTTTGGTATGCCGGGAATGAAAGAAAGTCTGGATATGTCTTCTGATATTGCAGATGAAGTGAATATCCCTGAAGGATTTACAGTGGAAGCAGATGTTACAGACTGTGAGATGAATTCTACATTTACCGTAGCACTTACAGATATTTTCAAAGATATTGATCTGGATGATGTGGATGGACTGGATGAGCTGAAGGATTCAATGAAAGATCTGACGGATGCAGCAGTAAAACTGGTAGACGGAACCAAAGATCTTTATGATGGAACTAATAAACTCAATGACAAATATAAAGAATTTTATGATGGAATCGGAACTCTGAAAAGTGGTGTCAGTGATCTGAATGACGGAGCAAAAGAACTGGATGACGGAGCAAAGGAATTAAGCAGCGGAGCACAGACACTGAATACAGGGGCACAGACTTTAAACAGTGGTGTTTCCTCTTATACAGCAGGGGCAGACACACTTTCAGATGGAATCAAACAATATACAGCAGGAGTAGATACGCTGGACAGCAAGATGGCGGACTATGAGGCAGGGATGAAATCTCTTTCCGATGGTGTAAATGCATATGTTGCAGGCGGCAATCAGCTTGCAGGCGGGGTGCAGAGCTATGTAACAGGAACAACTACTCTGACAGACGGAATGCAGCAGTATATTGCAGGAGTTAATCAGCTTGCAGGCGGTGTGGGTCAGTATGCTGGTGGTATCAAGAGTTTAGTGGATGGGATTGGTCAGGTTGTTCCGGGAATTGATACTGCTGTAAATGGAATCCAGACTGCTGTAGAAAAAATGACAGCTCTTTCATCTAAAATCGATGCAAATCAGATTGCTGATTCAGTGACAGCATGACGGCTTATACAACAGGCGTTTCTGATTACACTTCTGCAGTTGGCCAGTATATTGAAAGTGTAGAACAGCTTGCATCAGGACTGAGCAGCTTGAGAGCTCACTTGAAAACATGGGAGCTTCCACAGCTTCAGAAATAGAAGAAAGTGCAAATGCAATGTCCGGACAGTTAAATGACAGTGCTGAAACCATGAACAGTCAGGCAGATGCAATTGAATCCTGGATCAGTGATTCCGCAGAGGCTTCTGTAGATGCATCTTCTGTAGATGCAGGAGTTGCAGCAGTCAGCAGTCAGCTGGAAGCAGCAGAATCTGCTTTGTATAATATTGATACCAGCAATATGGATGATGAAACAGCAGCTGCTGTAGAAGCTGCGATTGATGGTGCGTTAGGTTCTATTCAGGCAGCTGAGGACAGTGCATCTAATATTGATACATCCACAATTACAGCCTCCGCACCTGATACGTCAGCATTGCAGTCAGCAGCAGACGCTTTAAGGGCATCTGCGTCCAGTGCGGAATCAACAGCAGATGCACAGGAAGAGGCAGTCAACAGCAGTGTTGAACAGATGAAACAGCAATTACAGGCATTAACTCAGGGAATGAAGACAGTGCAGAAGACTGTATCACAGTTAAATGCAGGTGCAAAAGAGCTTACTTCTAATGATGGCACATTAAAAGCAAGTGGAACCCAGCTTGCTCAGTCAGGAACCCAGATTGCTACAGCAGTAAATCAGATGAGTACATTATTTACCGGACTTGGACAGCAGCTTCCGGAAATGCTGCAGGGAATCGATCAGCTGAAAGCAGGCTCTGATCAGCTGACTACTGCAAATAAATCTCTCCAGAGTGGATATGAAAGCCTTGCAAAAGCAAGCACAGAACAGATGATTTCCGGCGCAGATACACTGCTTAGTTCCGGAAAGACACTGACAGATGGAATTGCACAGCTTCAGGGCGAAAATAATGTTAATGCACAGACACTGTTAAAAGGAGCCAAGACTCTTAAGAGCGCAAGAAAGAGCCTGACCAGTGGTATGTCTCAGATCAATTCTGCAACAGGTCAGATTACAAGTGGCGTGGAAACGCTGGCATCTAACAGTGGAACACTGTACAGCGGAGCAGATCAGCTTTCTTCGAACAGTTCTACATTAAACAGCGGAGCATCTAAGCTTGCATCAGGAACCCAGACACTTGTATCCGGAGCACAGACCCTTGCATCAGGAACAGGCAGCCTTGTATCCGGCACTCAGACGTTAATGGATGGTGCAGATAAGCTTTCTGATGGCAGTGATCAGCTTAAAGATGGTATCAGCGATCTGAATGACGGAGCAAAAGAACTGAACAAAGGACAGAAGAAATTCTATAAAGAAGGTATTAAGAAACTGGATGATACAGTAAACGGAGATCTTCAGGATATTCTTGACAGATTTGAGGTAATCCAGTCTGACGATGTAATGTACACAACATTCACAGACAGATCCGGCGATATGGACGGAAATGTTAAATTTATTTTCGAATCTGACCCGATTGAAATCAGTGATGATGAGAAATAGATATCATAAACCTGAGACATACAGAATAAGGGAAAGATGAACAGCCAGACTTATCTAAAATGGGGCAGATGCAATCAGGCAACTGCCCCATTGCTTATGAAAAAGCTTTCTGTTATAATAAAAAAGTCAGATGGGAATTTTAGAAAACAAGAAAGCATCAGGTGATTAAATGGAAAATACAAAATCACAAAAAAAGTCGTATTCAACAGCATCTTCCAAGAGCAGGGTGCGTCGAAAAACAAAAACAGATTATTATGATTACAGTCTGGTAGCAGTTATTGTACTGCTGACCTGTTTTGGGCTTATCATGCTGTACAGTACAAGCTCCTATATGGCTCAGATAAATTACGGAAGCGACATGTATTTTTTTAAAAAACAGGCCATCATCAGCGTGGCATGTATTATCATGGCACTGATCATTTCCAGGCTCAATTATCGGATACTGAACCGTTTTAGCACAGCTTTGTATGTAGCGGCACTGGTGTTGATGGCACTGGTAAAAACACCGCTGGGGCAGTCTTCTCATGGTGCCCAGAGATGGCTGAATCTTGGACCGGTTCAGTTCCAGCCGGCAGAGCTTGCCAAGATAGCAGTTATTGTCTGCCTCCCATATATGATCGTGCATATGGGAAAGAAAGTCCGTACCTTAAAGGGCTGTATGGTTCTTGCTGTTGTGGGAGGCGGACTGGCACTGGCTGCATATGTATTTACGGACAATCTGAGTACAGCAATTATTATTTTCTGTATTACTGCAGGACTGATTTTTGTGGCTCACCCGGATATTAAGATTTTTATTATTATTGCAGGTGTTGTTATTGCGCTGGCAGTGATCGGAGTCATTTTTCTGAATGCAACAGTGAGTGTTGATGGAAGTGGAAGCTTTCGTCTGAGACGAATCATGGTATGGCTTCATCCGGAAGAATATGCGGACAGTTGGGGGTATCAGACAATTCAGGCATTGTATGCGATTGGCTCGGGAGGATTTTTTGGCAGAGGACTTGGAAACAGTATTCAGAAGCTGGGAAGTGTACCTGAGGCACAGAATGACATGATTTTTTCAATTATCTGTGAAGAACTGGGGATTTTTGGAGGTCTTATCGTGCTGATGCTTTATGCATATCTGTTATACAGGCTGTTTGTTATTGCACAGAATGCACCGGATATGTTTGGCTCACTTATGGTCAGTGGGATTTTTATTCACATAGCATTGCAGGTTATTCTTAATATTGCGGTTGTTGTAAACCTTATGCCGAATACAGGTGTCACTCTTCCATTTATCAGTTATGGAGGTACGTCGATCGTATTCCTTATGGCAGAGATGGGACTTGCGCTGAGTGTGGCAAGGCAGATTAAATTTGAGGAATAAAAAATGTAATAAAATAGTGCTTGACAAACAGGAGGGAAGAATATATACTTTGAACATCAAAGTAATCAATCCCGATAAAACCAAATCTGAATAAATGAGACGTATTTACTGGTCTGACGGATGATAAGGTTGAAAACAAGAAAAAGCAGAATCATCATCTGCTTAACAAAATAATAAAAAACAAGTGATAACCGGAGCAGGAAAAAGAGAAGCATTCCGGGGCTTGAATTAAAGGAGAAGAGAAAATTATGTTAGAAAAAATGAGTGAAATGATCGCAGAGCAGTTAAATTGTGATGCAGCAGGAATTACTGCTGAAACTTCTTTCAAGGATGATCTTGGCGCAGACTCACTTGACCTGTTTGAGCTGGTTATGGCTCTGGAAGATGAATACAATATTGAGATCCCGGCTGAAGATCTTACAGATTTAACAACAGTCGGAGCTGTTATGGATTATCTGAAAAACAAAGGCGTAGAGGCTTAATCATATAGAAATGACAAATAACTCCTTGGAGCCAGAGATGGCTTCGGGGAGAATTTTTTGACATTATAATTTGAATATCAAAATATTTTAAACTGAAATAATTTGCAATCAGAAACAAATTGTTATCATCTGATATAAACATAAAAATAAAGGAAAGGAAAATGATATGTCTAAAATTGCATTTGTATTTCCGGGACAGGGTGCACAGTATACAGGAATGGCGAAAGATTTTTATGAAAAATATGCTGTAAGTCGCGAAGTATTTGAAAGCGCATCAAAAGCATCCGGACTTGATGTGAAAGCTTTATGCTTTGAAGAAAATGACAGATTAAATATTACAGAATATACACAGATTGCCATGCTGACAGCAGAAATCGCAATCTTAAGAGCTGTAGAGGAAGCCGGAATCAGGTCTCAGGTAAATGCTGGACTGAGCCTTGGAGAATACGGAGCACTGGTGGCCTCCGGTGTTATGAAGGAAGAGGATGCATTTACTGTAGTGCGAAAAAGAGGAATTTTTATGCAGGAGGCATATCCTACAGGTGGTGCAATGTCCGCTGTTCTTGGAACAGATGCAGAGCTGATTGAAAAAATCTGCAATGAGACACAGGGAATTGTATCCATTGCAAATTATAACTGTCCGGGACAGATTGTGATCACAGGCGAGGAGACAGCAGTTGCAGCAGCAGGGGAGGCATTAAAGGCAGCAGGCGCCAGACGTGTGATTCCTCTTAAAGTCAGTGGCCCATTTCACTGTGAGCTTCTCAAAGGCGCAGGGGAAAAACTGGGACAGGAACTTGAGAAGGTAGAAATCCAGTCATTTACAGTACCTTATGTGACAAATGTAACTGCACAGTATGTGACAGGACCGGAGCAGGTAAAGGAATTGCTTGTCAGTCAGGTTTCATCCTCTGTGCGCTGGCAGCAGTGTGTAGAACAGATGATTGATGATGGTGTAGATACTTTTATTGAGATTGGACCGGGAAAAACTCTGACAGGATTCTCAAAAGATCAACAGAAATGTAAAAGCATTACATGTTGAGAAAACAGAAGATCTGGATGAAGTGAGAAAGGAGTGTCTGTAAATGCTGAAAAATAAAATTGCCCTGATTACAGGTGCAGGACGTGG
>ENA-OUNI01001146-OUNI01001146.1-human-gut-metagenome-genome-assembly--contig:-NODE-1146-length-10807-cov-2.310019_pt1 | contig 10807 bp, 12 predicted proteins | sample MGYA00242499_ERZ504580 | MGnify/ENA primary metagenome ERZ504580 (study PRJEB26092, sample SAMD00036315) | human gut metagenome | host: Homo sapiens | study: EMG produced TPA metagenomics assembly of... | reverse complement strand
CGCGTTTTGCTGCAATGACCATATGTCGGAAAAGATAGTCCGGAAGTACCACTTGGCAGAAACGGAACCTGCCAATACTAAAAGAAAGGAAATTAATCCAAGTAGTTTTTTCATGTGCCTTTGATAGTTTTAATAGAATTAAGAAATGAACTTTATTCTGTATTGCAAAAATAAGAGCTTCACGGCAAACGGACTCTGAGCCTTTTGGCAGTTCTCTTATTGTTTTTGTCGTTTATCACCTACTCCACCCCGCCCAAGACACGGTTATACTTGCCGTTTCTCTTACGGCAGCCAGAGATAAACCGCACGCAGACAGCTTGCACTTACCCCACACTGAGTTTTTCAGGCTACCTGTCTGAAGTTGTCGCAAAGATATAATTAAAAGATTTCCGATAAAAGGCTTTTAATTATATTCCAAACCTGCATACATATACCGTCTTTTTTACGTTTTTTGCATATTAAAGAATAAAAAAAATCCCATTTCTGTATATTCTTTCCAAAATATTCCCTACTTTTGCACCAACTTAAGAATAATTATACAGAAACATGAAAAAGAAAGCCAATCGGTTAGATGCCATCAAGATGATTATCTCAAGCAAAGACATCAGTTCTCAGGAAGAGCTGTTGCAGGCTTTGGACAAAGAGGGCTTTGAGCTGACACAAGCCACCTTGTCACGCGACTTGAAACAGTTGAAAGTAGCCAAAGCGGCCAACATGAACGGGAAATATGTATATGTTCTTCCCAACAACATCATGTACAAGCGCAGCAACGACCAGAGCGCAAGCGAAATGCTGATGACCAGCGGCTTCATTTCCCTCCATTTCTCCAAGAACATTGCCGTCATCCGCACCCGGCCCGGCTATGCCAGCAGCATGGCTTATGACATCGACAACCGCGAATGTCCCGCCGTACTGGGCACCATTGCCGGCGACGACACGATCATGATGGTTCTGCACGAGGCTGCATCCCACGAAGAGGTGCGTATGTTTCTGTCACAAATCATTCCTAACATAAAGTAAACCTGTACAACTATATTACAACGAATATATAACGAAATAAAAGAAATGGATTCGAAACAGATTGATGTGATGGTGGCCGACGCCTCACATGAAGTTTACGTGGATAAGATTTTGGATACCATCCGAGAAGCTGCCAAGGTGCGCGGAACGGGCATCGCAGAACGCACACACGAATATGTGGCGACTAAAATGAAAGAAGGAAAAGCTATCATAGCTTTATGTGGAGACGAATTTGCAGGTTTCACCTACATAGAAAGCTGGGGAAACAAGCAGTACGTGGCAACATCGGGCCTCATCGTACATCCCGATTACCGCGCTTGGGACTGGCCAAACGTATCAAGACGCTTCTTTCCGCCTGGCACGCCTGCGGTGGCCCAAAGCCAAGATATTCAGTCTGACCAGCGGAGCGGCCGTTATGAAAATGAATACCGAACTGGGCTACGTACCGGTTACTTTCAATGAACTGACAGACGACGAGGCTTTCTGGAAAGGCTGCGAGGCTGTATCAACCATGACATACTGGTAGCCAAAAACCGGAAGTTCTGCATTTGCACGGCAATGCTTTACGACCCGAAGTTACACGAGGAAGATAAAATATAATTAATTATAGATTTTGAATTATGAATGGGAACACACAGACTCGTTTACAAGCCTGATTCCCAATTTATAATTCAACATTCAAAATTCATAAGTATTATGGAAAAGAAGAAAAAAGTAGTAGTTGCATTCAGCGGTGGTCTGGACACCTCATTCACAGTTATGTATCTGGCCAAAGAGAAAGGATACGAGGTATATGCGGCTTGTGCCAATACCGGCGGTTTCAGCCCCGAACAGCTGAAGACAAACGAAGAGAACGCCTACAAACTGGGTGCTGTAAAATATATTACTTTGGACGTAACGCAGGAATATTACGAAAAGAGCTTGAAATACATGGTATTCGGCAACGTATTGCGTAACGGTACTTATCCTATTTCCGTAAGCTCCGAACGTATATTCCAGGCGCTGGCCATTGCACGCTACGCCAACGAAATCGGCGCAGACGCCATTGCACATGGTTCGACCGGTGCGGGTAACGACCAGATTCGTTTCGACATGACTTTCCTTGTCATGGCTCCGGGCGTGGAAATCATCACGCTGACACGCGACATGGCTTTGAGCCGCCAGGAAGAGATAGATTATCTGAACAAGCACGGCTTTGCAGCCGACTTCGCCAAACTGAAATATTCCTATAACGTAGGTCTGTGGGGTACTTCCATTTGCGGCGGTGAAATTCTGGATTCCGCACAGGGACTTCCCGAAAGCGCCTATCTGAAACATTGCACGAAAGAAGGCAGCGAACAGTTGCGCCTGACCTTCGAGAAGGGTGAGCTTAAAGCGGTCAACGATGAAAAATTCGACGACCCCATCAAGGCTATCCAGAAGGTAGAGGAAATCGGTGCGGCTTACGGCATCGGCCGCGATATGCACGTAGGCGACACGATTATCGGTATCAAGGGCCGCGTAGGTTTCGAAGCAGCCGCTCCCATGCTGATTATCGGCGCACACAAGTTCCTTGAGAAATACACATTAAGCAAATGGCAGCAATACTGGAAAGACCAGGTAGCCAACTGGTACGGTATGTTCCTGCACGAAAGCCAGTATCTGGAACCGGTAATGCGCGACATCGAAGCCATGCTGGAGTCTTCGCAACGCAATGTAAACGGTACTGCGATTCTCGAACTTCATCCGCTCTGTTTCTCTACCGTAGGCGTGGAAAGCGACGACGACCTTGTAAAGAATAAATTCGGCGAATACGGTGAAATGCAGAAAGGCTGGACTGCGGAAGACGCCAAAGGCTTCATCAAGGTGACTTCTACCGCACTGCGTGCCTATTACTCAAACCACAAAGACGAAGAAATCTAAATGATGAACCGGAAGCAAAAATTAACGCGCCCCCGAAACGGAAGAATGCTTTCCGGCGTATGTGCAGGACTGGCAAACTTTTTCGGACTCGACGTGTCACTGGTACGCATCATCTACGTTTTTGCTACGATCTTCACTGCGTTTGCAGGTACGCTTATATATATCATACTATTAGTTATAATACCAGAAGAACCCAATAGATATTATCAACATGATTAAAGTAGGAATCATCGGCGGAGCCGGATACACGGCAGGCGACTGATACGCCTGTTACTGAACCATCCCGAAGCGGAAATCGTATTCGTAAACAGCTCGAGCAATGCCGGCAACAAAATAACCGACGTACACGAAGGGTTGTACGGAGAGACGGATTTAACGTTTACCGACGAACTTCCGTTGGACGAAATCGATGTGCTTTTCTTCTGCACGGCGCATGGCGACACCAGAAAATTCATGGAAAGCCACAACGTACCGGAAGACCTGAAGATAATCGACCTCTCCATGGACTATCGCATCAAGAGCGACGACCATGACTTCATCTACGGCCTTCCCGAGCTGAACCGCCGTGCCACCTGCACGGCAAAGCATGTTGCCAACCCCGGCTGCTTCGCCACCTGCATCCAGTTGGGCCTGCTTCCGCTTGCCAAGCATCTGATGCTGAACGGCGATATTATGGTGAATGCCATCACCGGCAGCACCGGTGCGGGCGTCAAGCCGGGAGCTACGAGCCACTTCAGCTGGCGCAACAACAACCTGAGTGTGTACAAGGCTTTCGAGCACCAGCACGTGCCCGAAATCAAGCAATCGCTCAAACAGCTCCAGAACAGTTTCGATTCGGACATCGATTTCATCCCCTATCGTGGTGATTTTCCCCGCGGCATTTTTACCACTATCGTGATAAAGACCAAAGTGGCGTTGGAAGAGATTGTCCGCATGTATGAAGAGTATTATGCCAAAGACTCCTTCACGCATATCGTCGGCAAGAACATCGATTTGAAGCAGGTTGTCAACACCAACAAATGCCTTATCCATTTGGAAAAGCATGGCGACAAGCTCCTTATCATCTCCTGCATAGACAACCTGCTGAAAGGAGCCAGCGGACAGGCCGTACACAACATGAACCTGATGTTCAATCTGGAAGAGACTGTCGGTTTGAGACTGAAACCCAGTGCTTTCTAAAGTATCTTTAATTTGTAATCAGTTACTGAAAGAATGAAACTATTCGATGTATATCCCCTTTTTGACATCAATATTGTCAAAGGAAAAGGCTGCCATGTATGGGACGATAAAGGTACGGAGTACCTCGACCTCTATGGCGGTCATGCAGTAATCTCTATCGGACATGCACATCCGCACTATGTAGAGATGCTCGGCAAGCAAGTAGCCACGCTTGGATCTATTCTAACTCCGTTATCAACGAACTGCAACAGCAACTGGCAGAACGGTTGGGAAAGGTCTGCGGATACAATGATTATTCCCTTTTCCTTATCAACAGCGGAGCCGAAGCCAACGAAAACGCGTTGAAGCTCGCTTCGTTCCATAACGGACGAACTCGCGTGGTATCCTTCTCGAAAGCTTTCCACGGACGTACTTCATTGGCGGTAGAGGCAACCGACAATCCCAAAATCATTGCTCCCATCAACAACTGCGGACACGTTACCTATCTCCCGCTGAATGATACAGAGGCAATGAAAGCCGAACTGGCGAAAGGCGATGTATGCGCTGTAATCATCGAAGGCATTCAGGGAGTAGGCGGCATACAGTTGCCCACCGACGAGTTTATGCAAGCCTTGCGCAAGGCCTGTACAGAGCACAATACGGTACTGATTCTGGACGAAATCCAAAGCGGTTACGGACGTAGCGGCAAGTTCTTCGCCCATCAGTACAACGGTATCAAGGCCGACATCATCACCGTGGCCAAAGGCATAGGCAACGGATTCCCGATGGCGGGCGTACTTATCAGTCCGATGTTTACTCCTGTTTACGGCCAGCTCGGAACCACTTTCGGCGGAAATCATCTGGCTTGCAGCGCTGCGCTTGCCGTACTGGATGTCATAGAGCAGGAAGCTCTTGTAGAGAATGCCGCCCAAGTAGGCGCATACCTGATGGAAGAGCTGAAGAAATTCCCGCAAATCAAGGAAGTGCGCGGACGCGGACTGATGATTGGCCTCGAATTTGAAGAGCCTGTCAAAGAACTGCGTTTGAGGTTACTGAAAGAACAGCATGTGTTTACCGGTGTCAGCGGCACGAACGTACTCCGCCTATTGCCGCCCCTGTGTCTCGGCATGGACGAAGCGAACCTCTTCCTGGAACGTTTTAAGAAAGCACTTTGACAATTTACGGATAATCAGCCGGCAAAAGATACGACCGAAAGAAGAATACCTTCCTGTTTCGGTCGTTTTTTCATTAAAATCTTTACCTTTGCCCGAAGACAACTTTTTAAATGACAAGATGATATGAAAACAGCAATTATCGGTGCAGGAAATATGGGCGGCTCCATCGCCCGCGGTCTGGCAAAAGGAACCATCATCCCCGCCAGCGACATCATTGTTTCTAATCCCACGCAAGGCAAACTGGATGCGTTAAAGGCTGAGCTCCCCACTTTGCAAACCACACGCGACAATCAGGAAGCCGTTACCGGCGCCGAGCTCATCATACTCGCCGTCAAACCGTGGCTGATAAACCGGTGGTAAGCGAACTCAAGCTGAAAAGCAAGCAGATACTTATCTCCGTAGCTGCCGGCATCCCTTTCGAAGAACTGGCACACTACGTGGCAGACAAGGAGATGACCATGTTCCGCCTCATCCCCAACACCGCCATCAGCGAGATGGAAAGCATGACGCTCATTGCAAGCCGTAACGCCAGCAAGGAACAGGAACAGCTTTTGCTCGACATCTTCAACCAAATGGGACTTGCCATGCTGATTCCCGAAGATAAGATAGCGGCAACCACCGCCATGACTTCCTGCGGCATCGCTTATGTACTGAAGTATATCCAGGCAGCCATGCAGGCCGGAATAGAACTGGGCGTTTACCCCAAGGACGGCATGCGCATGATAGCCCAGTCGGTAAAAGGCGCCGCCGAACTGATTCTGAACAACGACACGCATCCCGCCATAGAGATTGACAAGGTATGCACTCCCGGCGGAATTACAATCAAGGTATCAACGAACTGGAACATCAAGGATTCTCTTCCGCCATTATCAATGCCATCAAAGCAAGTAAATAACCGTACTAATCCACTTAATAAAAACCACATGGACGAACAGATTAAACAAATAGCCGAACGCCTGCGCGGACTGCGCGACGTATTGGAATTGAATGCCGAAGACATCGCCCGCGATTGCGACATCCCGGCAGAAGAGTACCGTCTTGCCGAAACGGGAGAATTCGACATCTCCGTAAGCATGCTGCAAAAGATAGCCCGCCGTTACGGCATCGCACTGGATGCCCTGATGTTCGGTGAAGAGCCGAAGATGAGCAGCTACTTCCTTACCCGTGCCGGCAAGGGAACCAGCATCGAGCGTACAAAAGCCTATAAATACCAGTCACTGGCTGCCGGCTTCATGAACCGCAACGCCGACCCGTTCATCGTCACCGTCGAACCCAAGCCGGATAACGAGCCGATACACTACAACAGTCACTCCGGACAGGAATTCAACCTTGTACTGGAAGGCCGCATGATGCTGAGCATCGACGGCAAAGACTTGATTTTAAACGAAGGAGACAGTTGTATTTCAACTCCAAACTGCCTCACGGCATGAAAGCGCTGGACGGAAAGAAAGTACGTTTCCTTGCTGTAATCATGTAACAACACATAAATGAAGAACGGTGAATGAAGAAATTCCAAAAGTTATGGTAGAAAGATTTTTATCGCAAACGTCCTTTACATCTCAAGAGGACTTCATCAAGAATTTAAAGATTAACGTACCGGAGAATTTCAATTTCGGTTATGACGTAGTGGATGCCTGGGCGGCCGAACATCCCGACAAGCCCGCACTGCTCTGGACCAATGACAAGGGCGAGCACATCCAGTTCTCATTTGCCGACATGAAACGCTATACGGACATGACGGCTTCCTATTTCCAGAGCCTCGGCATCGGCCACGGCGATATGGTAATGCTCATTCTGAAACGCCGCTATGAGTTCTGGTTCAGCATCATCGCACTGCATAAGCTGGGAGCCGTCGTTATCCCCGCCACACACCTGCTTACCAAGAAAGATATTGTATACCGCTGCAATGCCGCAGACATCAAGATGATTGTCTGTGCCGGCGAAAGCGTCATTACCGACCACATCACGGCTGCCATGCCCGACTCTCCGAGTGTGAAGAAGCTGGTCAGCGTAGGCCCGGAGATAGCCGAAGGTTTTGAGGACTTCCACAAAGGCATTGCCGATGCCGCCCCTTTCGCACGACCGGAGCATCCCAACAGCAACGACGATATTTCTTTGATGTACTTCACCAGCGCACTACCGGCGAACCCAAAATGGTGGCGCACGACTTCACGTATCCGTTGGGGCACATCGTTACCGGAAGTTTCTGGCACAACCTGCACGAAAACAGCCTGCACCTCACCATTGCCGATACGGGCTGGGGTAAAGCCGTATGGGGCAAACTGTACGGACAATGGATAGCCGGAGCCAACATCTTTGTATACGACCACGAGAAATTCACTCCTGCCGATATTCTGACAAAGATACAGGACTATCACGTCACCTCGCTTTGTGCACCGCCTACCATCTTCCGGTTCCTGATTCACGAAGACCTGACGAAGTACGACCTCTCTTCATTGCAGTATTGCACCATTGCCGGAGAAGCGTTGAACCCCGCCGTATTCGATACATTCAAGAAACTGACAGGCATCAGCCTCATGGAAGGTTTCGGACAGACCGAAACACCCTTACCGTAGCCACCATGCCGTGGATGCAACCCAAGCCGGGCAGCATGGGATTGCCCAATCCCCAATACGACGTAGACTGATAGACCATGACGGCCGTTCGGTAGAGGCCGGTGAACAAGGACAGATTGTAATCCGTACCGACAAAGGCAAGCCGCTCGGTCTGTTCAAGGAATATTACCGCGACGCCAACCGCACCCGCGAAGCATGGCACGACAACATCTATTACACCGGCGACGTTGCTGGAAGGACGAGGACGGCTACCTCTGGTTTGTAGGCCGCGCCGACGACGTTATCAAGAGCAGCGGTTACCGCATCGGCCCGTTCGAAGTGGAAAGCGCCCTGATGACGCATCCCGCAGTTATAGAATGTGCCATCACCGGAGTTCCCGATGAAATACGGGGACAAGTGGTGAAAGCCACCATCGTACTGTCCAAAGACTATAAGAACCGCGCCGGCGAGGAACTGGTCAAGGAGTTGCAGAACCACGTAAAGAAAGTGACCGCTCCTTACAAATACCCCCGTGTCATAGAGTTCGTTGACGAACTTCCCAAGACCATCAGCGGTAAGATACGCCGTGTGGAAATCCGGAAGAACGACGAGAAATAACCGCTTCGGAATAAGCAGAAGCATAGATGGCTTGTAAAAGAGACAGCGGTTGTATCAAAATGATGACTGACGTATTATCTGTCATTCTATAATTGATACAACCGCTGTCCTGTTCTTTGGAATGAAGACTACCGCTTCCGTACTATATCCTGCAAACTCTTCTCTGCCGGCGACCACACATTCTCGCCAATGCCGCCATACGAGGAAAGAGCGAGAACTCCGTTTCCATGTAACAGGAATATACCTGTCCATAAGCACCCCGGATAAGTTCAGTCCGTCGAATAGTCAACGAATAAGGAAGCCACCGGAAATTCCACTGTTATTCCGATTGACCAGCATATTTCTTGAATAACATAGATGACGAATTATTAACCTTGCAAATATAAGATTTTCATGCAAATAAAAAGATAAAAGGATTATATTTGCACAAGATTCAGAGAACGCCACGACATCATGAATAGTAAAATGCGGACCGGAAGAGATATGATTCTCTTAATGATTATACTGTTTCTGTCCAATAATATATGCGCACAAGATGCTTATATCCACCGTCTCGGCATTGAAGGCCGGGCGGGATATATTTTCCCCACCAGCTCCTTTCTGCGGGGTGAAAACGATATGCGCAAAATAATGAGGTCTGCTTGCTCCGCCCACTTGAAGTACTCATTCCGGCTGCCACCGGGTACTGCCGCCGACCGGGTATACGGAAGTTCCTATCAGGGAATAGGATTGGGCTATTTCGATTTCGGCAACCGCAGGGAAATGGGAATTCCCGTTGCCCTCTACGCCTTCCAAGGCGCCCGCATCGCCGGAATCACTCCCCGCTTGTCGCTTAACTACGAATGGGGGTTCGGCGCATCTTTTGGCTGGAAGCCGTATGACTATCTCAGCAATCCCAACAATACTGTAATGGGAAGCAAAGTAAACGCCTATCTCAGCGCAGGCATTCACCTGAACTGGATACTTTCCCCGCGGTTCGACCTCAATATCGGCGCAACGGCAGTACATTTCTCCAACGGCAATACCCGGTACCCCAACACCGGACTGAACACGATAGATTTTAAAATCGGAGTGGCATATAATTTCAACCGGGACATTGACAAAACCTTGCAACCGTTGCAGCAAATTCCGGTTCCGGCATTCCCCCGGCATGTCAGCTATGACCTTATGCTGTTCGGTTCGTGGAGACGGAAAGCCGTAAACGTTCCCGGCGGACAAGTCCCCGCTCCCGGCAAATACGGCGTAGCGGGTTCTGTTTCGCTCCGATGTATAACTTCGGATATAAATTCCGTGCAGGAGTATCTCTGGACGGTGTCTATGATGCCAGTGCCAACATTTATACAAAGGATTACGCTACCCAGCTCGACGATGCCAGCGAGGAAGAGGCATTCGGCACTCCCCCGCTTCGCAAACAACTCTCTCTGGGTGTCTCGGCACGCGGAGAATGGGTAATGCCCTACTTTACCGTCGGCATAGGTTTCGGAGCCAATATCCTGCATGGCGGGGGCGACTTGCAATCATTCTACCAAATCCTGGCGCTCAAAATAGATATGACCCGCGACACATTCCTGCATGTCGGCTACAACCTGAAGGATTTTCATGAACCCAACTATCTGATGCTGGGTATAGGGTATCGGTTTAATAACAGGCGTCCCCGGCTGTATCGTTAATTAGCAAGCACTTACCTGCTTAAATTATCCAAACAATGATTTTTCGGTATGATTAGACCTGTACAACCTCAAGATGTCAAGTACATCACCGATATTTATAATGAGTACATCCTCAACAGTACCTATACATTCGAAACAGAGCCGATATCTGAAGATGAGATGCGCCTGCGTATAGCAGAAATTTTTCCCCACTTTCCCTTTTTCGTATGCGAAACAGACCATAAAGTTGTGGGATACTGCTATGCACATCCCTGGAAACAACGGACGGCTTACCGATATACCCTCGAAACGACAGTATACCTGTCTGCCCGACATAGAGGAAAAGGACTCGGCAAAACTGCTGATGCAGGTTCTCATCGAAGAATGCCGGCAACATAATTATCACACACTGATAGCTTGTATTACCGCTTGTAATACGGCCAGTTGTTCCTTACACAGCAAACTTGGCTTTACACAAGTTTCCCACTTCAAGGAAGTAGGCATGAAGTTCGGAGAATGGCTGGATGTAGCAGATTATGAACTGATATTGAAATAAAGAAAACTGTTTTTTGGTCGTCACTCGTCACCTATTGCCCGTATCCCTTTACCAGAGGGCGATACAGAGGTGACGAGAAGTGTGACGACCGGTGAGAGAAACTATCGGTCATCACTAAAATGTCCGCTTTTCAGCATTTCATCTTCTATAACTACTTAATTATCTGTTACTTAC
>ENA-OUNI01001145-OUNI01001145.1-human-gut-metagenome-genome-assembly--contig:-NODE-1145-length-10809-cov-2.222243_pt1 | contig 10809 bp, 17 predicted proteins | sample MGYA00242499_ERZ504580 | MGnify/ENA primary metagenome ERZ504580 (study PRJEB26092, sample SAMD00036315) | human gut metagenome | host: Homo sapiens | study: EMG produced TPA metagenomics assembly of... | reverse complement strand
TTCAGCAAGCAGAGAAAACAATGATTAAGGATAATGCAACAAAGAATGAGCCTGCAAAGAGCGGAAAAAGCCGATAGGGAAAAGTCCTTCTTGAATTGAACTTAGGTTTGTTTCAAGAGGATTTTTGTTTTGATGGTCATTTTCTGCAAAAACAGGTTACTTTCTGCAAGGGATATTAAATATTAAAAAAAGGATACGATAATTTTTATGTAGTAAATATAATTGAAGAAATTATGTATTAGTTTGAAGGGATTTTGATATTTCGACTGTAAGTTGCAAAATATTCATATGGATTTGATGATATTGGAGCAGGAGCTGCATACGCTTATTCTACTATGTATCAAAAAATTGTAGAAGGATACAGTAACGAGACAAGAAAAGTGTATACATGCGATGATTCAGAGAGCGGAAAAAGACGTTTGCTAACAATGGATGAAGAATTGGAAAAGCTAAATAAAGGTTTTGAGGAACTGATAAAATGGGATCAAATGGTTGCTAAAAGTCAAAAGCAAAACGCAGAAAACAGGCAAAAATTTCAGAATGTAAAATTGGATGAATCGTTTTATACTTTTGATATAAATCAGGTATGTGACTATATTCAGGATTCGTATTTAGAGTTTCGTTCACTTTATCTGGAGCAATATGGGAAAATAGGAGGAAATATAGATATAAAATCTTTGTTTTGTTCTGTTTTGAGAAGCGGAAATCAAGGTATGCATAATTATTGTCAATTATTATTTGAAAAGATTGGCGATATTGTTTAAAACAAGCATTAAATTAGAAAAATAATAAAATGGTAAGGAGCTTAATATGAAAACAAAAAAACGTAGTAAAAAGAATTTTGGCAATGATGATGGTTATGGCTTTAATGTTGACAACTTCAATGACGGCATTTGCTGCAACTGGAAGTCGTACATATAAGGCAGCTTCAAAAATGACAATAACTCTTAATCCGGGACAAAGAGGAAATTCTAATACTGTCACTATTAGGGTTTCTGATTTACCAGAAGATGCTATTATTACAAAATTAACTGTGAACACCGGATCAATGACTTATTCGGGAGGAGCAATTGTATGTAACTACTTGACAATTTCAAGTTCAAATGGACGAACAGAACAAATTGCGTGGACTGGGCAGGCAAATAAAACGTTGACAACGAGCAAATTTCTTGCTTCAGCAGCAAATGGTACATATACGATTTCATTTAATGCAACCAATATGAGTTCTTTAAGTTCTGGAACAAAATCGTATCAACATCTATAACAATAGAGTGGGATGATGAGTTTTAACCCTGCGTGGTTCTGCTGCTATTTGAAGAGGTGATTTCAATGAATGTAAATTTGAACAGTATTTCATTGCAACAGCGAAAGTTTTCGGGAACAAATAGCATAGGTGGAATACATTTACCGGATTTTAATGATAAATATGTGTTTTCAAAAAAGAAAAGTAACACTAGCAATGTAGAATACAAAAAGCAAATAGCAGAGCAGGCTTATGAAGATTTTAAAAATGGACAGTTTCAAAATAAATCAGAAGGTTTTAATAAGCTTATGAAAAGTATACATCTGAGGTGTCACCAGACAGAAAAGGTATTATTACGTCTGGTCTAAAGGCGGTTTCAAGAAACAAGCAGAGTGGACTAAAACCGATAGATTTACTTGCAACAATCCTTGAGGGAATGCTCATGTGCGGTAAAGCAACATACAAGAATTTGATAGATAGCCGCCCACTATTCCGTATTTTTTTCGGTGAAATCTTTTCAAAAGCACTTGATTATAATGTAGCTCAATGAGATAATATGAAGTAAAAGAAAGAGGTGGTTGCAATGAAAAATATAGGATATACTTTGAAAAGATATAAGATATGGGTTATAGCGATTATTATTGTTATATTGGCTATTGTTAGCCTTACGAAAAGCAAAACGATAGAAGATTACTTTTTAAGCAATTATGAAAGTGCGACAGAGATTTTGTATCACGATAATTTTTCAGAAAATTATGAGGTTGTTTTTTTTCTTGAAGATAATGGATATATTTCTTGTGCTTTGTTAAAGAATAAATGGATAGGATATCAAATATTGAGAACGAGCGGGAAGTTAAATTTATATAATCCTGGATATTTGTGCAGTTTTTTTTATGATGATAATGAGAGTTTATGGATTGATTGGGGTATTATAACAGACAATAGTATACAAAGTGTATGGACGGAATCTGAGGAGATGAAAATAGTAGACACGCCTTACAGTTATAGAATATGTTGGTTGACAGGCAGTGGAGAAGAACCTCAAAATCATGTAGAAAAGAAATAAAAAACAGAGGATAAATCCTCTGTTTTTATTTCTTAGTACGGGATATTAGTAACAGTGCAAACGAGTGACCACTGCCTATCGGTATTAGAAAGGGAGAAGCTACCAGCAACAGTTTCAGAACCAGGGGTAATCGAAATCGAACCTTTAACCTTTGAATAGGTATGAATATATTTCAAAACAGCCTCGGCAGTATTGCCATTACCAGTCAAGGTATTTTTACTAATATTCACGTTCAGATTGATGTCTTTGGCATACAAAGTGTATTTTGAAGTAGGGTTAGAGTCCTTGAAAGACCATACACGCCCAGCATTTGGAGTAGAATCGGAGTTATAGATGGTAAGAGCACCGCCAAGTTGGTTTTTTCCAGAAATGCTGTGACTTTTAGCTGTAAAGCTACCAGACCATGTTACACCAATAAAATCCTCACCAGTAGCACAGTAGTTTTCGCCCTCAGTATGCAAGCCTGAATCATCCCAATGAGCAGTACCAGTCAGATTGCAAGAAACACCTTTCGAGGTGTTGTAAACACCAGAAATGTGATTGTCAATCTGCCACGAGTAATAGTAGCAGCCCTCGGCATAGGGACTTCACTGAGAGGAGCGAAATTATCAACTCCAATAGCCATTACCTCATCTTTAGAAAGAAGCCGACTGTCTGTGATAATAAGTTCATTATTTACCATATCATAAGTTTCTTCTACAAATACCGTAGCAGAGATAGAACCGAGTGAGCCAGAACTTCCGTCAAACGCTACAGTTGAAGGTGTAGTTTCTGTGATGATATAGGCATCGGGAAAAGCAGGGGAAGAAATCTCAAAATGAGTATTTGGGGTTTCTGCTGCAAATACAGGAATAGACATAGATAAAATCATAACAGCAGAAAGAATTATGGAAATTAGCTTTTTCATAGGTAGACCTCCTTTGTTATTTTCTGAATTTTAACAGTGATAGTTTTTAATTCATTGGAATCACCTCTTCTGTTTTATCACATTAAAAAGATTCATTTTTATTATAGTCAAAATTGGTGAAAATTGCAATATAAAATTCTTGCAAAGAAATATTTTTTGTTCATTCTAACTAATAACACCAAGCCTTAAAATCACATAGGGAGTCGGTCAGTATTATCCGTACAATCGTTCTATCCAGTGTAGCTCATGTAGAGTTCTTCAAAGCAGCAAAACGAGAAGAGCGAAAGGAAAAATACAAATAATGTGATTACGAGTAAAGTTACATATAGCAAATCTAGCTGAGCCAGTCAACGGCAAGTAAATGGGCATTCGCCCACCGTGGACAGCCTCGCTCGTCTTTGCTGATAGGCAACCAAGAGGACGATAGCCCAAAAGTGCTACCGCCCTCTTTTACTATTTACAACTGAATAACCGCCGCCCCGTAGCGGTACACGAAGCAGTAAATCCGAAAAAGATTTTCTGCTTTTTTGCGCCCATTTTTGGCAAATTTCCAAATGTTCCATATTAGATAGTGAAGCTAAAAAAGGTTGCCATTTTTTCATACAGCGGGCAAAACACAGTTTCCAAAACGCCTTATTGTCGGGAAAGTGCAGCAACCAAAGCCGCTAAAAAGGATTTGCTGATAAGAAGGCAGAAGGTTCATTTTATCATTCAGATCGCACCTATGCTGACCGTAGAGCCGCACAGCGCAAGAGGGACAGCGAGTATGTGGCAAGTGAACGCCAAAAGCGGGAACTCATGCAGAAGATGACACTGGAAAAGAGTATTGACCAAAAGGCACAGCGACAATTACTCGATCAGAAGGCTCTTGCACAGAATGTAGTTGACCAGAAGTATGTTCAAGATTACTTGCTGGGAATGCAAGAAAGTAAAAGCAGGAACATTTGAGTGTCATGCGTCGAATTATAGTTCCTGCCTACGGCAGTTTTACCGCAGATTAAATCCGGCATCTCCTTCATATCGTCTATCTTAACGTGCTGTTTTTTACGGCACGTTTTTATCTGCCATCTTGACCTTTCCCGTTCTTTCCCATATAGTTCTTTCGTAACAAATAGAAAAAGAGAAAGAACAGCCCCTCCTACAGTTCGTTCTTTCTCTTCACCAATTCAAGTGCTGCAAAGCAGGTCCTCTGCAGGGTCATGCCCTACAGAATGTGTTGTTCAGGAAAATGAAAATATAATTCCGTATATGGAAGAAGTAGACTTTGATGAAAAAGCATTTGATATGATTGGATCGAATGCTCCACAGGATGTAAAAGATGCATGGATGGAAGCTGCTAAGGAAGTAGATGCAAATGGCTTGGGAATAAAGGGAAACGGAATGTTGAGCCATATATCGCAGATGATGGTACAAAGACTGAATAAACAGATGAAAGGGGAAGACGATGTGGATAACATCGACATTTTGGGAAATACAACAGAATCTGCAATTCAGGCAACGAAACAGGCACTGTACGATTTAGATCACCCAAAGGAATATGTTCCGAAAAGTATAGAAGTTCAGCGAGTTTGTATGAAAGAAAGAGAATTTTATGTTGCGTTTCTGGAAAAATTAGTAAAGTTATAATTCATAAAACAAAAAAGATGCAGAGATGTATATTATCAACAATTATACATTTCTGCATCTTTTTATTTTGAGCATTCCAATAGTAATACGTTAAATCTTAAATAACAGAATATAAAGCAGATAAAGACGAATGGTATCAGATGTGCCATTCGTTTTTTTAATAAAAGCAAAAATTAACCTGCTTACGAGCATAAAATGATGTACGTTGGGTTGTTTTCTGGACTATGAGAATCAAAGTCCCATTGATATGATTAACATGGAAAAGAGGTGCAAAATCTTGGATACAGGAAGAAAAGATGCCAATATACAGATAGGAAAGAGACTAAGAGAGGCAAGACTGAATATGAATCTCGAAAAGTCAGAAATTGCGGATGTATTGGATGTTACAGTAGAACATTATCGAAAACTTGAAGCTGGTGTAACTGGAATATCTGTAGATAAAGTGCTGACACTCTATCATAAATATGGAATTGATCCTACATATCTGATAACAGGTGAGAGCAGTATGAAAGATTTTAATCTGGATTACTATGTTGCGAACAGCACAAAGGAGCAGAGAAATGATTTTTTTGACCGTGTGCTGGCTTATTTATCTAAGTTGATTAGATAAATTGAAGTGCTTCCTACTTCCAAGCCCGAAAAGGAGGAAGTGTTATGCTTAATATTGCGGTCTGTGATGACAGCAGAACAGATGTAGAAATGCTGGAAAGTGCTTTTGATAAGTTAGCGCAGTACCAGTTTTCTTATGAAGTGTATTTACAGCGAAGGAGTTGCTGAAGCATGTTATAGATGATGGGGAAATGTATCATCTGTATATATTTGACATTGAAATGCCGGAGATGAATGGTTTGCAAGCTTGCAAAAGAAATCCGGAAAATAGATGCCAAAGCATTGTTTGTATTCCTGACTGGATATACGCAGTATGTTATGGATGTTTTTGAGGTTATTACTTTTGACTATATTTCTAAACCGATTACAGTGGAAAAGCTGGAGTCCGTCCTTTTAAAAGCCATGCAGTATCTTCATATGATAAAGCGTGACTTTGTCTTTCAGTTCCGAAAAAATCAGTTTCGTATTAGCTGCGATGATATTGTGTATTTTGAGAAGAAAGGTCGTCAGGCAGTGATACATACGATCTCAGAAAATTTCAAGGCAAATATGACAACTGAAGAAATATGGAAACAGCTTGATGATAAGGTTTTTGCCCATATTCATGTATCATATATCATCAATCTTGGGCATATCAGGGCGATTGAGGGAGATGAAGTAGTGATGGACAATGAAGAAAGACTTCTGATTGCCCGTTCCCATAAGCAGAATTTAAAAGAAAAACATATGGAGTTTGTAAGGAGGATGGTTTAAGGATGGAATATGTGATACGCTTTGCCATCAGCTGTTTGATCTGGCAGTGTTTATGTATTATTTTCATTCCAATAAGAAAATGAAACCAGTATCAAAGGTATGGATATGGGCTGGATTTACCATTGCTGCAGTTATATGGACATTTGTCAGCAGCATAAAAAATCCGTATCTGAATCTTGCGACTCTTTTGATTGTGCTTATACTGTTATCATTTTATTATATATCAGGAATGTGGACGAGAATTATAAATATTGTGACATTCATGGGTATTGGAATGCTGTTTGAACCTGTAGCCTTGCTGTTACTCCATGCGATGAATTTTCATGTGGGCGAAAGTTATAAATATTATTTTGTAATGGTAATATGCAGCTTTGTTCGTGGAAATGTGATGTATATTCTGTCAAAATTGATTTCAAAGAAAGGGATGCAGATTGCCGACTTTCCAAGAGAAATTTTGGGTGTGCTGGTTATGGTATTTACCTTTACGGTGTTGAATTGTTGCTTTGTTATTCTTTTGTCATTGGAAGCTGGCGGTGAAAAAAGCCTGCTTATGTGTGCCAGTATTGTAATTTCCATTGTCCTGACAGATTATTTTATGCTGTATATGATGGAACGTTTTAATTATCTTGTGCAAAAACAGTATGAGGATGCAATGTACAGGGAAGAAATGCACTATAAAGACATCTATTATGAAGAAGCAGAAAAACAGAATAAGGAAGTGCAGAAGTTAAAGCACGATATGAAACATAAATTGCATGAACTGTATCATCTGGTGGAAAATAGTGATGGGCAGGAACTTTCAGAGAAAATCGGTGCGATGTGCATGGAATTTGAGCAGATAGATGAAAAGCAGTATTCTGATAATCCAATCGTAGATTCTGTGCTCCGCATTAAATTTGGCAGGGCAAAGGCAAGGGGAATAAAAGTAGAAACATCTATTCGTATTCCAAAGCAGATGCAGCTTGATCACGGGGATATAGGTGTATTGTATGGAAATCTTGTGGATAATGCGGTAGAAGCCTGTAGTAAGGTGCCGGAGGGACAGCGTTTTGTAAAGATTGAAAATAAGTACCAGTCGGGGATTTGCTTCTTGTAATAACAAACAGCAAAACAGGAAAGAAAAATAAAAGCCTGAAAACAACCAAGAAAGATAATATCAGACATGGGCATGGTGTTCAGAGTGTTCGTAAAGTGGTAGAAAAATACAATGGAACGGTCAGTTTTACAGATAAAGGGGATATATTTGAGGTTTCTGCAATGCTCTATGGAATTGAAGTGAAGGAATAAATGCAAAGCGTTACACTTAAATGTCAATCTGTTACACTTTGACGGATTTTCCTGTAAAGTATGATATAGTGCATTCATCAAATGAAAAGGAGGACATACATATATGTCAAAATTAAGAAGATTGATGAACCGACTCAGTCATGGACATTAAGCAGCGTGGCAGCACTTGCCCTTACGGTAACTGCAACAAATATGAACCGTTGCTGCTGGTTTATTTTTGGACAGGACAAGTTACCGGATAATGCGAAAAAACTTAGAAAATTTTAAGGTGGTAACAGGGTATGATTGCTAAATTTGCAAAGAAGATAAATGAAATATTGATACAAAAGGGGATTGTGCAAAAAGAGGATGCAGAACTGTACCAATATGGGATAGAAAATGGTATTGTTGTTGCAGGAAACCTTTTGGCTTCTGGAATATTTGGCATTGTGACGGGGAGACCGGGACTTGTTCTGGTCTTCCTGTTATTTTATGCCTCGTTGAGAAGCTATAGTGGGGGCAGCCACTGTAAGAGTAGAATCGGCTGTTTTTTGATATCAATGGCAATTCTTTCAATCCCGGTTTATACACATGAGTTTGTAATGAACAATGTCCCGGCAACTGTAATTTTGATGATTGGAATTGCGGCAGTGGTTGTAATCCTTATTTTAAGCCCGGTGGAGAGCATCAACAAGCCGCTTGATGATGAAGAGAAAAAGTATTATGCAAGAGTAACGCATTGTATCGTAGCATTGCAGGTATGTGTTCTTATCATTTTGTTCTGTTTGGGAGTAAAGGATTATTTTTATGCAGGATATAGCAGTATTGTTCTGGTGGCGGTGTTTATGGTTATGGGGAAGGTTATAATGAAAAGATATATATAACAATACTCTGTGTGTGAACCTACATGATGAAATCAAAAGTTATATAATATTCCTGATTCTGCTCCAAAATTCCCAATTCTGCAATAACACTTGAACTTTACTGCAAGACACGGATAATAATTATGGGATAATATATGAAAAAATTGATGACCTGCCGATATACACACAGAGTAGACTATGATATGAGGAGGTGAATGCAATGTTATCAATAGCAATATGCGATGATGAAGAATATTTCCGAATAACCGAAAAGCAGCTTATATTAAAATATATGGCAGGGAAAAACTGCGAATGTATGATTGATATGTATGAGTCAGGAAAAGAATTATTAAATCTGAGAGAAGAACTTAATCAATATCATATTATTTTTTCTTGATGTGAATATGGAAGAAATAGATGGAATAGAGACAGCAAAGGAAATAAGGAAAATAACAAAAGATGTTTTTATTGTTTTTGTGACGGCTTTTATTACATATGCGTTGGAAGGATACAAGGTGGATGCAGTAAGGTATCTCATAAAGGATCATGAAAGCCTTGAAAAAGCAATGACAGAGTGTATGGATACAATCCTTGAAAAAATGGATTATGAAGAAAACGAAATGACTTTTGATTTTCAGGAGGGGAAAACAACAATCAGTCTGGAAAATATTCTTTATATAGAAAGCAATCTGCATCGACTGATATTTTACATGGCGGGTGAAGATGCAGTTCATTATACAATATATACGAAACTGGATGATGTAGCAGAATCACTGCAGAATAAAGGCTTTTGCCGGATTCATAAAAGTTATCTGGTAAATTTGAAATATGTAGAAAGTGTGGAGCGTTACAGGGCTGTGCTTTCAAATGGAAAAAGTCTTGCAATATCAAAGGCGAGATTTTTAGATACAAGAAACGAATTTGCTTGTTACAGAGGTGAAATTTAATGGAAATGCATATTTTTGGAGTGCTGTATACAGTGCTTTTTGTAATATTGTGTGTGATGTTTATCGGGACTTTTTCAGAAAAAAGAGACCTGTCGGGTAAATGGTGCCGCTATGCTGTCATCGGAGCTATGATTTTGGCAGACTACTTTATTTCCGTAAAACTGGATGGTGACATTATACTGAAAGAAATAGCAATCATTGTGACTGGAACGCTTTTTATGTGTTTGTGTTTCAGACAGCGGTGGATAAAAACAGCAATCTTTGTTTTGTTATATCAGGGAATCTGTTTTGTGACGGATTATATTTCTATTATAATGCTGTCTAAATGTTTTCCGACAATTACGATGGAACGTTTATCGGAACCACTGATAAATGCAATGCTAGGAATTTTAAGCCAGATGCTGCAGGTCTGTTTTATTATGGTGCTGCGAAGATATGTTGTAAAAAAATCCTCGGAAATGCTTACCACATTAGAATGGGTAAGATTTACAATCTTTCCGATTTATACAATCATTGTCCTGATTGCACTTCTGACAAATTTTGAAATTCCGGAAAGTGATCATCAGAAAAATATATTGATCTGTATCGCATTTGGACTACTGGTGATGAATATTATTGTTTTTTGCCTGATCAATGATATATTGAAGCGGGAAGTACAGATAACAGAGAAACGCTTATTGCTGGAGCGGGTTAAAAATGAAATCGGAATGTACCGGACGATTTCAGAAAATTATGATAAACAGAAAAAAAGAGAACATGAGTATAAAAACCAGCTTGCACTCATTGCAGCGTTAGCCAGTGAAAACAGAGTAGACGAGATCAATCATTATCTGAAGCAATACATCATGAAATCATGCAGCACACAGATTTCATTGATACAAATAATGTAATTGTCAATGCAATATTAAACTCAAAGTATCAGGAGACAAGGGAAAAGGCATTGTATTTGTTGTAAAGGTAAATGACCTGTCGGATTTGAGAATAAAAGATGAGGATATTGTTCTGATATTGTCAAATTTATTAAATAATGCGATAGAAGCATGTGAGCAGTGCGAAAAACCAATCATAAAAATGAAATTTGTAAAAGAAGAACATCAGATTGTCCTGTCTGTTGCAAATACATTTTCAGTCACCCCGGTAATCGTTGGGAAAAGATACATAACAACAAAAACTAAGGAAGCAGACAGACATGGGATCGGACTGGAAAATATAAAGGAAACCGTTGGAAAATATGACGGTTCCTGCGTGATAAACATGATGATGATAATTTTAAGGTTGCAATTTTAATACATAATCAGGAAAAGTAGATGCGATTTATAGTTGTATCTACTTTTTTTTATTTCCAATTCTGCTTTAAAATTTCCAATTCTGCAATGGATATACAGAATTAGACAGGAAATGACGAATAAAAAGATAAAGTGAACTGGAGATGATGAATCATGACAGAATATATTGCAAATATGATTGACAAAGAACTATGCAATAATATTGGGTATGGTGTGATTGAACGAAACGTTAAAAGAAAGCAA
>ENA-OUNI01001144-OUNI01001144.1-human-gut-metagenome-genome-assembly--contig:-NODE-1144-length-10809-cov-6.905636_pt1 | contig 10809 bp, 14 predicted proteins | sample MGYA00242499_ERZ504580 | MGnify/ENA primary metagenome ERZ504580 (study PRJEB26092, sample SAMD00036315) | human gut metagenome | host: Homo sapiens | study: EMG produced TPA metagenomics assembly of... | reverse complement strand
AAAATGGCGGCCGGGAACACGATCACGTTCATGGACGGCTCATAGTAGGCGTTCACCGTCTGCGGATTCATCAGCCATTCGTCCTTGTCGACGGCCTTGCCCACCTTGGCCAGCTGGTAGCCGGTCTCATACAGGTTGGCGGCACGCATGTTCTGGGCGAAGCGGCGTCCTCGCGCACATCCAGCGCGGAATAGTCACGCCAATGGTTCGTGTAGCCGATCTTCGGCACGAACTTGGACAGGCTTCTCCAATGCCTTGGCCTTGGTCTCGTCGCCAAGCCAAGTGGAATTGGAGATGGACACACGGTAGGCGTCGATGAGATTGCGACCAGCTGCTCCATACGCTGCTTGGAGGTTTCGGGGAAGTGACGCTTCACGTATTCGCGGCCGACATCCTCGCCGCAGATGCCGTTGACCAGCGAGACGCCACGCTTCCAACGCACACGCTGCTCCTTCTGCCCGGACAGCGTCTTGCCGTAGAAGTCGAAATTCGTTTCGTCGAATTCGTGGGGAAGCTCCAATGTGGAGCCGATCACCACATGCACGCGGGCCCACAGCTTGAGATCATCCAGCGACGCTTCCTTCCAGAACGCGTTGAGTCCGGTGAGGAAGCTTGGCTCATGCACGATCGTGTGGCTGAAACAGCCGCGGAAATCCAACGGCTGCACGCAGCCGCGGTGGTCGCGTCGTAAGCGTTCTGCCAGGCGTCGATCCAAGCGTCCAGGTCAACATCGGCGAGCATGGCGCACAGGTCGGCGTAATCCGTCGGGTTATAGGTCTTCACCGAATCGCGCGTGGACACGTTGTCCCAATGGTTCGCCGCGATGCGCGTCTCCACGTCAAGGAAACGCTTGGCCTGCGCATGGGCATCCTCGTCATCGGCCGCAAGATGCGCGTTCTTCAGCTGCTTGGCGACCATCTCGACATACGCCTCACGGATTGGCGCGTAATGGTCTTCCCTGTAGTAGGCCTCGTCCGGCAGATCCAAACCGTCCTGTTCGATGTGCACGACATTGGTCTCCGGCGCTCCCGGATCTCCGTAAACGGCGATGCCGATCAGGTCTGGACCGCCGGTCGGGTTCATGGCGCCAAGCGCGCGGGTGAGTGCGGCCTTGTCTTCGGCCTCGTCGATGGAAGCCAACTGGTCTTCGATGGCGGCGAGTCCGGCCGCGTCGATGGCATCGACGTCAAGGAAACTATGGTACAAAGCGCGCGACTTGACGGCTGGGCAATCATCCTCTTCAAGGATGTCGCGGATCTGGTTTTCCGCATCCTCGGCGAGCTTGTCGAAGGAACCATACCGGGAACGGTCGTCGGGAAGACGGTACATGTCGACCCACGGGCCGTTGACGAAGCGGAACAAGTCCTGAGACGGGCCGGTCACGGCGGAGAACGATGCCGGATCGATACCCGAAACCAAAGAATTCGAAGTGTTGTTCATGGCTTCACACTATCCATCTTTGGTGACAACATCGTGTATTCGAATCGAATACTCGGGTGGAACGCAAGGTGGAATACAGAAAGGAGAACATCGTTCGCCGGTGTATGGCCCGCGAAGTAGGTTGAAGGCATGATCGAACTGAAAACCCCTAAAGAGATTGAAGCGATGAAGCCCGCAGGCCGCTTCGTCGGCGGCATCCTACGCGACCTGAAGGAATTCACCAAGGTCGGCACCAATCTGTTGGAAATCGACGAATTCGTCCACAAGCGCATCGTGGACCGCAAGGGCGCCTCGTCCTGCTACGTCGACTATGCGCCTGATTTCGGCACCGGTCCGTTCGCGCACTACATCTGCACGTCCGTGAACGACGCCGTGCTGCACGGCGTTCCGTACGACTACAACCTGAAGGACGGCGATCTGGTCAGCCTCGATCTGGCGATCAACGTCGACGGATGGGTCGCGGATTCCGCCATCAGCTTCTGCGTCGGCACGCAGCATCCCGACGACCTGCGCCTGATCAAGTGCACCGAAGAGGCTTTGGCGGCCGGCATCGAAGCCGCTCAGCCGGGCAATCGTCTGGGCGACGTCTCCTGCGCCGTCGGCGACGTGGCACGCGAATACGGCTATCCGATCAACCTGGAGTTCGGCGGACACGGCGTCGGCCATATCATGCACGGCGATCCGCACGTGCCGAACGACGGCAAGGCGCATCACGGCTACAAGCTGCGTCCGGGCCTGGTCATCGCCATCGAACCGTGGTTCCTCAAGACCACCGACGAGATCTACCAGGATCCGAAGGACGGCTGGACGCTGAAGAGCGAGGACGGCTCCCGTGGCGCACACAGCGAGCACACCATCGCCATCACCGAAAACGGTCCGGTGATCCTCACCGTCCGCGACTAGTCCAAAACCTTATGAAAACGGGCTTGTGCGATTACGCACAGCCCGTTTTTTCATGCCCGTTTTGAGACGGAACCCACATATCGAAACGCGCATGCCATATAGTGGGCGGTACTTTTTGAACTGGTAAGGAGCGAACGAGTATGGCCACAGCCAATCTGAGTGTGGAATCCAAGGACTTCACCCTGCCGGTGGTCGAAGCCACGGCGGGCGCGGACGGCATCGTGGTGTCCACGCTGCGCAATGATGGCTGGGTCACACTCGACCCCGGTTTCCTCACCACCGCGCAATGCGAATCGAAAATCACGTACATCGACGGCAAGAACTCGATTCTGCGCTACCGCGGCTATCCGATCGAGCAGCTGTGCGAACAGTCCGACTTCCTTGAAGTCGCTTGGCTGCTGCGTCACGGCGAACTGCCGAACAAGGACCAGTACGACCGTTTCATCTCCGACATCAACCACCGCACGATGGTGGGGGAGGACTTCCGTACGTTCATGGGCTCCTTCCCGCGCACTGCGCATCCGATGAGTGTGATGGCGTCCGCGGTCAACGCGCTCGCCACGTTCTACCCGGACACCACGGACATCAACGATTCCGACCAGCTGGACGAAGCGGCAACCATCATCATGGCCAAGCGCGCACCATCGTCAGCTACATCTTCCGCCGCCGTCGCATGAGCCGATGCTGTACCCGGACTACTCGCGCGGCTATGTCGACGATTTCCTGCGCATGTGCTTCGCCGTGCCGTATGAGCCGTTCGAATCCGATCCTCTGTATGTGCACGCGCTTGGCCGTCTGCTCATCATCCATGCCGACCACGAGCAGAACTGCTCCACGTCCGTGGTGCGCATCGCCGGTTCGGCGCACGCCAACCTGTATTCCGCGGTCGCGGCCGGCATCAACGCGCTGTCCGGCCCACTGCACGGCGGCGCCAACGAGGCGGTGCTCCGCCAGCTCAAGGCCATCCGAGACTCCGGCAAAACCGTCAAGGAATTCGTGGAGGACGCGAAGGCCAACGGGCATCGCATCTCCGGCCTCGGCCACCGCGTGTACAAGTCGTACGATCCGCGCGCGGCGATCGCCAAGACCTATCTGCAGAAGATCATGGAACGCGCCGACACGTTGAAGCTGCCGGCGGACGAGCGCGCGCTGTTCGACGTGGCCACCGAACTGGAGCAGATCGCATTGAGCGACGATTACTTCGTGTCCCGTCATCTGTATCCGAACGTCGACTTCTACACGGGACTGATCTACCGTGCGATCGGCTTCGATCCGTCCATGTTCACCACGCTGTTCGCGTTGGGCCGCATCCCCGGCTGGATCGCGCAGTACCGTGAGATGCTCGCCGATCCGAACACGAAGATCGGCCGTCCGCGCCAGGTGTACACCGGCTACACGGAACGCGATTACGTGCCGATGGACCAGCGCCACTGAACGATATTGACACGCGGCTCCGGTTTCGGACGTGCGCATGCGCCTGCCATGGCTTGCCGCTACAGTGTTTCAAGGAACGAAAGAACCTAACGAATCGCTGGAACCGGTCTACGGCTCCGGCATGGTCAAAGGAGCGTACACATGACTGAACAGCGCACCGCATGGGGTTGGGGTCTGGCAAGCATCGATGCGGCCGGCAACACCCTTGACGTGTGGTATCCGGAACTCACGTTGGGCGAGGCTCCGGCTGAAACCTCGCGTCCGAATCACAACTTCGGCGCCATCGCGCATGACGAGGCCGACGCGCGTGGCGTGCGCCGCATGCCCGTGTCACCGTGTCCAAGCTGGACGAGCCGATCGAGGACGCCGCCGACGCTATCTGCGTCTGCACCTGCTGAGCATGCGTCTGGCCAAGCCGAACACGTTGAATCTCGACGGCATCTTCGCCAAGCTCAACAACGTGGTGTGGACCAACTACGGTCCGTTCGCCGTCGACGATTTCGCTTTGCGCAAGCTTGACGTGATGGCCGCCACCCGACAGTCCGGAGCCGTGTTGGCGCCGCACGTCGATGTGAACGTGCTGTCGATTGACAAGTTCCCCCGCATGGTCGACTACGTCGTGCCGACCGGCGTGCGCATCGGCGACGCCGACCGCGTGCGTCTCGGTGCCCACCTGTCCGAAGGCACCACCGTCATGCACGCCGGCTTCGTCAACTTCAACGCGGGAACTTTGGGCGTCTCAATGGTCGAAGGCCGTGTCTCGCAAGGCGTCGTCGTCGGCAACGGCTCCGACATCGGCGGCGGCGCCTCCATCATGGGCACCCTGTCCGGCGGCGGCAAGCTCCGCAACTCCATCGGCGAGCACTCCCTGCTCGGCGCCAACGCCGGCATCGGCATCTCGCTCGGCGACAACTGCGTCGTCGAAGCAGGCCTGTACGTCACCGCCGGTACCAAGATCACCGTCTGGGACAAGGCCAAAGCCGCCGCCGGCGAACCGCTGGACGTCGTCAAGGGCGCCGATCTGAGCGGCAAAGACAACATCCTCTTCATCCGCAACTCCGTCAACGGCCGCATTGAGGCCCGCTACCGGAAGACGGGGATTGAGCTCAACGCCAAACTGCACAAGAACTGATTGTGCGCTGGCGGAGCGTCCTCTGCATTATTCCTCGGGCGACATGTCTCAGTGCATATGGTTCTTCCGCCCCGGCGGCGAGGCGGAAGAACTTGCTCCATGCGTTTCCGACCCGAATGCAATGCCGTGTGTACAACGCCCGCGAAATGCCATAATGCGGACGTTGTCCCGCATAATCGCGGGAAACAGCGCACACACCCGTTGCCGCGAGCCACGGGTATTCCCGAAAACGCTGGAATTCCAACGAAACGCAGCAAGGCAAGTAGGTCTCCAGGGAAATCGTTTGTACAACTTATGCATTTGACCGAAATGCATAAGTTGTACAAACGAGTCTGCAAACACAACGGCGTCGACGAACCGTCGACCAATCATCTCCGGAATACGGAGTAGTCGCCCAGCGCCACGGCAGGCTTCATCTCGGCGTAGTCGTGGTAGTCGATGCAGGCGTTCATGTACTCGTTGTGCTTGATGTCCAACGGATTCTCACTCTCCTTGAACACTTCGACAGCCTTATCATTGTCGTCGTAGATCACGTACACGTATCCGTACAGTCCGTCCGATTCCTCGTGCAGGAACCATGACTCGATATGCGCGCCCTCAGCCGGCATCGTCGCATTCGCTTCGGCCAAGTGATCGTTCAGATATCGGAACCATTCGCGGGCCAAATCCTCTTTGCCCGGCTTGATGCGGAACCTGTCCAACGAGGTATACATACTCATCCCCTTGTCTCATCATGCATGACACGGTCATTGTACAGGAGGGACATGTATGGCAGCGAATGACGACCATCAGTAAACACTGCGAAAATGCCACATGTAACTCGCGAAAGCTGAATCGAATCCGGCGCGACACGCCCAAAATGTGGATAACTCGGCAGCCTTCGACCACATTGTCCGTTCCGCTGGACAAAGAGTGTCTCCGTCGCATAGATTGCCATCAAGGATGATCCGCCGTCGCCAGACAATTCGCGGCAACGAACCACCAGGAGGAACAATGACGTCCGCAAATCAGCCACACTATGAGGATTCGCCGCCGGTCACCGTGCAGTCCGCGCCGACCATGCCGACTGCGGCATCGGCCCAATATTGCTCCTCATCGCATAATGCCTTGCGCACGCTCGGCTTTGCGCTGCTGGCGGCCGGCACAGTATCGGCACTGGCCGCAATCGCATGTTATATGTATCTCAATCGCGGCGTCTACAATCCCGCAGACGCCATCCTGCTGCTGGTTGAAGGCGTCGCGGCGTTGGCCTGCGTACCGCTGCTGGCGGCCGGCGTGGTCACTTCCGTCGTTGCATGGAAGAAACGCGATAAGTAAGAACAGCGGGGGCGCGAATTGGCGTTGGACCACCCCCAGTCGCTACGCGACAGCCACCCCCCGCCAGCGGGGGCGACAGTAGGATGACAGCGCTACGCGACAGGCCGATTGGGTACGCTAGTCGGCGGCTTCCAGACCAGTTGAGGCATGCCTGGCGCGCATAAGTTCCAGTGCATGGGCAAGATCGGCCGGGTAGTGGGATTCGACCGACGTCCAGAGATGGGTGCGGGGGTGGCGAAACTCCAGCTTCATCGCATGCAACCACTGCCGGTCCAGGCCGAGCTCCCCGGCCAGCACCGGATTGGCCCCATACATCGGGTCTCCGACCAGAGGATGCCCGATCGAAGAGAAATGCACGCGAATCTGATGCGTGCGTCCGGTTTCGAGATTCACCGAAACCAGCGTCGCCTCGCCGAATCGGTCCAGCACGTCCCAATGCGTGACCGCCGGCTTGCCCGACGGCGTGACGCAGAAGCGGAAGTCCGACACCTTGGCGCGGCCGATGGGCGCTTCGATGGTGGCCTTGTCCTCCTTGAGGTTGCCCTGGACCATCGCATGATAGGTCTTGACCACCTCATGCTCGGAGAACTGCCGCCGCATCTCCTTGTACGCCAGCTCTGACTTGCACACCAGCATCAGGCCGGACGTGCCCACATCCAACCGCGACACGATGCCCTGCCGCCCGGGAGCTCCGTATGAGGTGATGCGCACGCCGCGTTTGAGCAGGCTGCCCAATACGGTGGGGCCTGTCCATCCGGCCGAAGCATGTGCAGCGACGCCCACGGGCTTGTCGACCACGACGACATCGTCATCCTCATACACGATGGCCATGTCGAGACACACCGGTTCCGGCTCATGCCGTTCTTCGGCGATGTCGAATTCGACGGTCTCCCCATACAGCAGCGTGCCCGACTTGGCGATCGCACGATCCAGCACGCGGGCTTGGCCGGATTCGATAAGATCCGCCGCTTGGCACGCGAGATGCCCAGCATCTTGGAAACCGCCACGTCGAATCGTGATCCCACCAATGCGTCGGGCGCCGGAACGAGACGGCTCATGAAGCGCTCCTCTCCGAGTCATCAGGCTGACGGCTCGAAACGGTCACCTCCGTCCGGGATGAGCCGGACGATGCATCCTGCACCATCGCTGACGAGTCCTGCGATTCGTCCGCCGTGCCGTCTGACTCCCCGTCACGCGCCACGTCACCGGCATCCTCCCCCAGATGCTCAATCCGATCGAGGTCCTTGCGACTGAACGGCACATCCAGCACAATCAGCACCACGACGCCGATGCCGGCCATCACCAGATAGATATCGGCGACATTGCCCACGGACCAACCATAATTCAGGAAATCAACGACCTTGCCATTGAGGAACCCGTCCGCATAGGCCACGCGATCGATCAGATTGCCGAACGCTCCGGCGAACGCGAACGCGAACATCACCGTCCAGCGCATCGATATCGTGCGTGCCGCCAGCACCGCCATCACCACGCACGCCACCACGGCGAGCAGCGAAATCAGCCATGTGCTTCCCGATCCGAGACCGAGCGATGCACCCGGATTATGAACCAGCGTCAACGAAAGCAGGCCCGGGATCAGCGGCACTGTACGCCCGTCGCCCAACGCCTGCTGCGCCCACATCTTGGTGAGCTGATCGATGCCCAGCGCCACGGCCGCCACACATGCAAAGACGGCTACGCGAACACGCAGCCGTCCTTGGATATCCTTCATCGACTATTCCGCCTGCTTGCCGATCTGGCTGTAGTTGTTCGTATCGGACACCTGACGAGACAGCTGGCCGAGGAACTCGGTCAGACGCGCACGGTATTCGGCTTCGAACTGCTTGAGGCCCTGAATGTTGCCCTCGATGACCTTGGACTGGGTGGTGAGCTTGTCACGCACCTGCTGCGCATACTCATCGGCGTTGGAGCGGGTCTTGCTGTCGTACTCGCCGGCGCGACGACGCACCTCGTCCTCATAGTTGTCGGCCTGCTGCTGCGTGTTCTCGCGGTACGTGTCGGCATCCTGACGGGTCTTCACCGAGTAGGCGTCGGCGTCGGAACGAGTGCGCTCCGAGTATGCGTCGGCATCGGAGTGAACCTGCTTGTTGTACTCATCGGCCTCGGTACGGGTGCGGGACGAGTAGTCGTTGGCCTTGGTGACCAGCTCGTTGTACTTGTTCTGGCTGGCCTCGGTGATTTCCTTCGCCTTGGCCTTGCCCTTGTCGACGTACTGGTCGTGCAGCTGCATGGCCAGCGTCAGCATGGCGGTGGCGCGCTCGGGCTCGCTGCTGGCAGCGGCGGCGGCACCAGCGATCTTCTGCAGGCTGCCGGTCTCCGTGCTCGGCTCGACCTTGGCGACCTGCTCGCGCAGCTGGTTCTCGCGCTGCTTGGACTCCTCCAGCTGACGAGCCAGATCGGAGGCCTGCGCGGCCTGCTGCTGCAACGCATCGAGGTGCTTCTTGGCATCGTTGAGCTGCTGCTGGTAGGAGGCGGCCTGCTGCTGCGCTTCCTGCAGACGTCCGCTCATGTCCCTGGCGCTGACGCGGTACTGGTCGCGCTCGTTCTGCACCGCGGCGAGCTGCGCGGCGACATCGGCCTTGCCGGAGGCTGGGCGGCCTGCGCGGTCAGCTGGTCGATCTGGCCGCTGAGGCGATCCACCTGATCCTTGAGCTGCTCGTTCTGCTGGGACAGCGCGCGGTTGCTCTCCTCGGCTTCGGTGAGTTTCGCCGCAGCCACCTGAGCCGCCTGATCGTCCTTGCTGGCGACGGGCGCCGCGGACTTGAGCTGCTCGTTTTCGCTCTGCAGTGACTGTACCTGCGCAGTCAACTCGGAAATCTTGGAGTTGAGCTTGGCGACGTCGGGAGGAAGGGACTGCGTCGCCTGGCCACTTGCAACGGCCTGCTTGCCAAGCGCCTCGACGGTTTCCGTCACCTGATCGAGAAAATCGTCAACCTCGTCGACATCATAGCCTTCCTTGAAACGCACGGTCTGGAAGGTATGCTCCCGTATATCTTTAGGCGTCAAAAGAGCCATAAAACTTACACCTCGCTTTGGGCACGATGCCTCGCTGTGTTGGTATCACTTTCCGATGCTAGCACGAACCCTGAAAGAACTCTCGCCGTATGCGTGATTACGGCGCGATTTACACCAATATTCTCAAGGCGACAAGTGCGGTGTACAGCACGATGAAGCTGACGTCCATCGCTATAGGCCCCATCGGTATGGGCCGGATGTAGCGTCGCAGCCAGCGCAACGGCGGCTCGGTGAGCTGGTAGACGACATTGATCAGCGATGCGACGACGCCCTTGGGATACCAACGCGGCGCAAGCACCGACACCCAATCCAGGATCATACGGACGAACAGCACCGTGATATAAGCGTCGATAATCCAGTCAATCACCAGACGCACTATTGTGAACACCATGCCTTCCAGCCTATCAAAACGGCATACAGCTTCATTGCCGTCAGCTGAACGTCAACTGGGCATTACCGCCGCCGCTGTCATGACGACGAATCGTCTACAGCCGCCAATCCGGCCGACCGCCGGCAGATCAGTCGGCGAACAGGTCGTGCGCCGAGGACGGCGCCTGCGGCTCCTCCACCTTGATGTTCACCTGGGCCGGGCTGAGCAGGAACACGCGCGGAGTGACACGCTCGATGGACCCGCGCACGCCGAAGACGACGCCCGCGGAAAAGTCCACGATGCGGTACGCCACGGCCTCGGAGACACCGGTCAGGTTGAGCACGACGGGCACGCCGTCGCGGATAGCACGCCCCACCAGCTGCGCGTCCTCGTAGGACTTCGGATGAATCGTGGTGATGCGGCTCACGCGACCCTGGAACGGATTCGACTCACGACTGGGCGCGGATGTCGGCGACGATGGCGCAGCTGGGACACCGGAGTGACCGAATGATCGTCGTCGAATCCGGGATCCTCATCCTGGATGTCCATCGGCTCGTCGTCTTCGGCAACATCCGCCATGCCAGATACTGCATCGCGTTCTTCATAAACCCAGCCATGACTGTTCAGTTCCTTTCGGCTCAGCGCAGAAAATCAGGGATATCGAGGTCGCCCAGGTCACCGGAGGAGACGATATCGTGCTCGGAGGTCTCGTCATCGATCGGCATCGACGCGGGGCCGCCCTTGCGCAGCGCGAAATCCGGCACCTGACGCGCCGCCGGATTGGTGGTGGTCATAGGCGTGTTCGCGGACGGCTGCGTGCGCACGGGGATGCTCGGCGCGACCGGCTGCTGCTGGTCGTGCGCATGCGTCGGCGTGACGGGGGCTGTGGTGTGGGAAGCCGGGATGGATGCGGCGGTCGTGGCGCCCTTCATCGAGGGTACGTTGGTGTTCTTGGAATCGGCGTCGAAACCGGCCGCGATGACCGTGACGCGGACCTCGTCGCCGTAGGCGTCGTCGAGCGCGAGACCCCAGATGATCTGGGCTTCGGGGTGGATGGCCTTGCGCACCAGCTCGGTGGCCGCAGAGGCCTCCTGCAGCTTGAGGTCGGTCGGGCCGGCGATGTTGATGAGGCTCCGTGAGCCCCTTCGACGCTGGATTCCAGCAGCGGCGAGCTGAT
>ENA-OUNI01001143-OUNI01001143.1-human-gut-metagenome-genome-assembly--contig:-NODE-1143-length-10820-cov-2.469279_pt1 | contig 10820 bp, 13 predicted proteins | sample MGYA00242499_ERZ504580 | MGnify/ENA primary metagenome ERZ504580 (study PRJEB26092, sample SAMD00036315) | human gut metagenome | host: Homo sapiens | study: EMG produced TPA metagenomics assembly of... | reverse complement strand
CGGGGGCTTCCGGCGGTACGCGCGGTGCGTCGGGCGTTCCCGCATCTGCTTATCACCCTGGACGCGAACCAGAGCTTCGGCCTGCACAACCTGGCCGAGCTGCGCTCCTACGACGAGCTGGATATCGGCTGGATCGAAGAGCCACTGAACCTGGCCGCCGCCGGGGGCGAGCGGGCTTTGCGAGACCCTTTCACCCGACTCGCGTCGTTCCAGCATACGCTGGCCATGCCCATCTGCGTGGACGAATCCTTCGTGAACGCCGAAGAGGCCGCCGGCTTGTTCGAGCATCCCGAGTTGCGCTGCGCCATGGTGAAGATCGGGAAGTTTGGCGGCATCGAGCGGTCGCTCGCCTTCGTGCACCGAGCGCTGGCCGAGGGCCGCGAGGTTTGCATGAGCGGCATGTACGATACCGGCGTGTCGCGGTTTGCCCACGCGGCCTTCCAAACGCTGCCCGGAGTGGTCATCCCCGGCGATCTGGGCGCCACGGCGCGCTACTTCGACGCCGACCTCACGGTGCCTGCCTATACCGCCCCCGACGGCATCATCACGCTGAACGCCCCGGGCCACGAGACGGGCATCGGCTGCTCGCTGAACGTCGCGGCGGTGGCCGCCGTTCGGCAGCATCGCTATGTCATCGAGTAGGCGCGGACGCACCTGGCTCATCTGGCAGGCCTTGTCCCTAAAATCGTGAATTTTGAGCCAATTAACCGCAAGGCAACAATCGTTCAGGCGCACCATTTATACTTTGACCTATCGTTGAAACACTAAGACGGAGGATTTCATGGGCGGCTTTTTCGGAGCGGTTTCCAAGCGCGAGTGGTGATGGATGTTTTCTTCGGCGTCGATTACCACTCGCATCTCGGCACGCGTCGAGCGGGCATGATCGTGCTTGACCACGAGGATGGCTACCAGCGTCAGATTCACTCTATCGAGAACACGCCGTTCCGCACGAAATTCGAGGACGACATCGTGCGCTTCCACGGCACGAGCGCCATCGGATGCATCTCGGACGCCGACCCGCAGCCGCTGCTCGTGCGCTCGCATTTGGGCACCTTGCTATCACGACCATCGGTGCCATCAACAATGCCGAGGCCTTGGTGGAAGAGTATTTCGAGGATCACGATGCGCAGTTTATGGCGCTCAGCTCTGGCGCGGTGAACTCAACCGAGTTGGTGGCGGCGCTCATCAACCAGAAGGATGACCTGGTCGCCGGCATCCAGTATGCCCAATCGAAGATTGACGGATCGCTCACGCTGCTCATTATGACCGAGGACGGCGATATTATTGCGGCCCGCGACTTCATGGGTCGCTTGCCGGTGCTCGTGGGCGCCGACGATGACGGTCACTGCGTTGCTTCGAGAGCTTTGCCTATCACAAGCTGGCTATCACGACGAGTACGAGCTGGGCCCGGCGGAGATCGTGCGGCTTACGCCCGATGCCATTGAGGTGCTCTCGCCGGCACGCGACGAGATGAAAATGTGCGCGTTCATGTGGGTGTACTACGGCTACCCGAACTCCAACTACGAGGGTATGAACGTGGAAGTGATGCGCTACCGCAACGGTGCCATCATGGCCCGTGACGAGGCAGCGCGTGGCGCGTGCCCCGAGGTGGACTTTGTGGCCGGCGTGCCCGATTCCGGCATTCCCCATGCCATCGGCTACTCGACCGAGAGCAAGATGCCCTTCGGCCGTCCGTTCATTAAGTACACGCCCACGTGGCCGCGCTCGTTCATGCCGGCGAACCAGGATCTGCGCAACAAGATCGCCAACATGAAGCAGGTGCCGGTGCCCGAGCTTATCCGCGACAAGAAGCTCTTGTTCGTGGATGACTCCATTGTGCGCGGCACCCAGCTGCGCGAGACGGTGAACTTCCTGTACGATTCCGGTGCCGCCGAGGTGCACATGCGCAGCGCGTGCCCGCCCATCATGTACAGCTGCAAGTACCTGAGCTTCTCGTCCAGCAAGTCGGATATGGACCTCATCGCGCGGCGCGTAGTGGATCAGCTGGAAGGTGAGGAGGGCGTGGCCCATCTGGACGAGTACGCCGATGCCCGCACCGACCGCGGCCAGTGCCTGCTGAAGACCATCTGCGAGGATATGGGCTTCGACTCCCTGAGCTACCAGAGCCTCCAGGGCATGATAGAGGCCATTGGCATCGATCCGGAGAAAATCTGCACCTACTGCTGGGACGGCCGCGAGTAACTAGCGCATGAACGCGTCGGCCTCTTCGAGGTCGGTCGCTTGGGTTTCGACCTGCTTGCAATCGAGGGCTGCGGCTTCGGCTGCCGCCCTCGCTTTTTGGGCCGCGATCTTTTCAGCGCGCAGGGGCAAATACTCGCTGACGACGATGCCGACGAAGATGAGGGCAAATCCCAGGTAGGTGGAAATCGTCGGCGCCTCGCCCAAAAGCAGGATGGAGAACGTCACGCCGAACACCGATTCGGTGGCAAGGAACAGCGCCGCCTGGGCCGGATCAACGCGGGCCACGGCGGCGTTTTGCAATCCTAGGGCCACACAAGAGGCAAACACGGTGATGTAGATGAGGCTCATCCAGGTGTCGGCGCCCAGCTGGCTGAAGTTAGGCATGGGCTCGGTGATAAGCCGGTGATGAGCCCAGCAGGCCCGCCACGATGAACTGAATGACCGTGAGCAGCATCATGGAGCGTCCCGGCGCGTACTTCGCCGTGTACAGCACGTGGAAGCTCAGCCAGAGAGCCGAGGCCAGCGTGATGAAGTCGCCGAAGCGCAGCGAGAACTCGCCGATGTCGCGTAGGCCACGCAGCCCACGCCGGTGACGCACAGGATAGCCGCCGCAATGTTGTAGCGGGTCGGTCGCTTCCGAATGATGATCCATCCGAGGAAGGGGATGATCACGCAGTAGAGCGTGGTGAGAAACGAGCTGTTGGAGGCGGTGGTGTCGGTGAGTCCCGTGGAGTTGAACCAGTAGGAGAGGAATAGAAAGACGCCCAGCACCGCGCCGTCGCGCAGATGTCCGCGCTTGTTGCGGGCGAAGGCGCGGGAGATGCGCGGCGCCGTGGCAATGCCGAGGATGATGCCGGCAAAGGTGAAGCGCACGCCCACGATCCAAGCGGGCGGGAATTCGTCGACGGTGGACTTGATGACCACCGTGCCCATGCCCCAAATGGCGGCCGCCAAAAGCAGCGCCGCCTTGTAGGCCCATGAGGGCAGTCCGTTTTGTCTGATCTGGGAAAGCATAGGCGGCATCATAGCACGGGGCACGGCGATCGTCCGTGTGCGATGCGACAAATCGTGCTGGAGGCTATTGGGACGGCAAACATGTGCAGGAATTGTGCCGAATGAGGTGAAGTGTGATCGAAGACTTGCAATTCGCGCTCAGGAGAGTAATATATCTCTTTGCCCTTTGAGGCAACCCATTGCGGGGTGGAGCAGTCTGGTCAGCTCGTCGGGCTCATAACCCGAAGGTCGGAGGTTCAAATCCTCCCCCCGCGACCAAGAAACACCAGGTCAGCAGCTTTTAAGTGTGCTGGCCTTTTTCTTTTCCTCCCGCAAGCGTGCGGGAAGTGTGCGAGCCCACCAGTAGCAACTTACAAGAAATCCTTTAGAGATCAATCTGGGTGGAATGCGGCAAGTCTTTCTGACTTGCCGCATTCCACAGTTTCCTAGCGTCGGCAGCAGCCGTGGCCGTGATGGTAGCTGGGTTTGCGGGCGCGGCAGCCTTGACGGCGATGGTGCGGTAGTCGACGCCCATGCCTTGCAGTTCTCAATCACCTTGCCGGTCAGCTTCAGCAGGCACTCGCGCTCCTTGTCGGTGAGGCCCTCCAGCACCTCGTCGGCCGCGCGATCCTCGGCAGCCAGGCGCTTCTCGACGACCATGGTGCCCTTGTCGGTCAGCGCTACGGACAGCTTGCCCTTCTTGCTAGTGGCAAAGCACACGTAGCCGTTCTCCTGGGCCTTCTCGGCCACGCGAATGACCTCGTGGCGTCCCAGCCGAGACGCTCCTCCAGCTTCTTCAGCGACAGTTTCCCGTCGCCGAACTTGTAGAGCACCTTACACATGGCGCCCTGTCCGCTTTTGAAGCTGCGCGGGCCGCACTTGTGCATGGCCAGCTTGCTGTAATTGGTCGCCACTTTCAGTTGATGCAGAACCTGAGTCGATTCAGTCATGATGAGCCTTCTTTCGTCGATGGACGCCCGCAAGCGCAGGCGCGACCTCCATCTTAGAAGCCTCAGGCGTCGCCGCGCCAGAAGCAGCCGTCAACCATTACCGACTCGTTGCTGCTTCATCATGGCGCTATTGCGCGAGAAAGTGCCGCTACTTCACCACGGCCAAGTTCACGCTGGCCAGCAGGCTGGGGATGCTGCGCACGGCGGAACGGTTCCATTCCTTGGCGCGGTCGGGCAGCTCCTCCCACGGCACCATGTAGGGGCTGCGCCGCCGCTCCACGTCCTTAGCGGTGCCGTAGCGCCAGCCGGCTTTCTGCCGTTCGCGCAGCCAGCGGCGGTGCTCAAGAATGGCAGGCATTCCACCTCGCTCGCAGTAAAGGCGGCCACGCAGCGCTCCGGATAGCAGCTGCCGCGGGCAGCACCTCGTAGCCAAGCGTCTCCAGTTTGCTGTGAATGCTGCTGATGTAGGCGATGGAGGAATCGCGCAAATCGGGCGGTAGGCTCGCAAAGGAAGCGTACTCCTGGTCGGTCTGCGAGGCGATGCGGTCGGCGGTGTAGCGCAGAAACGACGTCTGGGCCAGCTCGGTGATGACGTCGGTCTTGCCGGTGTAGCTTGGCTGGCCAGCAAGTCGGGCGAATCAACCAACAGCGGCCGCGCGCTCGCCGGGCTGTACAGGGCGCAGACCCAGATGTTCCAGATGAGCTGCTCTTGCTGATGAGCCACGCGGGAAGGTTGCTGCCGTACCCGTCGGTTTCGAAGCTGGGCTGGCGCTCACGCTCTTCACGGATGACGGCGATCAGCTCCGGAACGGAGAACTCGCTCCAAGGGCAGGGCTCGCTGGAAAGGTCGCGGTGTAGCGTCCAATGCCTCGTAGCAGGAATCGAGGAAGTACTGGCAGACCGCCTCTCCGAAGCCGAGCTCGACGAAGCGGGCGTGCAGCGCGTCGATGATGGCGCTCATGACGGCGCAGTCGTCCCACCACGGGCCGCTGACCAGCTCGATGCGGTTCTGCAGGCACCAGGCGGGCAGGATATCGAACAGGGCGGTGAGGGAGCTTTCGGTCCCCAGGGTCTCGTAGGCGACAGCTTCCGCCTCCATGGTGTCCAGCAGAACGCGAAGCGCCTCGAGGGAGGAGTCGGGCTCACTGCCGGCCGCGGCAATCTGGCCGATGGCGCGCTTGAAGTCGGGTAGGGGGCCTTTTCCCGCGCGATCCCTATTATGGGATCCCCGTCGCCGGTTCAGGGCGAAGGCGGCAGAAGCGTTCGAAGGTGGCCACGGCTTCGTCGGGCGACAGCGTGTTCAGCTTGAGGGTGTGCGCCGTCCAAACCGAGAGGGCCTGCAGGCACAGCTGGGCATTTTCTGGCTGGGTACAGGCGTCGAAAACGCGCGATTCATAGGCGGCGCGCCAATAGTTCGCGTTGAAGAGCAGCCGGTCGACCGCTGCCTGGGTTCCTCGGCGAAGGGCGGCGCTGTCGGTTGACTCGCGGGGAGTCTTGCCTCCCGTCGCGCTCGCGTCGTCCTCGTTGAACGTGAACGCAAGGTAGGCGGACAGGGCCACTTTCAAAAGCTCGATGGGTTTGATGTCCTCGCGCTTTTGGCGTTCCCGCTCAAGCGCGAGCTTGACGCGTCGACGGGAAGGGACGCGCGCTGTCTGACTTTCGTCATTGGTTGGCCAATCCCTCCCTTCTTTCCGCGTGCGCTATGGCGCATTCCACATGATAACGTGCTTATCATACCTGCCGCGAGCGCCGACATTGGGCAATGAGGGATCACGCGCTATCCGAGTTCGTGGAAGGAGGATGAGATATTACAAGGATGGGGCGCGCCGTTGAGTTCGAAAGCTTCGTATCGCTTTACTTCCTTGCGCCCTCGTTCAATGAGCTCATCGAGCGACAAATGCACAGGATCGTCCTTTCGCGAATCGAGGAGGTAGACGATGAGTTGGTCTTGTGGGTCGATAGGGTGCACGATTGCCAGCATAATGCCATCCTGCCTATGAAAGATGGCCTCCTTGAAATAGTAATTCGTACCCGTTCTATTCGTGAGGCCGAGGATATCTTGCGCAGCGCTTGGGGTTTGGACATCAAGAACACCGTCAGCTGTCGCGATGGGCAAGAATGGTATGTCATTGCTGTAGTCAACGGAGAGTCCTACTATGACGCTACTGAGTTCTTTCTGATACAGGATCTCGCCTGTTGCGAGATCGAACACGATGAAGGTACGTCCTGCCGCGCAAACCACCGATGTCGTATTCTCGTCTTCAATAAAGCCGCATATTTGTGGCGTGTCTAAAAGGGCTTTCCACTGGTTGTTCGGACCAATAACGTTCATGTCGCAGGTACCCGAAGCGACCCAAGGATCTTTTCCGATGAAATAGGTGTTTACCTGCCAAGGAGAGAGAAAGCCAGTGATTCCGCCCGCTCCTTCAATTTGTGCGGAGGCCACGGCTAATGCGTTCTCGTGGTACTTTAGGGAGAAGATACCCGGGAGACAGCGCGAGGAAAGTGCTGCCACACGAGCAAATTCGTCATTGAAAGATACTTGTATGATGCGATCGTCTAGCCCGAGGTACAAATGAGAGTTGTCCGGAGACAGGCAGGAAGGAAACCGTTCCTTAGTTGCGCTGGCCTCCGGGACATCCTCGCTGACGGCGCGCAAAGTCTCTCCGTCAGTGAGATCAATTTGCTTGCAGATGAGAGACCCCTCTTCGAATCGCGCCGTCGTGCAGGTTGCTCCGTCTTCCGCAATGGCCAGCGAATTAGCGCCTTCGTTGTCGACGGCCCAGTTGAGGATGCCTGTCCCTGGATCAAGGGAGAGAAGGGGATCGTCGAGATTGCAGCTCCAGGCAATAAGCGCCGACTTTTCAGTTGCCTCGATGCTCCAATCCTCGGCGTCAAAATCTGCCGTGTCATCGAGATAAGAGGAGAGGTCGAGTGTCAGGAAGGGCGCTCCAGAACGCGCTGAGGCAATGGTGATAGTTCCTGTATCGTCAAGCACGCAAATTAGAGAAAGCTTGTTCAAGCACACGAATTGCAGAATGTCGCCCTTGGCCTGTATGTTGTAGAAAGGGGACCATGCGATGCCGAGTCGGGATTCACAAGCAGTGCGCGCTCCAAAGCAGCTTGCGCCTCCGGGACGAGCGGCCTGCTATGGTCGGCTTCTGATGCAGGCAGGGCTTCGAGTGCAGTTTGGATGGCTTGGATGCGGTTGCCTTGCTCGAATTGAGCTGACGATGCGGCAGCGAGAGTCTTCGATTCTGCGATCAATGCTTCTTGGTTGGCGGTAGATGCTTGAAGAATAAGCGCGCAAATGATCCCCAGGACAGCAACGATGCTGGCAGCGATCGAGGCAATACGTTTGCGCTTGCGAACTCGCTCGCGTTGGCGGAGATCGTCGTAGCTGCAGCCGGCGACGGCGGCTATGATGCGCAACAGCTCGGCCTTGCGTTTGGCCTTGGCCTCGGGGCGCAGATCGGCGGCGAGGGGCTCGGCCGGCATTTCCCGCAAGATCCCGTTGGCGTCGGGCATCATGCACGTTTTTTGAATGGGCGGAATGCTTTCCTCGGAGCTGCCTGCGGCGAGCACGCAAATGATGCGCTCGCGCCCGTGGAGCTGCTCGAACATCTCGATTTCTCGCCGCACCCAAGGGCTTTCCTGCGTTTCCGGCGAGCAGATGACAATAAGCGTTTGCGAAGCCGCCAGCGCCTCTCGAATGCTGTCAGGCAGCGAATGCGAAGCCGCAAGCTCGTCCTCGTCGCGGAAGCATTTGCCGAGCTTGGTGGGGCGGCGCGGTCTGCGCGGTTGCTCGCTGTGTGTGTCGTTGTTGGGCGCGGCGGTTTCGGTGGGTGTGCCATCGGTGCGCGAAGTCGTTTCCGCGGGCGTGTTCGCCTGCGCAACATGCTGCGGCAGCCGATACTCCTCAATGGCCCGCTGCACCTCGCAAGCCACCTCCGCATCCCGAGCAAATGCCGATAACTAATAAAGCCGCATAGCCGAGAGAGTTGGTATGTGTTGTCGCGTTTCGCATGAGGGGAATTATAAGGGATGCGCAGGCACCTTTTCTTGCATGCCCATTGCCCAATGGGTGGCATGGGGGGATCGCATCATATGATGAGAAAAGTTGCGTCGCGTGACGAACTAGTAGCAAGGTGGAAGAACAAAGTAGCTTTCTGCCAAATTAGGGGAAGAGGTGGTTGGGCGGAAAGTTGCCTGCGTCGTTTTGCGGAGAGATAACTGCTACGACTGACGAGAAGGTGAGAAAGTGCTCAAACTACGAAATCGTATACCTCCTGAACTGTTAGAGACTCTGGCGTGCCAAAAGAGCGATGCGTTAATATCGCAAGATGTTGCGGCCGTGACTGCAATAGCGGCATCTGATCGCGGCTTCCTTTAGCTAGGGCTTTTCTGGCACTTCTTGTTGAGCGTGCTACAGAGCGAAACCAGATGGCAAGAAACGATAGGAGTAGGCGACCATGGTGGCGAAGGTTAACGTAAATGATTTTGCTACTACGCAAGAGATAATCGAATACATAGGGAAACACAAGATGCTTTCCTATAGGGAGGAGATGGAGGCGAGGCAAGCCATCTACAGACGCTCGGGGATAAGGGATCCGAAAACTATTACCGAGCAAGATGTCAAGAGGCTTACGACGCCAGTGTTGAAGTTTCTCTTGAAAGACACCTTCACTATTCAGCCCGATGAGAGCAAACGACTAATTAGGGCTGAAATAGACAGGCGAAAACCCATCCTCGATAGCTCTGAGCGCTACTGCAAGAACCTGGATCCCGAGACAAGGACAATGACGGACGAGGAGTACAGAAAGAAGCTGGACGACGCAAAAAGAGCGAAAGATAAGGACGAAAGTCTTACGCAAGCCACGAAATGGCTCTTTTTTGGGATCGCATGCGCCGTCTGTATCTTTCTTGGGGTGGGTAATATCGCGATAATGATCGGAGGTCTCGTTGTTTGCGCGCTTCTGTTTGCCTTGAACCTCTATGAAGCCTAATGAAGCTATGTTGACTGGCGCGACGAGCGGGACATTATAGGAAGCAAGAAGTCATCGGGGCGTACAGCAATGAGGGCAATCAATTTGTTGCAGGAGCCGAAGGCACGACAGAGGATGCGTTCGGGTTCGATCAGGAAGTCGAGACGGTGCTCGTCGGCGAGTGAGATAACTTAGGAGGGCGATATGGAATATAACTCGCAGGGCGAATCGGTGGATTCGTTTGACGAGAAGGCCCGCTTCAATGTGAGCGTTAATGGAGAAGAGTATAGATTGCTCGGCGTAATAGTGGATCTAATCCAAAAGTCAGTTGTTAATACGGGCGTGCGTCCCTGACGTTCGGAAATTGCGACTTCGGGAAAAGGTTTTCGGGGGCGAAGCCTACTTAGCTAGAGAGCATAGGGAGATAAAGGGCTTCCCTGATTGTTTTTTCGTAAACGAAGACTATGTTATATGTATCGACCAAGCTCAAATCAATGCTTCGGATCCGCGATCCAATTACGAGAACGGAGACGAATACAGGGTGTTTCTTGCCAATCATAAGGATCTTCTTGAGAAAGAGGAATACGAAAAATTGGAAGAATACCTTGTTGAGGAGGGAATTCTATTCCGTCAGGAAAACCTCGAGAAGAGTTTGCTGCATGTGCTGAATTCGAAGTTGCCTAAGACTGCTGGATATAAGAGGGCGGCTCATGATTACATAGCTTCAGGTGATAACTTGCTAGCCCGAAGAAGATCTCTCCAAAACAATGGAGACATGGCTTCTTATCGAAGATGTTACGCCTTGCACATCGTTCGAAGCGTTCAAAGCCGCATTTTCAAGTGATCGAGTGCTGTCTGCTCTTGAAGGCCGCGAGGAGCTTGCGGGCCTGATCTATGTTTTCTTACCCGGGCGCCGCAATCGGTCAGTGATATTGCCCTCATCCACAATGACCTAGAAGTGCGAAAGCGGTTGCAGTCGCTGCGCACTTGCAAATAAGCATATAGCGCCGAGGGGTGATGAGAGTGACTTTCCATGGGATCCGATAACTTGTGTGATTACCTGGGTCTATAATGCATCATTGGTTCGTGAGTGAGAGACAAAAGGAGTTGGCTCTATGACAATTTATGGCGAGGCACGGTGGAGATGCTTCAAGGCGGATGATCCGTATAGAGGGTATCAGGTCGTGGCTCCATTCGAGAGCAACGATGATGAAGATGTCATCAGTGCCATTCGCCAGACAGTACCGAGGGTCTTTCCTGCACTGGAGAGCCAATCAGTCTCAGAAAGGGCGATGAGCTTTTTCTCGAGGATGTCCTTATATCTCGCGATCCTAACTTCATGGATCACACCATCAACCAGCTCGTTGACCAAGACCCTGTACTGGCACAGATGATCAACGGGCAGCATGAGAGAATTGGCTGGTACACATGGCTGAATAAAGACCTCATGCGTTTATTCATCGCAAAACTTGATAAAGTATGGGCACGAGAAAAGGCAATCATAGACGGTCGCTCTGGCTCCCAGCTTCAGCCTCCGAACGATTCTGCATTTAGTGATATGCAGGGTGAAGAGGATCTCAGTTGGCTCAAAACAATTGCAAAAGTAACGCTACGCCTTCTGAAATACTCGCGCTTTTATCGACGCACAACGATGCCGATGTCAGAAAACAAGTGGCGAAAAACGTCAATA
>ENA-OUNI01001142-OUNI01001142.1-human-gut-metagenome-genome-assembly--contig:-NODE-1142-length-10823-cov-2.040202_pt1 | contig 10823 bp, 10 predicted proteins | sample MGYA00242499_ERZ504580 | MGnify/ENA primary metagenome ERZ504580 (study PRJEB26092, sample SAMD00036315) | human gut metagenome | host: Homo sapiens | study: EMG produced TPA metagenomics assembly of... | reverse complement strand
CCTGCATATTTGGACATCAAAATCCGGTTGTGATCCGTCACGCCGACAATAACGGCCGGGCATATCTTCGGAAATTCCGTATTTCCGCACGCTTCACAGACAAGCATCCGCTCCTTCTCCCCCGTGCTTCAGCCGTTTTCCGCACCGTCCGCAATATTTCCGGTCTTTATACCAATTATAAAGCTGATATCCCGTAATTCCGGCAAATGCCCGGTCTTGCGGATCTGCCGTTCTGAAAATCTCTGTATTTTTCATTTGGAAGTCTAAAAGCATCGATCTGTCAATTTCATTTACGAGATAATAACGCTCATCATCTACTGAAAATAAATATATACACTCTTTGTAAATCTCCCTGTTCAAATGTTCCAAATCCGCAAAACTCGGAAAACTGATTCCCTTTTCAGACACTTTCATCAGCGCCGCGTGATCTTCATAATACAATGCAATACTGTCTTTATCAGGCGGAACCGGTTTGTACTGATTATCTAAGTGATGCGGTTCAATGTCTTGTATCATAGCAGTTCCTTTCCCATACGCCGCAGTTTTTCTTTCCTTTTGCAGCGACGCTATAAGTTTCTGATCTTAAATTCTCTCTGTGCTTCCCGTTTTTGATCTTTTTTAGCAATATCGTCCCGCTTATCATACAGTTTCTTTCCTTTTGCCACTCCGATCTCCATTTTCACAAGACTCCCCTTAAAATACACCTGCAGCGGAACAAGAGTAATTCCCTGTTCTTTCATCTTTCCGAACATCTTGTCTATCTCTTTTTTATGGAGAAGGAGCTTTCTCACCCTGAGCGGATCTTTATTAAATATGTTCCCTTTCTCATACGGAGAGATGTGCATCCCGTAAATATACATTTCTCCTGACTCCACCCTGATAAAAGCTTCTTTTATACTGCATTTTCCCATTCTCAGAGATTTTACCTCTGTACCGTGCAGAACAATTCCTGCTTCATATTTTTCAAGAATAAAATAGTCATGATACGCTTTCTTATTATTGCGATCATCCTGACTTCTGACTTTGCCATAATCCACTCTTCTCCTGCCCTAAAATCTATCATGTCCAAATACTTCACATACCCGAACACCTCTTTGTACGAAGCTTTACATACGCAAATATCTCTTTCTTACAGAATCCTGAAATTCACTGTCCTTTGAAGTTTATCCGCATCTGTGACGCAAATTCTCACCTTCTGTCCCGGCTTATAAGTCTTGCCTGTATGTTCTCCGACCAGTTCATAGCTTTGTTCATAAAACTCATAATGATCATCCCACATATCCGCCACATGTGCAAGTCCTTCCACCGTATTTTCCAATTCTACATAAGCGCCCCACTTTGTCACTCCCGAAATCACTCCGTCAAACTCTTCCCCGATATGATCTCTCATATACTCAGCCTTTTTCAGCTTCACAACTTCCCGCTCGGCTTCTTCGGCTCTTCTCTCCCTTTCACTGCACTGTGCCGCAACCTGCTGCAAAAGTTCAGAATAATGCTCCGCCCGGTTCTCATCAAATCTTCCTCTTAAGTTTTCTTTGATGATACGATGGATCTGAAGATCGGGATACCTTCGGATGGGCGATGTGAAATGAGTATAATATTTTGCCGCAAGTCCGAAATGTCCGGTATTCTCCGTCGTATACCTCGCCTGTTTCATCGACCTGAGCGTAAGTCTGCTGATCAGATCTTCCTCCGGTTTTCCCTCTACTTTCTCAAGCAGTTTCTGGATCTCTTTCGGCCGGATCTCATTTCCGACATGGATATGATAGCCGAAGCTGTTGACAAATGCCGAAAGCTGTCTGATCCGGTCCTCATCCGGCGCTTCATGCGTCCGGTAAAGAAACGGAATCTCCCTCCAGAAAAACTCTTCCGCCACTGTCTCATTTGCCATAAGCATAAAATCTTCGATAATCTCTGTCGCCGGATTTCTGTCATACGGCTTTACTTCGATCGGTTTCCATCTTCATCCAAAACAATCTTCGTCTCCGGAAAGTCAAAATCGATAGCGCCCCGTTTTCCCCGTTTCTGTCTGATCAACTCCGATAATTCTTTCATCATCCATATCATCGGAACGAATCCTTCATACTCACGAAGCGCCTGCTCATCCTGCTCTAATACAGCGGAAACTTTGTTGTAACTCATCCTCTTGTCAACACAGATCACCGACTCTGTAATCTCATGGGAAATCATCTCCTTCGGCGAGATCGTCATGATACAGGACAAAGCAAGACGCTCTTCCCCCGCATTGAGCGAACAGACCCCGTTTGACAAAATGTGCGGAAGCATCGGAATAACCCTGTCAGCCAAATAGACGCTTGTTCCGCGTTCCAACGCTTCTCTGTCGAGGGCGCTTTTTTCCTGAACATAATTCGTTACATCCGCTATGTGTACGCCGAGCACATAATTTTCTCCGTCCCGCTCTACCGATACGGCATCATCCAGATCTTTTGCATCTTCACTGTCGATCGTCACCATTTTCACATTCGTAAGGTCTTTTCTCCCGGCACGATCCGCCTCACTTACAGGCTTCCCGACTCTGACCGCCTGATTCAAAACTTTCTCGGGAAACTCTGTCTTAATGCCAAGATCCATTACGATTGACAAAATATCCGTGCCCGGATCGTTCACATGTCCGATGATCTGCGTAACTTTTCCTTCCGGTTTCATATGTTCCCCGCCGTAAGACGTCATTTCCACAACAACTTTATGACCTGTCACAGCGCCCATCTCACGCCCTGACGGAATATAAATATCGTTTACATACCGACAGTTATCCGGCCTGACAAACCCGAAACTTTTACATTTTTCATACAATCCGACAATATGCGTTACTCCGTGCGAAATAATTCCGACGATCTTTCCCTCCCGCCGCTTTCCTGCCGGAGCTGACGTTATAATATACTCTACTTCATCGCCTTGGAATGCATTCCCAAGACACTCTTCCGGAATAAAGATGTCATCTGTTCCATCTTCCGGCGTAACAAAACCGAAACCTCTTGCATTTGCCTGAAATATTCCTTTCAGACGCTCGGTATGACCGCATGTATATTTTCCCCTTTTTGAAATCGTGATCTTCCCTTCTTCCACAAGAGCATCGAGAACTTCCCGCAGTTCCTGTCTCTGTTCTCCCGGAATTTGAAGTACGACGGCAATCTCTTTGATCTTCATAGGTACGTACAGATCATCGTTGATAAAATCAAAAAGTACCTTTTTGCGTTTTTCAAATTGACGGCTTTCCTCTTTTGATTTTGAAGGATTTTTTCTGTCATTCACTTTGACGCGATCATCATGTATTCTTCTTTTTTTCTCTCTGTTACCGTGTGTTTTCCGCATTTTACCCTCCGCACTAAAATAATCGCCGAAAGTACCAAAAGGCACATTCCCGATTGTAAACAGCCGCCAGATTCTCAGACTCTCCGAGCTCCGGCTCTTCGCCGTTACAAAGCAAAAGCACCCTATATTCGTATAGAGTGCTCATAATCATTATTATCTTCTGCTGTCTTTTTATACTATCCTTTTAGTTAAAGATATTGAGATTCAGTACAACTGCCAATACAATAAACAGAACCGCAATAACTCTTGTAGCCTTTACAAGCGCGCCTTCCATCGAACGTCCTTTATTATGTCCCCAATATGTATCTGCAGCTCCGCTGATCGTTCCAAGACCTGCGGATTTACCCTCCTGTAAAAGAATAATACAAGCTAATGCGATGCAATCTATAACAAAAATAATCGTCAATACTGTTTTTAAAATATCCATTTCTTCTACCTCCTGAAATAAACCAAAATTATTCTATCACAATTACAGCTTATTTGCAAGACATTTCATCCATTGTTTTCTCAAACCTTGTTTTCTCAAATATTCATTCATTGTGTCACAAAATATATTATGTTACAATCATCTTAAAATTATAATTTTTTCAGATGTAACAGAGGTGTTTCGATGGATTATGCGATTATATTGATGATTTTTAATTTTATCAAGAGTATTTCCGAGTTCTTAGCAAGTATTCTGATAATTAATTTGTGCGGTTAAGTATCTGAAAAACATTGACTGATGAAAATCAACAGGACAGCGGCTTTTTCTGCCGCTGTCCTGTCATTTAAAAACGATCTTTTAACTGCCTTTCAATCGTCTTTTATCTTGTGTATATTTTACTCTTCTGCTTTGTACACATCTACAAGTTTTTTCAGATAAGCATATCTTTCCATAGCTTCCTGCTCATTGATTGCGAACAGTTTTTCTGCTTTTTCCGGATTTGCTCTCTTAAGTGCATTGTAACGTACTTCTCCGTCGAGGAATGCCTGATAATCTTCTTTCTTCGGCTCTTTACTGTCGAGGAAGAATTTATCTCCTTCTGCTCCCGGATTGAAGCGGAAGTTATTCCAGTATCCACATTCTACCGCAAGCTGCTCCTCTGTCTGAGCTTTGCTCATACCTTTCTTGATTCCGTGGTTGATACACGGTGCATAAGCGATAATAAGTGACGGTCCCGGATAAGCCTCTGCCTCTGTAATCGCTTTCACTGTCTGGTTGAAGTCAGCTCCCATAGCAATCTGCGCTACATATACATAGCCGTAGCTCATTGCCATTCCCGCAAGGTCTTTCTTCTTCGTCTCTTTACCGCCTGCTGCGAACTGTGCTGTAGCTCCTGTCTTTGTTGCTTTTGATGACTGTCCGCCTGTATTGGAGTAAACCTCTGTATCAAATACCATGATGTTGATATCTTTACCGCTTGCAAGAACATGGTCAACACCGCCGTATCCGATATCGTAAGCCCATCCGTCTCCTCCGAATACCCACTGGGATTTCTTAGCGAGGAAATCTTTATTTTTCAGAAGTTCCGCTTTCTCTGCGCGGTCGCATCCGCAAGCTTCAAGAGCCGCCACAAGTTTATCTGTAGCTGTTCCGTTTGTCGCTCCGCATGTATATGTGTCAAGGTATTCCTGTGCAGCAGCCTTAACATCTTCATTTTCCGCATCTGCGGCAAGTTTCTCTACAAGACCTTTCAGTCTGTTTCTGATCGTATTCTGTGCAAGAAGCATACCATATCCGAACTCAGCGTTGTCTTCAAACAATGAGTTGCTCCATGCCGGTCCTTTTCCTTCCGGTGTTACCGTATATGGTGTGGACGGAGAAGAGTTGCCCCAGATAGAAGAACATCCTGTAGCATTCGCAATATACATTCTTTCTCCGAAAAGCTGTGTGATCAGTTTTGCGTACGGTGTCTCTCCACATCCCGCACAAGCTCCCGAGAACTCAAGAAGCGGCTGTTTGAACTGGCTTCCTTTTACTGTCGTCTCTTTGTATTTAGCGACAACTTCCGGTTTCACCGGAATCTCTCTTCCGTAATCGAAGAATGTCTGTTTGCCTGCATTCTCTTCCATGTTGCCCATAACAAGAGCTTTCTCACCCTTCTTGCCCGGGCAGACATTTGCACAAGATCCACATCCTGTACAGTCATAAGCGGATACTGTGATAGCGAACTTCATATCCGGCATACCGATCATACGGAATAGTGCATTCCTTCCGGAGCATTAGCAGCTTCTTCTTCTGTCAGAGCTACCGGACGGATAACAGCATGAGGACATACATATGCACAGCGGTTACACTGGATACAGTTGTCCGGCTGCCAGATCGGAATGTCTACCGCGATACCACGTTTCTCGTATGCGGAAGATCCTGACGGAGTTGATCCGTCTGCATAATCTGTAAATGCAGATACCGGGAGGGAATTTCCTTCCTGAGCATTTACTTTTGTCTGAATATTTTTAACGAAATCGATTACATCTTTTCTTCCGTTCTCGTCAATGTGCGGTACTGCAAGGCCTTCGTCTGCCGCATCTTTCCAGCTTTCCGGAACTTCGATCTCTACGACCTGTTTTGCTCCTGCATCGATCGCATCATAGTTCATCTGAACGATCTTATCGCCTTTTCTGCCGTATGTAGCTTTCGCTGCGGCTTTCATCAGGCTGATCGCTTCCTCTTCCGGAATGATCTCCGCAAGTTTAAAGAACGCAGACTGGAGCACTGTATTGATACGTCCGCCAAGTCCGATCTCTTTACCGATCTTAATTCCGTCGATCGTATAGAACTTAATGTTATGGTTTGCGATATAAGCTTTTACCTGTCCCGGAAGATGTTTCTCAAGACCTTCCATATCCCACGGACAGTTCAAAAGGAATGTTCCGCCGTCAACAAGCTCCTGTACCATGTTATACTTGTCCACATAAGACGGGTTATGACATGCTACAAAGTTTGCCTGATGGATCAGGTATGTCGATTTGATCGGTGATTTTCCGAAACGCAGGTGAGACATTGTAACACCGCCTGATTTCTTAGAATCATAGTCAAAATATGCCTGAGCATACATATCTGTATTATCACCGATGATCTTGATAGAGTTTTTGTTTGCTCCGACTGTACCGTCAGCTCCGAGACCCCAGAACTTACAGTTGATCGTTCCTTCCGGTGTTGTAACGAGCGGCTCGTCTGCTTTCAGGGAAAGATTTGTCACATCGTCAACGATACCGAGAGTGAATTTTGCTTTTTCATCGTTATGATATACTGCAACGATCTGCGCCGGTGTCGTATCTTTAGAACCGAGTCCGTAGCGTCCTGTGTAAATCGGAACTGCGTCGAACTTAGATCCTTTCAACGCCGCAACAACATCCAGGTAAAGCGGCTCACCGAGAGCTCCCGGCTCTTTTGTTCTGTCAAGAACGGAAATCTTCTTAACAGAATCCGGAATCGCATCGATCAACGCCTCTGCGCTGAACGGTCTGTAAAGACGAACTTTTACAACGCCGACTTTTTCTCCTGCCGCTGTCAGGTAATCGATCGTTTCTTCAATCGTATCACATACGGAACCCATTGCAACGATCACATGTTCCGCATCTTCTGCTCCGTAGTAATTGAACAGTTTGTAGTTCGTTCCGAGCTTTTCGTTTACTTTGTCCATATAGTTCTGAACGATTCCCGGAAGGGCGTCATAATACGGGTTGCACGCTTCTCTTGCCTGGAAGAAGATGTCAGGATTCTGAGCGGAACCTCTAAGGCACGGATGATTCGGATTCAATGCATGAGCACGGAACTCATCGATCGCATCCATGTTCACCATATCTTTCAGATCTTCATAATCCCATGTCTCAATCTTCTGAATCTCATGAGATGTACGGAAACCGTCAAAGAAGTTAATAAACGGAAGTTTCCTTCAAGCGCTGCGCAATGAGCAACCGGTGTCAGGTCCATAACTTCCTGTACGCTTGATTCACAAAGCATAGCCGCTCCTGTCTGACGACATGCATAAACGTCGGAATGATCTCCGAAGATAGACAAAGCATGACTTGCAAGCGCACGGGCAGATACGTTAAATACGCCCGGAAGCTGCTCGCCTGCCACTTTATATAAATTCGGAATCATCAAAAGTAATCCCTGAGATGCCGTAAATGTCGTTGTCAGAGCTCCTGCTGCCAAAGATCCGTGAACAGCTCCTGCCGCTCCTGCCTCTGACTGCATCTCTGTAACTTCTACAGTCGTTCCGAAGATGTTCTCTCTGCCTTCTGTCGCCCATTCGTCAACGTGCTCCGGCATAACGGATGACGGTGTGATCGGGTAGATTGCCGCGACTTCTGTATACGCATACGATACGTGAGCGGCTGCCTGATTGCCATCCATAGTCTTCATTTTTCTTGCCATTTTTTTGCTCCTCCTTAAGTTTTACATTGAATAAAATAAATTTCTCACATGTGTCCTCATTATATCTCCAAACTTGTCAAAAGTCTATAGAGGGCAGTTTGTTTTTTGTTTATTTTTAGCAACAGTTCAGCCATACAGATGTACGGGAAGCACAAAACATGCCTGCATGTTTTTGCAAGCGGACATCTGTATGTGCTAAGCGCCCGGTTATGAGTAAAACAGTGGCATCAGCCACAATAAGCACGCAGTGCGGTTTTACGAATGGCGCGAGCTGAACTGTTTCTATTTTTAAGCACATGTGACATGAACTGCCTTAACTGTTCTTATGTTTTTTTCGCAGATAAAGCATTGCTGCCCCCGTGCCGACTACGATCGCACCTGCAAGAAGCTGGGAGACGGCAATCCCGACCCCGGGAAGAAGAAGCTGGTCTGTTCGTAATCCTTCGATCCAGAATCTTCCCAGTCCGTATCCGAACAGATACATCAAAAACAGCTCGCCCTCATACTTTTTATGCTTACGATAAGCAAATAGGATAATGAGCAGTACCATACACCAAAGCGATTCATACAAAAAAGTCGGATGCACCTGAATATAACTGACTCCGTCTATCCTCTCTATATGCCGGCGCATCTGCTCCGTCACATCGGAAGAGCGCACTGCATCTAATGGCAGGCGCATCGCAAACAGACTGTCCGTATATCCCCCAAACGCTTCCCTGTTAAAAAAGTTTCCCCATCTTCCAAGCATCTGCCCGTTTAATAACGCCATAGCGATCGTATCGAAAATCTGAGGAGCAGATAAATGCTTTACTTTCGCAAGCACCAGAACGCTGATCACAGCTGCGATCACCCCTCCGTAAATCGCAAGTCCGCCTTCTCTCAGATTAAAAATATCGAGCAAATTATCTTTATACATATCCCACGAAAAGATTACATAATAAAGTCTTGCCCCGACAATTCCCGCAATGACGCCGATAATCCCCATATCAAGATAATTTCCGGATTCTGACCTGTCCGTTTCGCTTCACGGGCAGCAATCCAAAAACCAAGCAAAATTGCCGTTCCGATAATGATTCCGTAATACGCTATCTCTATTCCGAATAAATCGATGCTCTTTCCGACATTTTTAAGATAAATTCCCAAATTAGGAAAACTGATCTCTGTATGCATAGATCATTCCGCTCCTTTTCATTTTTTATTTGACAGAACAAACATATGCCCTGTATCCCCTCTAAAAATTTTCTATTTACACAAAGGCAGGTCTTTCATGTAAGTAAAAAACGGATACAGACCGGCAAAGAAGTGTATCTGCACGGTTCCATGCCGTCCGTATCCATCGCTGCATATTCTTATACGTTGAATCTAAACAGCATAATATCGCCGTCCTGCACAACATATTCTTTTCCTTCCACCTTACAAGACCTTTTTCTTTCGCTGCCGCATGTGTTCCACATGCCATAAGTCATCATAGCTGACAACTTCCGCACGGATAAATCCGCGTTCAAAATCCGTATGGATCTTTCCTGCCGCCTGCGGCGCTTTCGTTCCTCTCTTGATCGTCCATGCACGGACTTCCGGTTCTCCCGCCGTCAGGTAACTGATCAGACCGAGAAGATGATAACTTGCGCGGATCAATTTTTCAAGACCCGACTCTTTCAATCCCAGTTCCTCAAGGAACATCGCCTTTTCGTCATCATCAAGCTGGGAAATCTCTTCTTCTATCTCCGCACATACAACGAACACTTCACAGTCCTCGCTTGCCGCATACTCACGAACCGCCTTTACTCCTTCATTGTTCGCACCATCGTCCGCAAGGTCGTCTTCAGATACATTTGCCGCAAAAATAACAGGCTTTGCAGTCAGAAGATTATAACTTGCAAGCCACTCCTGCTCGTCCTCGTCATCTGTCACAAAGCTTTTCGCCATTTTATTGTCTTCCAGATGCGCTTTCACACGATTTAAAAGATCCAGCTCTTTTGCAGCCGCCTTGTCATTGCGGGAAAGCTTAACCGTTTTCGCAATACGCCGCTCCAGAATCTCCAGATCCGAAAAGATCAGCTCAAGATTGATCGTCTCAATGTCTCTGATCGGATCGATGCTTCCGTCCACATGAACGATATTTGTATTTTCAAAACAGCGGACAACATGAACGATCGCGTCCACTTCCCTTATATTTGCAAGAAACTGGTTGCCGAGACCTTCGCCTTTTGACGCGCCCTTTACCAACCCCGCAATATCAACGAACTCGATCGCCGCAGGAATAATTTTTTTCGTATGATACATCTCTCCGAGTACATCGAGACGCTTGTCCGGAACTGTTACGACTCCTACGTTCGGATCGATCGTACAGAACGGATAATTGGCGGATTCCGCCCCTGCTTTTGTCAATGAATTAAACAATGTACTTTTCCCTACGTTCGGCAAACCGACAATACCTAGTTTCATTTTTATCTTTACCTGTCTAAAAACCTGCAATTTTGCGGGTTTTCGCCTTTCTCTATATTTTTAAGTATCAGAGTCTTAATGTCGTTCTATATAATACTATAATAAGGCTCATATGTCTACATCACAACTCTAAAGTATTATCTAAAAGTTTCCCGGGAAAAGCCATATTTCCCTTCACTGACTTAAAACGACAACAAAAGGCGGTATTTACCGCCTTTTGCTTCCGGATCAGCTCTGCTTATTATTTTGTATTTGTAATGGTATTTTTAGATCTGCGATATTTCAGTATTACAATGATTGCAGACAATGCAAGAACCATTCCTATTCCCGTTCCTATAACCGGGGCATGATCTCCCGTTTTCAGCGCATTTGTCTTACTTTCTTGATTGTTTAAATCTTCCGTATCGGCGCCGCCGTGACCACTTCCGTTGTGATCGATATTATTATCGTGATTATTATCTGTGTTATCGTCATCCGAAGAATCAATATTTTGCGATATCAGTTTGTAAGCAGCAACTGTTCCTGACACTTCGCAGGATGCAAGCAGATAAGCATTTCCGTCTGCGCTTTCAGATGCGGAAATCATGCACAGTCCTTCCGGAGATACGTCGCCTGCTATATCTTTACTAAAATCTCGGGAGTTAATATAATTTGCGAAAAGAATCTTGTCAGGGTTTGT
>ENA-OUNI01001141-OUNI01001141.1-human-gut-metagenome-genome-assembly--contig:-NODE-1141-length-10824-cov-2.876694_pt1 | contig 10824 bp, 16 predicted proteins | sample MGYA00242499_ERZ504580 | MGnify/ENA primary metagenome ERZ504580 (study PRJEB26092, sample SAMD00036315) | human gut metagenome | host: Homo sapiens | study: EMG produced TPA metagenomics assembly of... | reverse complement strand
TATAAAAAAACTGAAAAATTTACATTCTTCATTTGTATTGATGCTGAAAGGAGTTGAAAGGCCCGTGAACAAGCCATTTGAGCTCAATGTCCCTACAGGACGCTGTCGCAAACTATTCAAAATCAATCGCCCGCGCGGCCTTCACGTATCTAGAAAACACTGCGGACGCAGAAGATATCACACAGGAGGTCTTTTTAGCGCTTCTAGAAAAACAGCCCCATTTTGAGAGTGAAGAGCATCTGAAAGCCTGGCTCCTCCGGGTTGCCATCAACAAAAGCAAAAAATGCGCTCAAAAGCGGCTGGTTTACAAGGACGCAGCCTCTATTTGAGGCGCTGCCAGCACTTTCTCCGCAGGAGAATGAAGTGTTATCCTGCGTCCTTTCTCTGGATGAAAAATACCGGATACCAATCCACCTTTTTTATTATGAAGGGTATTCCATAGAAGAGATCGGGAAAATCCTCCGGCTCAACCCCGCAACCGTTGGCACACGCCTTGCGCGTGGGCGTGCACTGCTAAAAAAAATGATTGGAAACATCGATTGAAAGAACAACTTTTGCACTGCTCTCAAAAGAATTTCGTGCTTTTCTCACACAGGCAGAAATTTCAGTTTCACCGAAACCGAAAAAATTACCTATCTATTTAGAAAGGAATGGTCATTGATATGAAAACTGAACAAATGAAAACCATATATCATCATGCAATGGAACAGCTTCCGTTGGATGGGCTGGAAGGCCGTACACTAGAGAAGCTCTCATCCGCTAAAGATAAAAAGCGCGGCTTTCCGGCAAAGCGGATTGCCGCCGCGGCTGCCGCAGTGATGCTGCTCTGCGCCACGGGCGCTTTGATTCTATCGCATACCACTCAAATTGAGCTCACAAACACACAGGGCAGGGTTTCTGCACATTATACGCCGTTCTTTCCAAAAGAGGTAAACAGAGCGAATTGCCTGGTGAATCGAACTGAGGAAGAGCTGTTCCACACAAAAAATCTCGCTCCATTTTTAGGAACGGTTGAACGGATTCGAAATATCCGGGTAGATCTCAACGGCGCGGTTTCTTACCGGGCAATTGCCGATGTGAGCGTAAACAAGGCCTATCTGGGCAACGTGGAGCCCGGCAGTACCGTATCTATCCTGCTTCCCTGCTCTATCGGGCGGGGCGAATGGGCGACAGGTTCGGAGCTTGCCGCTTCCTGCGGGAAGGCACGACCGGCATCTTTATGCCCATTGCCTACACGGTGGACTCCTATTGGGAGGAGAATGGCGCACGCATTGATTTGAGCGAGCTGGCACCCTATGGATTAATGGATGGAGAGCGCTACCTTTTCCTGCAAGGGAAGGATGGCAAGATGCAGTTTGCGCAGTACGCTTATCCATCACTCCAAGCGGATGCATCCCTAGGGGATATCGAGGCATTTGCGAAAAGTTTTTGGAAATAACGAAATTGTGCAAGGGGCTGTTGCAAAATGAAATGTTTTGCAACAGCCCTCTAATTCTGCGTTTATTCATGCATGACGCAACGCGCCCTTCTCCTAACAACCTGTAGGCCGGGTCTGCAACGATAGAACGGGGCCGCCTGCACACTAAAAGCAACCTTTATTTCCCAATAATTAATCCAATCATAATCATGGAGTAAATCACAAAAAAGACTATCGTGGCCGCTCCATACTTTTGCAGGTCAGAATCACCATAGCGCAGAGCACAGATTGTTTTATATGCGTATACTAAGCCAAGAGCGAGGAAGGAGGATACGATCAACGAACCAAAAAACCAACCGCCCAAGGACACAGACATACTGATCCATCTCATTGACAAACCACACCACCTCTATACGTCGTTATAAGGTCCAAAGATGTTCCTCTCTCAACTGTGCATAGGACCAGTCCCCCATATCAATGGAAAACCCCATGCCAAACGGAAGGCTGAAATCGATTCCGTTAAAAAAATATGCAATTCGTTTGTGGGCATATGTAGCAAAATGATTGACCGACGTCGTGCTGGAGTTATTGACTTTCCCTTCAAAAAATACAAACCCCTCGCGGAAAGATAATGCGTGCTCGTTCCATGGGGCTGAGAAGAAATGGAACTCACAGGAAGCCCGAACTCCATCGCATACCCATAGCCGCTGCCATCTTGCTTTAATTCATTATATGGCACATCATAAACATCCTCTCTGCTCTCCGTGACATACTGTAGCTTTTCATTTGTATAGCTTATGTTATACGTATAGGAATAGCAGCCCGACGCCGACTGAGGGATTACGCTTGTCGTCGTATCTCTGGATAGGCCAAAGGCATCTGTCGCTCTAAAAATCGGCAGTGTCTCCCACTGAAAAATGCCCGCAACACCATATTCCCTGCCCGCCGAGATCAAAAGGATCACCAGATGCAGGGTTCCTCCATTCAGTTTTCCGCTATTTCCCGGAGAAGGGATAACGATGTCGGACAATGGTGCGCGCGCGGCCTGAACCTGTTCCCGCATCGTTTCAAACGTTTCTTGCTGCGCAAGCTTTCGCTCCTTGACCTCTTGCGCATATGCGTTCTCATCCACTGTATCCATCTGGCCGGGGAAACAAAGAGGATTCCACATAATAAGTAGATTTCGCCGTGATCTGCGTTGCGTTTTGAATCAACTCCAATTTATCCGCAGAGAGCTGCCGAATCATCTCGCTTGAAAGCGCAAGGGACGCCAGCTTTTTTTCGGCGGTTTCTATAGCAGATAATCCCCGGTAGTCGGCGTTTTGATAGGTAACCGTCTCTGTGCTTTCCTGCGGCTTCCCTCCTGCTTCCACAGCCTGAGCAGGCAGCAAAAAGGTGCATAAAAGCAGAATTGCGATCCATCCAGTCATCCATCTTTTGGTTTTCATTGATTCCCCTTCTTTCTTTATATTTATGGTCAACGAAAATGCACAGCCTAAAAATTTACAGTTTGAACCGAATCGTTCATTTCGTTGCATAAAGCTGATCATTTTCAATTTATGACAGAATTATCTTCCCCTTATTTATATCACTCTTCCATAAATTAGTCAATTATTGTTTTAAAATAATATATAAATAGATCGGAAATTCATTTATGATAGTAGGAACCATGCATTAGAAAAGCAGCCTGTGAATTTGGCAATTCACAGGCTACTTGTGTTACGACGATTCTCAACGCTTTTAAAAATCGCTCATGTATCTTTTACGTTTTCTTTTCATCATCATGGATCATGATATTGCTTGGTTTCTGCGACATTCCTTTTTACAAAATATTACATTTGAGCACGACCGCCAGTTCAACCTCTGAGAGCGGTTGTGGCCCGTCCTGTAAATCTTTCAGCGTAATTTTTTGCAATGCATCTTTGTTGCCGTTGCCATAGAGCAGCGCCATTACGACCGTATCCTGATTCGGGATGAGCTCCAAGGCTTTTTCGGCTATAACGGGCACAGTAAAAGCAAAGTCTTTTTCCAGCGGATCGTTTTGCGTTGTCTTGCCGCCCGCAAAACCGTTTTCACTCCCCTCGTCTATAAGATTGATTGCCCACCAGAGCGATCCCTCCCCATGGGCGGAAAAGAGCAGCACGCCCGTATCGCCGACGGCATTGGTGTTGGACGTTTCCCCTTTTTCAGTCATCTTGCCGTTCTCATAAATCTCAAACCATGCAAAAATAGATTGAGGCGTGCCATTCCAATGATATCTAAGGTAAAACTGAGAAAGCGTTCTCCGTAGGGGCTCCATAATTGATCTTCTGCTCAATCTCGCTGACCTGCGCGCCATCCAGCGGCTCGATTCGCCTTTGGTGATTCATAGAGCAGGCGCTCAGGGCAAAGAGCAAACGCAAAAAAATACCGCAAGCAATTCTCTTCATATGCTTTTCCTCCCAATGTTGCTATCATCCTAGGCGATAAGGCCCAACGTTCCCAGCACAAAGATTGATACATTGTTCATTTTTAAAAAAACACCATGAAAATTTTGCAAAACCTTTTTCATATCGCTTTTTCATTTCATTAAAACATTCTATTATCATCCGGCAATATTACGTGAGCATTCTTGATAATGGTTAATGTGCTCAAAATTTATGGAATACTAATTTACGGTGTGTTTTTCGATAAACATGTTGATTTATATACTTTATATGCTATATTTTTGTATGGAATAAGTCAATCATTTTCCATAAATTTATATTACAAAATTTATCATCTATAGATTCCGGAATCATGCTGCACCTTCCATGAAAGCAAGTAGCCTGTGAATTTGGCAATTCACAGGCTGCTTGTGTTACGACGATTCATAACACTTCTAAAAACCGCTCATGTATCTTCCGTTCGTCGCCAGCACGTCGTTGATCTCCGTGGCCGCCAGCATTTCCCCCTGCCAACCCGTCACGCATCCGCCTGCCTCCTGTATGAGCAGCTGCCCCGCCGCATAATCCCAGGGTTTCAAATGCCGCTCAAAATAGGCGTCGATCCGCCCACAGGCCACATAGCAGAGGTCAAGCGCAGCGGAACCGGAACGGCGGATATCCTGGCAGGCCAGGAATACCGTTTGGAACCGCTCAAAATTCCGGGCAGCTTCTTCTTTATAATAGGGAGCAGTGCCGATTGCCACCAGGCAGGAGGCGATCTCCCGCGTTTGCGTGCATTGGATCGGAACGCCATTGCAATAAGCTCCCCTCCCCCGCTGCGCTGTAAACAGCTCCTCGGTAAACGGGTTATAAACAGCGCCGAACACCACCGCTTGCCCATCATAAAATGCCAGTGAAACCGCGCTCATCTGATAGCCGTGGATCAGATTTGTCGTGCCGTCGATGGGGTCGAGAATCCAAGCAGGCGCCCGCTATAATCCACATTCTCCTGCTCCTCCGCCAGAAAACCCGCCTGTGGGTGAAGCGCCAAAAGCCGCTCCTTCAAATAGGACTGCACGGCAAAATCCACCTGCGTAACATAATCTGCCTGCCCCTTCACAGTGACCTGCCGCGCCGCTTTTCATCCATCACGATCGCTTTGGTCTCCAGCACCAGCTCCGCTGCCCTTTGAAAATCCATCAAAATCCCCGCCTTGTTTTGGGCCGCCGCAGATCACTGTGCGGCGGCCCATTTATTCTATCCTGTTATGATATTTGATTCTTTTTCCGCGTCACCGTCAATACGGCTACTGCAACAGCCGCCAGGCCGAACGGAATCAGGCCGAGTACCCGCTCGCCCGTATCAGCAATAGAGGGCGTGGGCGCCTCTTCTGCGGAAGGAGCGGCGCTTTCCTCTGGGGCAGGCGTGGGCTGCTCCGGTTGCGTTCCCTCTGGAGTGGGTTCTGGCCCATCCGGCTCTTGTGCAGGAGGCTCCTGAGAATCCGGCTCTTCCGGCCGCTCTGCTTGGATCAAAGTCAGCGCGCCGGTTTGCGGGTCCACCCGCATGAACTGGCTGTAATCCCCTGCCGCCTGCACAGTGCGCTGCGTATCCGAGAGGCAAAGCCACAAGATAAATTCCATCACCTGTGTATCATAGATGTAGCCCACATGCTTTAAATCTTTCAAAAACCATGTCTGCTCCGGCAAAAGGCAGGTGGAGGCGTCGATCACGCGATCTCCGGAGAGGTGGTTGTGCGTAGCATCTTGGCAGGAAGTATGCTTCTGCTGATAATCGGCCGGCAGTGTTTCATCTAAGAATGCACAGGTTGCATAGCCTGAGGTATATTTCGTATCGATCACGTTATCATTTTGCTCCCGGTAAGAGGGCGTAAGCGGCACACCCTGCAAATTATAGTGGGAAACAACATTGATCTTCGTCCCCGTTTCCATCGCGGCCCGAAACAGCTCCGGCAGCTTCGCCTGCACCTGATAATGATATGCATCAATCCGTGCAATCAGCTGTGCATCCGTTTTTTCGTCGAGCAAATAAGCCTTTGCCTCCTCATAATCCTCCAGGGCAATTAAATCCCAAATGCCCGGCATCGTCACAAAGGTATCCTGGAATACTTCATCATAAACGCGGCCCTTTAGATTTGCCACCAGCTCATCGAGCACTGGGAGTAGAATATCGATCACACCGGCCTGATCAAGCGCGTCGAGCAGGAGATTCACCACCTGCTGCCCCGCAACCTCCTTGAGAATTCGAATCAAGGCGTCTTTATGGAACTCGATCTTGCCCGTGAAGAGATCCCCCACGATGGTCGTCCCTGTAAAGGCGGAAGAGCATGGTATAATTATCAATATCCTCACTTCCATACTGTGCAAGATAGGCGGCAATGATCGTCCCTCCCATGCTGGAGCCAATCAAGTTTACTTTATCATGGCCAGTTTCGCGCTTTGCTCGCTCCACATAGCCACGCAGTTCTTTCGCATGAGCCATGGGGTCGAGCCGCCAATCGTAGTTAAAATAATATACGTGATCGGCGCCTATTTTCGCAGCGGCCGCACGCACAATGGCAGGCTCGTTGGTCAGGTAACCTTCCTCATTGACAAACTCCGGATAGTTCGCCATTGATTCCGGATAGACCGTAGTGGTAATCGCATAACGGCTGCTCCCATCCGGTTGACAAGCGAGCGGCTCCAGCAGGGCATACACGGCAGGCAGCACCTCGTCGCCAAGCGTTTCATAGTCCTTTGTAACAGCAAAGCGTGCAACCGGGCCCGCAATTTTACCCACGAGCTCCAAAATCGCCTGCGTGTCAGGTGCAAACACCTGTTTTTCCCGTTCCGTGCCCGCATCCATCACCAGCGGCCATGCATTCATTCCGCTGACGACGATCAGCGGCGCCGTATCACAATTGCCCACAGCAAAGGCCGCCGGTATTCCCCCCATCAACAGCAGCACAGCCAAAAGCAAACAGATTACCTGACGACACTTTTTTTTTCATAATTCTCTCCCTCTTTCCCAAATCTCTCATGAAAGATTACATGATTTTATTTGAATTGTCAATAAAGACGGTAAAAGAAATCACCGCGGATGCATCTTCCTGGCATACCGCGGCGATGTTTCTGTAAAAGATTTTGTAAAACCGGCGTCTCGCCCGAATCACTTTTGCGATTTCACTCAGTCTTACCCCTTGGTCAATCGAGCAAAATTGGCCATCAGCTTTTTGGTGCCTGCTTTTTCAAAGGCGATCTCCAGCAGCGTATCATTGCCCATCGCTGTGCGGAGAGCACAACGCCCGTTCCAAATAGCTTGTGCCCCACCGTATCGCCCACCCGGTAGGAGCCCGCAGGCGCAGAGGCTTAGGCGCCGCCGGGCCAAAGGAATGGTCAAACGTTTTCTTCGGCTTTGCGGCACGCTGTACAGAGGGCTTCTGCTGGGAGAGCGTGACCTTGCGCTTCTCTTCCACAAGCCCCTCTGGAATCTCCTCTAAAAAAGGTGAGGGCGCGTTGTGGCTCGTGCTGCCGTAGAGCATACGTGTGCGCGCGTGCGTCAGATACAGCCGCTCTTTGGCGCGCGTAATGCCCACATAGGCAAGCCTACGCTCCTCCTCCATTTCACTGGCAGAGTAGAGCGATTGGATACCGGGGAAAATTCCCCTCTCCATCCCCGGGATGAATACCACCGGGAATTCCAAGCCTTTGGCGGAGTGCAGCGTCATGAGGACAACGGTATCCGCCTCCTCATTATAATTATCAATATCCGTCATCAAAGCGACCTCTTCGAGGAAGCCATTGAGATCGCCCTCTTCGTTATCCTCACTGTAGCGCAGAAGGTTGGAGGAAAGCTCCTGGATATTCTCCAGCCTGTCCTGATAGGTTTCACGATCCAACGCAAGGGAGTCGAGGTAGCCCGTATCTCGCATTGCCTTTTCAAACAGCTCGTTGAGCGGCAATTCCTCCGCCGCCTCGGCAAGCCCATCAATGATCTGGGTGAATGCCCGCAAACGCGGCGCAGCCCGCACCAACTGCTCATATTCATCCGCATGGGAAATCACTTCGTAGAGGCTCAGGCCCAGCCCGGCCGCAATCTGTGCGGCATGGTTGATGGTAGTTGCGCCGATGCCGCGTTTAGGCTCGTTGATGATCCTGCGCAGCGGATATTATCCGCCGGATTACTGATTACAGAAAGATAAGCAAGCGCATCGCGAATCTCCTTGCGCTCATAGAAACGGTGGCCGCCGATCACACGGTATGGCACGCCCATACGCACAAAAGTGCGCTCAATTGCGTTTGACTGGGCGTTCATTCGATAAAGAACCGCATGATCGCTCCATTTTCTCCCTCCCTTGACGGAATCCATAATGGTATCTGCGATAAAGGTGCTTTCCTCCTGCTCGTCAAAGGCGTTATCCACCACAATTTTTTCCCCGGGGCCGTTCGCTGTCCAGAGATTTTTGCCCTTTCGCTCTGTGTTATGGGAAATAACAGCATTGGCTGCATCCAAAATATTCTGAGTGGAGCGGTAATTCTGCTCCAGGCGGATCACTTTTGCCTTATGATACTGCTCCTCAAAGGAGAGAATGTTCTCTATTGTAGCGCCTCGAAAGCGGTAAATGCTCTGATCGTCGTCGCCCACCACGCAGAGATTGCCGCTGCCTCCGGCCAGCAGGCTGGTAAGCCGATACTGTGCATGGTTGGTGTCTTGGTACTCATCCACCATCACATAGCGAAAGCGGTTTTGATAGCGGGTGCGCACCTCCTCGTTTTCCTCCAGCAGCTTCACCGTATTGACAATCATATCGTCAAAGTCCATTGCATCTGCATCCCGCAACAGCTTCTCATAAAGCCGGTAGGCTTCGCCAATCTTGCGCAAGCGCACATCGTCGCCCGCATCGTTCAGATAGTCTTCTGGGGAGATGAGGCTATCCTTTGCATGGCTGATCTCATGCAAGAGCGTTTTGTGGGAGAGCATTTTATCATCAATGTTGAGCAGCCTCTGGCATTCCTTCATCACACGCTTAGAATCATCCGTATCATAAATCGTAAAGTGGCTGGTATAACCAATGCTTTCCCCATCCCGCCGCAAAATGCGGGCGCAGGTGGAATGAAAGGTGCTTGCCCATATATCCTGCCCATCCGGGCCGAGCATTGCCTCCAGCCGCTCTTTGAGCTCACCGGCCGCCTTATTGGTAAATGTAATTGCAAGAATTTGCCACGGCTTCGCAGGGCGAACAGCCAATAAATCCGCGATCTCATCGGTATATTCCTGTGTGCCGTCGCGGTATTCCTCCAGCATACGGATTTCTTCTTCCGTGAGAGATACCGAAAATTCCCGAGCGCCATATGCGCATCCATATTTCACAATATTGGCAATCCGGTTGACGAGCACAGTCGTCTTTCCGCTCCCTGCCCCCGCCAAAATCAACAAAGGACCCTCTGTGGTAAACACAGCCTCCCTCTGCATCGGATTCATACGTGAAAATTCTTTTTCCATAACCTGCCTGCGCAGGGCCTGCAATTGCTCCTGAGTCATTATGCACCGCCTAAACTATGTAAATATGGAACCCTATTTTGATGAACTTCTATTTTTTTAAAAATGTTTCAATCCGATATCGAGGGCGTGCCTTCACTTCACTATAAATTTTGCCGATATATTCTCCCACCACGCCCAAACAGAACAACTGGATTCCGCCCAGCAGCCAGATGGAGCAGATAATTGCCGTCCAGCCGCTGACTGCAACGCCGCAGATTTTGGAAATCAAAGCATATAACAGCCCGATCACACTTAGGCATCCAATCAGGATACCAGCCGCAGAAATAAGCCGCAAGGGCCGCACGCTGAAGGAAGTAATACCGTCCATCGCAAAGGCAAGCATTTTGCGCAGCGGATATTTCGATTCCCCCGCATAGCGTTCACTGCGGTCATAATATACATAGTCGGTAGAATACCCAATCAGCGGAACGATCCCGCGCAAAAACAGGTTGACTTCCTTGTATTCCGACAAGCGTCCAGCGCCCGCCTGCTCATCAGCCGGTAATCCGCATGGTTATAAACCGTTTCCACCCCAAGCAGATGCATCACCTTATAGAAGCCGAGTGCGGTCGTCCGTTTGAAAAAGGTATCTGTCTCCCGCTTATTGCGCACACCGTAAACGATATCTGTGCCTGCATTGAATTTATCAATAAATGCCTCAAGAATATGGATATCATCCTGCAAATCCGCGTCCATAGATACCGCACAATCGCAATATTTACGTGCCTCCATCAAGCCGGCCATCAGTGCGTTTTGATGGCCACGGTTATGCGCAAGCTTTAGGCCGCATACAAAAGGATTTTCCCGATGCAGCGTTTCAATTTTCTCCCAGGTGGTATCCTTACTACCATCATCCACCAGCAGAATCCGGCTTTCAGGGGCAATTTTTGATTTCCGCTCCAAATCTGCCAAAAGGGGTGTGAGTTCCTCCACTGTATGCTCAATCACTGCCTCTTCATTATAACATGGAATGACCAAATATAAGATTCCCATCCGCTATGACCTCCTTTTTACCAGACAGGGACGCCCTTCATTTTGTACAGCGCGCCTTCTCCCCATATGCAAAAATATGCACTGCCTTCAAGCCGCTTTGTGGCCCCCTGCTTAACGACCCTACGCACAGAATGCGGAAACCGGATGCTTTTTCCCTCTTTGCGGGCAGGCATCCGGATTCTTTCCCTTTTTGAATAGAATTATCACACCATACGCGCAAACCATCCCCCACAAAAATGGCGTTGCCGCATCGCGGCAGGAGCGTTTCGCGCCGACAGGCATTTTTTCAGTGCTTCAAACTTTGTTTGAAGCTATCATACCATAGCAGAGTCAAAAATTCAAGGCAGAAGCAGGGATCCATATAAAAGAAAACGGCCCAGGCAAAACGATTTCCGTTTTGCCTGAACCGTTCCGTTGTGGAAAAAATTATTACGTTGATCTTGATGACAACGCCCGAGCCAACCGTACGGC
>ENA-OUNI01001140-OUNI01001140.1-human-gut-metagenome-genome-assembly--contig:-NODE-1140-length-10825-cov-3.130959_pt1 | contig 10825 bp, 8 predicted proteins | sample MGYA00242499_ERZ504580 | MGnify/ENA primary metagenome ERZ504580 (study PRJEB26092, sample SAMD00036315) | human gut metagenome | host: Homo sapiens | study: EMG produced TPA metagenomics assembly of... | reverse complement strand
GGCGGTGTTCAGCCGCAGATGGCTCGCGGTGACCGGGCACAGTGACCCAGCCGCCGCCGCAGTTGTCATTATAATACAGCACAGTATCGCTCTTTTCCGCGGTCACTGCCACGGCAACGGAGTAGCGGACATCGGGCAGCGTCAGGATGTACGCCGCGCCGGTGCGGGTAAGCGACGCACCGGGATAGTCTGCGCCCGTCAGCGTATAGCCGTCGGCCGGGGTCAGGGTAAAGGTCACACTCTGCCCCGGGGTAACGGCTGCGGTCTGGGTCTGCGCTGTAAACGCAGGCGAGGATTCCAAAACGATGCGGCACTGCACCGCAGGGGCTGCCGGGGCGGCGGCACAGCCTGCCAGCAGAACCAGCATGGCAAGAATAAGCATCAGGCGGCGCAGGTGGAACACATCCTTTCATAAAAAATCTGTTTTCTACATCATAATACAAAATACCCCGGAGAGAAAGCCCCCCGGGGTGTGGATGAGGAAAAAGCTGTCACGATGAAGTGACGCGGGAATGGCGCATACTTACTGCTCGTTCACATTGGTGAACGCGGCAATGATGTTCAGCACCACGCAATCAGCAGCGCGGCCGTGCCGTAGATGGCGCTGGACAGGTCAGCCATCGTCTGGGCGTTGTTCGTAAAGGTCATGATCGAGGCGATGGTGTTGACGCGGGGGCTGATGAACTGTACGGCAGCCACGACCAGCGTGATACCGGCAACTACGCTCATCGCATCGGCGGCAATGGTCAGCTTCTTGTCCAGCACGACGCGCAGCACCAGTGCAAGGATGGCGATGACGGCGCAGCCGATGACAACCGGGCTGGTGCCGATCTTGCGGAAGGAATCAGTCCCGGCGTTGACAATGCAGAAGGCAAGGCCGACAGCACCGGCAACGGCGGTCAGAAGCGACAGGATCAGACCTGCGCCCTTTTTATTCGTAGAACTCATGGTTTGCACTCCTTTACTGCCTCTTGGATTTGCGGTCATTCAGCACATACATGGCGGCGGCCAGTACGGTCAGGGCGGCAAAGACGACCTGCACGGCAACGAGGGCGTTGTCATACCAGGTGCGCACGCTGACAAGGCGGGTGCTGCTGGCCATGCCGTCCAGCGCGTTGGAGTTGGCCAGCGCGTAGGCTGCCATGTCATGGCCTGCTTGATGGCGCTCATCAGCTCGGTGTCCTGACCAACATTCTCGGTGGTCCAGTAGGCAAACTTTTCGCTGACAGCGGCCATCGTGTTTTCACCGGTGAAGGTGGTCATCGTGCCGCCGTTGAGGGCATACTCCTTCAGCACGGCGTAGTTGGGGTTCATGATGAAGTCCTGGCTCTCCAGACCCTTGAAGCCCCACTCGCCGCGCAGAATGTTCTTGAGCAGGCCGGTGTGGGCGTTGGCAGCGGTGATGCCGACACGGTTGAAGGCGGTCATCACGCCCAGAGCGCCGGCATCCTCGATGGATGCTGGGTGCCGCGCAGCTCGTTCTCGCGGGCTTGCTGCTCAGTCATAAAGACGGAAACGCCGGTACGGTTGATCTCGGTATCGTTGAAGGCGAGATGCTTGGGGGCGATGATAACGCCGTACTCCTTGCCGCCGCTGATGAAGGCAACGGCCTGACCGGAGGTAAGGACGGCATCCTCGGAATAATACTCATGGTTGCGGGCGTTGTAGGGGGAGCGGTGCAGGTTGGTGCCGCAGCCCCAGAAGATGGTCAGGTTGCTCCACAGGCTGTAGTTGCCGCAGATCTTGCCGTACTCGTTGGCGAGGTCTTTGTTGAAGGTCTGGGCAATGACGGTCTCGTTGACCATCGTGCCGAATTTGTATGCGAGGTTGGGGTCGTTGGCATCCACGGCGCAGGGGTCGGTACTGGTTTTGTCGGTGTTGGCATACTGGCCGAGAGGATAGCTGTAGATGCCGTTGGGGCCATCGTTCTGGATGGTCTCGGGGCTCATGATAGACTCGATGGCCTTGGTGGAAGTGCCGCCCAGACCCAGACGAATCATGCCCTCCTCCAGGGTGAGCTGATCCATCAGCAGACTCCAGCGCTCATCATCAAGGTCAGCGACACCCTTCAGGTCAGCCAGAGTCAGGCCGTTGTCGGCACCGAAGGTGACGGTGGACGGATCGCCGTTTGCGTTGATCTCATAGATGTCATTGTCCAGAATGTCAAGCATCTCATCGGAGGCGGTCAGATTCTTATAGGTCTTGGGGAAGGTGCCCTCCCAGTCAGAGCGGGTCATGTAGGTAGCAGTGCCGGGCAGCCAGCTGTTGATGTCCATGTCGGCCAGTTGGTTCTCAACGGCGGTGCCGTTTTTGGTCGTGGCAAAGGTCGTGCTGTCAAAGGAATCGAGCGTCCAGCTCTTGGCCTTGTCGGCGCTGCCGTCCACACTCTGACCCTCTGCGGCCAGTACATTGTTCACGGCCTCGTGTGCGCCGTTGCCGATGGTGAACCAGTAGTCACCGGCATCGAGAATGTAGCAGCTTGGTACCTGCGGCGTTGTCAGCGGTGGAATCCCAGCTGGCCATATTCTGCATGTCAGCGGTGATGGTCACGGTCTCGGAGGCACCGGGCGCAAGCTCGGCGGTCTTGCCGTAGTCCAGCAGCTGGATAGCAGCCTTCTCAACACCGTGCTCCTTGTCATAATCGGTGTAGGGCAGGCTGACATAGAGCTGCACAACATCCTTACCGGCGACGCTGCCGGTGTTCTTGACGGTCACGTCCGCGGTGACGGTCTCGTTTTCCAGATCGACATTCAGGTTATCGAGGGTCTGCTCAAACGTGGTGTAGGACAGACCGTAACCGAACGGGTAAGTAACCTCGTCGTCGTAGTTCCATGCGCTGCCGGTGGAGGAACCGACGGTGGAGGCGGCGTTGCCCTGCCCCATGACGGTGTCAAAGTAGCGGGTCTCGTAGTATTTGTAGCCGACGTAGATGTTCTCGGCCTCGACAATGGCATCGTTCATGCTGATGTCGGGGTTGGCGTTGGCCCACTGCAGATCGCCGAAATTCTGGGCGCTGGGGGCGCTGGCGTTCTTGACGGCATAGGTATCGGTCAGATGACCGGAGGGGCTGACCGCACCGGAGAGAATGTCAGCCACACCGTAGAAGCCGTAGCCGCCCGGCAGGCCGACCTGCAGGATGGCGTCAACACCGACGTTGTCCTCGATCTCCTGCACCTCCATGGCGCTGGCATTATTCAACAGAACGATGACCTTGCCGCCGTTGGCCGCCTTGGCGGTGACGGCTGCATTGATGAGGTCGCGCTCGTCGTCGGACAGGCCCAGCGGGTCAGTCTGGTTCAGGTTCTGGGTGGGATCAACACCGGCGGTGCCGGGGTTGTAGCTGCCGTTTTCAGAGGCGGAGCGGGCAATCGTGACGATCATGACATTGTTGTCATTCATGCTGTCCTTCCAGTCTGCATCCTGACTATCCATCGCGGCCTGGCTCGGCTCCTTGCCGGAGAAAACGCCGGTGGTGGAGGGTGCGGTGATGTGGTTGTACTCCACAGTGCCGCCCCAGCTCTGGACCTCGGATTTGTACGTCGGCTTGAGGGCCTCGTACATGTCGGCCACAGTCTGGTTCAGACCGAACCCCTTTGCCTTGAAGGCACCGACCATATCGACTGTATCGGCATCCGTGCCGGTGTTCTCCACAAGGCTGGAACCCATATCGCCGCCCTGTACGGGATAGTAGCTGGAGAAGCCCAGAAGGGTGATCTTCTGGGTCTCATCCTTGGTCAAGGGCAGTGCACCGTTGTTCTTCAGCAGGACGCTGCCCTCTTCGCTCATCCGCTCACCCACGTCCTGAATGCCGTGCAGCAGGTCGGTAGTGAGGTGTAGTCAGATTTGAAAGTATACAGGTCAGTGCCGTCGGAGTTCTCGGTCACGAGCTTGGTGCTCTTGGTGCCCAGGAACTTGTCAATGTCAGTACGGAATCCGTCCACGACGGTTGAAGCGCAGACACTGAGCGCCAGCAGCGACGCCGTGGCTGTGGTCACGCCGCGCCAGACGCGGCGGCCAGATTTTTTCTTACTCATGTTTTTCCTCCTTGTGTATCCTTGTGTATATCGTAATCGCGTGTAGGGCGCGTTACTTCTTGCTGCGTTCCTTGATAGCCTTCTGCTCCTCGGGCAGGTTTTTCTCAACCGTCCAGAACAGGATCAGGATGACGGCGCCGATGATATAGCAGACGGTCTCGACCCAGATATAGCTGACGGAGATCGCGGTCTGCACACTGGCGGTCTGGGCGGCGGTGCCCAGAGCGACGTCGGCGGCTTGGTTATAGCCGCTGCCGTTCAGCATGGCGCTGAAAATGGAGTTGCAGATCGGCGTGGCGGCGACCATAAGGGAGCTGTAGATGCTCATGGTCAGACCGTCGGTGCGGATGCCGGTGCGGTACTCAATGTGGTCGATAACGTCGGCAATCATGGCCAGGATCAGATAGCAGGCCGGGGAAGAACCCAGACACTTGAGGGCCACGCCGATGGCAACCGGCACGATATTGCCGCCGCCCAGACCTGCGATGATGCCGCCCACGGCACCCAGCAGCATGAAGCCGCCGCAGACCAGACGCTTACCGAACTTGTTGGCCAGAGGTACCACAAAGACCGCAGCCACGGCCATCGGGATAGCGCCCATGATGCTGAGCAGGCCCTGGGAGGCACCCCATGCGTCCGCCGTGCCGAAGAAAGTGTTGTCCAGAACCCATTTGCAGAAGTAGCTCATGGAGCCGTTCTTCATCGCGCCGCTCCACTGGAACAGCATATAGAACGCCATGACAATCCACCACATGCGGTCACCGGTAACGGCCTTGAGCTGCTCGCCCAGCGTGGCGGACTTGGCAGGGGTCTCGGTGTCGGCGCGGCCTTCCTCGGTGACGCGCTCACGGGTGAAGAGGAACTGCAGGTAGATGGTCAGTGCGCTGAAGATGGCGACGGCCAGCATGGTGAGGAACCACAGGTGCTGGTTCTCCTTCAGCGCGAAGGAAACGAGCATCGGGAATACCATCGAGCCGCAGCCCATAACGCCCAGACCCGCCACGTTGGTGAAGGAAGCCAGCGCACCGCGCTGCTTGCTGTCACGGGTGGAAACGGGGATCATGGTGGAGTTGGCGGTGTTGTAGATGGGGTAAGCGACTGCGTAGTACAGGTTGTACGCGATGGCGATCCAGACCATCTTGGCCATGCCCTCAAACGGCACGATAAACATCAGCACACTGGCGACGGAAAGGGTCAGCGCGGAGAGCAGGATCACGGGCGTGCCTTGCCCGGCCAGAGCCTTGGTGTGCTCAATCAGCTGACCGACGATGAGGTTGGACGCCACGATGAGCACCGTGGAAACCAGCTGCAAGGTCGTCAAAAAGCCAAGATCTAGCTTGAGGACATCGGTGAAGTAGTTCTGCAGGATGCTGGTGAAGATGCCCGAGGAAAGCAGTGCGCCGAAGGGACCGATAAAATAGCCCAGCAGCATTTCCGGCATCTTGACGTCGTCGCTGGTGATACGGGACTTCGTCAGCGGCGAGGACCAGAAGTTGGATTTCGAGGTTGACATGATAGAGAGTCACTCCTTCTTTGTGTATATAAGCAATTTGCTTACAGTATGCTTTTACGCCTTTGCCGTAACGGTATATTCCCCGCTGCCAAGCACTTTTTCTTCCCCGCTCGGCAGCACGACGGTGCATTCGGTGCCGACGGGCACCGCCACGGTCATCGTCATCTCGCCGTCCGCGATCTTCCATGCAGCCTTGATCACGCCGTAGGGCGTGCCCACCGTGCCTTCAGCCTCGGTGATGCCGCCGCCGACCACCGGCGCAAACTTGAACTTGCGGTACCCGGCCTCGGTAGGCGCCACACCCAGCACGCGGCGGTAGAGGAACGCGCCCACCGCGCCGCTGGCGTAGTGGTTGTACGAGATCATCATGTCGGTCCCGTCGTCGCCGATTGGGCACTCGCCGTTCTCGTCCAGACCGTCCCAACGCTCCCAAACCGTGGTTGCGCCCACGCGGACCTCATACAGCCAGCTGGGACACTGTGTGTTCAGCAGCATCTTGTAGGCAGTGTCGGCGTGACCGTTGTCGGCCAACGCAAACAGGATGTACGGCGTGCCCGGGAAGCCTGTGCCGATCTTGTAGTCGTTCTTCTCAACCAGCTTGACCAGATTCTCGGCAGCCTTCGCCTTGACGTTTTCAGGGAACATATTCAAGTACAGAGGCAGCACATAGGCGGTCTGGAATTCTTCCTTCGTCTTGCCGTTGCCGTCGGTCAGCACACTGCAATAGGCATCGGCCACCTTACGGCTCAGCTCCTTGTACTTGGCGGCGTCCTCGGTCTTGCCAAGGATGCGTGCAATTTTCGCCAGTGTACCGCTGGTGTTGCACAGGGACGCCGTAGCGGTGTACTTGCTGCGGGCCTGCCACTGACTCATCTTCGGCACATCGGGGGCGACCCAGTCGCCAAAATGCAGCACCGACGGCGTGTGCCAGATGTAACGGTGCTTGCCGATGCCGAACCCGGCCCAGAAGCAGCACGCCTTGACGTACTTCTGCATGGTGGGGTACATCATACGCAGCACGTCCAGGCTGCCCGTGGCCTCGTATAGAGCCCATGGCACCAGCACGCAGGCGTCGCCCCACCAGTCCACGGCCATCTCGGGCATTGTGGCGGGGAAACCGTAGCCCTGCACAGGCACGGTGTTGGGGATGCCGCCGGTGGGCAGCTGCTCGGCCTTGACGTCGCGCAGCCACTTCTCCAAAAAGCGGCTCAGTTCAAAGTTGTACAGCGCGGTGGGCGAGAACACGGCAATGTCTCCGGTCCAGCCCATGCGCTCGTCGCGCTGGGGACAGTCCGTCGGTATATCAACGAAATTCGACTTGGCGCCCCATGTAATGTTAGACTGCAGTTTGTTCAGCATCTCATTGGAGCAGCGGAAGGAACCGCTGTGCTCCACATCGGAGTAGAGCGCCACGGCCTCGATTTCCAGATCCTTCGCGTCGACGCCCTTGACCCCCGCATAGCGGAAGCCCATATAGCTGAACCGCGGGCTGTAGGTCTGCTCGCCGTCGCGGCAGGTGTAGGTCGCCGTGGCCTTGGCCGTGCGCAGGAAGGTCGTGTTTAAGCTGCCGTCGGGGTTCAGGATCTCGGCGTGGCGCACGGTCACGACCTGCCCGGCCTTGCCGTTGAATTTGATGCGGACAACACCCGCAAGGTTCTGGCCGAAGTCGTAAATCGTCTCGCCGTCGGGGGCGGTCATCACGGCCACAGGCTTGCGCACCTCGTGGGCCTTGACCGGGGCACCGTAGTCCGCCGTGATGGTGGGGGTGACTTTCAGCGTTTCGGGCGCGGCGTTGTGCCAATCGCTGATTTCCTGCGTGGCATCGTAGCTCTCGCCGTCATACAGATCTGCCATCCGCACGGGGCCGCTCTCGCTGACCTGCCATGTAGCGTCTGTGCCGATGGTCTCCGTCGTGCCGTCCATGTACTCAATGCGCAGCTCGGCCAGCAGAGCCTGACGGTCGGCAGTCACGCGGTTTTTGCGGGTAAACACAAAGCTGCCCACCGCCCAGCCGCCTGCAACCGTGAAGGTCAGCGTGTCATTTCCTGTAAAAAGTGTCGTTACATCGTATGTCTGATACTGCAAATAAGACTTGTAGCTCGTGAAGCCGGGGGCGAAGTATTGCTCGCCCAGCTTTTGGCCGTTCAGCTCGGCTCGTAGATGCCCATGGCTGTGGCGTAGAGGCGCGCGCGGGCAATGGGTTTGTTCGTTGTGATTTCCTTGCGGAAAACCATCGGCACGGGGCTGACCTTTGCTCGGTGAAGTGGTAACTCGGGTCGCTGATCCACCGGCCCTTCCAGGGCGTCTCCATGCGGCCTGTCTCAAAGGCAGTGGTGGCGGTGGCGGTCTCGCCTGCGTCGTCGGTGGCGTTCAGGCGCACGCTGTAGGTGGTGAACGGCAGCAGCGCAGGGCCGACGTAGGCAGCGCTCTGGCCGCTGGTCACATGGGCGGACCAGTCGCCGACGGTCAACTCGGCGTCGGCCAACTGTGCGCCCCGGCGGTCACTGCTCAGGGAAAACCCGATGCGGGGTGTGGAGCAGTCGGTCACGCAGCCGGCGGCCAAATGCTCCACCGTCAGGCGTGTGATTTCAAACATGTGTTCTCCTCCTTCGTCGGACGGGCAGCCGTCCGGAGATTCTTCTTTTTTCTGTAAGCCTACCATACCACAAGAATCGTGCGGCGGCGCATAATTTGCACGAAATGCGCTCTTTTTCGCACAAACGGTTTTTGGTTCCGTCAGGTTTCACAAGGTTTTACACTTTCTTTTTGTGCATATTGCTCAATGCGGCATCTAAGCATAGACTTTTTCCGCACAAACAACGCCCCCTGCACGGCGTTTGCCGATGCAGGGGGCGTAAAACTTCATTTTTTATTCTTGCTGCGGCTGCCCCAGCGGAATCAGCACGCGCAGCTCAAACCAACCCTCGCGGGTCGTAATTGTCGCGGTACCGCCGTATTTTTCGGCGGCGTTTTGTATTGCTTTTACACCGAAGCATGGTACAAGACATCCTTTTTCGTCGTGACGGGCAGGCCCTTCTCAAATTTCAGCTCACCGTCAAAGCAGTTTTCAATGCGGATGGCCGCAAAGCCTTTTTGCCTCGCCACGCTCAGGTGGATGAGCCTGCGCTCCGGGTCTGTGATTTTGTCGGTGCTCTCGATTGCGTTGTCCAGCGCATTGCCGAACAGGTTGCTGATGTCCATCACGTCCATAAAGTCCAGCGCTGTGCCGTCAGCAACGCAGGTCAATTGAATGTTTTTGGTGCGGCAGGTCAGACTTTTGCCTGTCAGCACCGTGTCCAGCACCTTATTGCCGGTGTCGTTCTGCGCCTCGTAGGCTTTGATTTCCTGCTCCATATTGTCCAGCACGGCATTGCGTTTCTCGCCGCTCTCGGCGCGAAGCACCGCGATTTGGTGCTTCAAGTCATGATATTTTTGGTTGATGAGGTCAATGCTCTCCTGCCGGATTTTGTAGTTTTCATACTGGATGTGCAGCATGTTCCGCAAGGCATCCGCCTCGCGCTGTGTCAATAAATCTCGCAGCTGCGATTGATATGCAAACAGCAGCGCCACGCCGCCGAAATAGACAACCGTGCGCATTGTGTAAATTTCCATCGTGCCGCGGGCCGAAAACGGCGTGTTCAGCTGCGTATAGCTGATGCTGGACAAAATGTAGATGCCGCCGCCATGACCGCCGCGATGCAGGTCGTGCGGGGCCGAATGTCAAACTGAATGCTGCCCGTGCTGCCGCCATCTTCCAGAAGCCACATCAGGCCGAAGATGATGCCGAACCCCGCCGCAATAAAGAGCACCAACGCAGGCAGGCTTTGCAATGCTGCGATGTAACGCGCAAAATATACATACATCTGCCATGTCAGCGCCGCGGCAAAACCCGCCAGAATAAACGCCCGCGTGCAGAAATACCCCACCTGCCAGCGGTCTGCACGGGTGGCCGCCGCCATAAAAAGCAGCATAAGTGCGACAGAAACCGCGTACAGCACATTGAACCGCCAGCCGTTAAAGCCGTCAGTGGCCACAAGTAGAGTGCCAATGCCGCCAATGCACCGCCGTACAGCGCCGCACGCTTGACCCCGCCGTAGCGTGGAGGCAGAAACCGCAGGTACAAAAGGCAGGCCAGCCAGTCTGCCAGCGCCGTGACAAGGCGCGGAATATCCATCTCATAATAAGGAATTTTCAGCGGCATATCGTCACCCTGCCCCGTTGATATAGTCGTTCAGTGCATCCAGAAATGCCTTGCGCCGCGCTCGGGCCAGCGGCACACGGTCTCCGTGGACGATGGCATCCTCACCGTCCATTCGGTCAACGTGTTCCAGATTCACAAGGCAGCCCTTGTTTACGCGGAAATAACTGTCCTGCGCCAATTTTTCCTCTGTCTCCGTCATGGAGCCCGGGGCGGTCACCTCCCCTTCCGCCGTGTGAAAGACCAAGTCATGCCCGCAGTTCTCGATCCAATAAATGGCCGAGGTGTCCAGCTTATGTGCCGTGCCGTGGGCGTTGATCTGCAAAAAAGTGCCGTGCGCGGCGCGCCACGCGCTCCACGGCGCGGCCAAGTCTCTGCGAAAACGCATAGTAGCTGACCGGCTTCAGCACATAGTCCAGCGCATCGACGGCATAGCCCTTGATGGCATACTGCGGCGAATTTGTGATGAAGATAATGATAACCTCGGTGTCGACCTTGCGGATCTCCTCGCAGCCATCATGCCATCCATAAACTTCATCTCGATGTCCATCAGGATGATGTCATAGACAGCCTTATAGCCAAGTGCGATCTCGTCGCCGTCGGAAAATTCTGTCACGGTAAATTTTTCGCCCGACACCGCGCTGTATTTGTCAATATATTCGCGCAGCTGGCTGCGGTAGAGCGTCGTCTTCGACAAGGGCCAAACGAATCATACCCGGCACGCCCCCTTTTGTTTTTATACTAAATGTAACACGTTCGCCGGAAAATTGCAAGGAAAGCCGTGGATTTCCATTCTTATCGGTTTTCCGCTGCCTTCGGCTGACACTTCCTACCGCCGGGCGCACCAATAAAACCCGCATTGGTTTTGAATGCCAATGCGGGTTTTGGTTTACGGGGCGGCAGACGGTCTTACGCTCTCATCAGCGTTCCCTGCAGGCTCTCCAATGCAGCCATGCGGGCGCTGACAGCAAAGACGCTGGCAACGTGGTCAGCTCGTCGGACCGGATATCCTCCGGGATCGTGCGCGCCAGCACCGTGCAGTGGTCGATGGCGTCAAAGCGGACACCTGCTTTGCGGCAC
>ENA-OUNI01001139-OUNI01001139.1-human-gut-metagenome-genome-assembly--contig:-NODE-1139-length-10853-cov-2.019765_pt1 | contig 10853 bp, 13 predicted proteins | sample MGYA00242499_ERZ504580 | MGnify/ENA primary metagenome ERZ504580 (study PRJEB26092, sample SAMD00036315) | human gut metagenome | host: Homo sapiens | study: EMG produced TPA metagenomics assembly of... | reverse complement strand
CCCGCCGCCATGAAAAACGCATCCCACATACGACCGGTACCGTTCGTCCCGCCATCCTGTCCGGCGGTCGTTTGCCGGCATCGTCGCGGCGAATGCCGTACGGTTCCCCGTCTGGCCGGTCGCCACTGCCGCCGGAGTGGCACTCGCCGCTGCGTCCTGACCGGACGGAGCCTGCCGCCACATCACTGCTGACCTATACAGCCATCTTTCTTTCGGCCGCAGCCGTGACATTAGCCACCCGACCACGGACGGTGATGCCGCACGACCAGCGGCTGGTAATGACCATGGCCGTAACCGACACCCCCGAAGCAGCCGGACGCTGGACGAAAGCGACCGTCCGCATCGACCGTTACCGCGCTTTCGCAGGCGGCGACACCGCCTGGCATTTCTCCGGAGAAAGGTGGTGGCCCGTTTCGATACCTCCTTCCGCATCCGACCCGGAGAGCGCCTCATCGCCACGGGGTACGCCGGCGAGCTCGGCAGTGCAGACTACGCATGGTACGCCCGCCTGATGCAACGGCGCGGATACACCAATCCGTCTGGATAGACGGGAGGCAGAAACTCCTCTCCCTGCCGGGCCGCACCTCACCCCGCGCTACTGCGCTGCCCGGATGCAGGCTGCGCAGCCGAAAGACTCTCGCGCCTCGGCCTGCCACCCGCAGCGTACGGTACAGCCGCGGCCATGAGCATCGGTTACCGCGGCGGCCTGCCGGCCGGAGTACGCGACGATTACGGCCACCACCGGTGCATCGCACCTGGCTCGCCGTATCGGGTCTCCACGTGGGTATCGTCGCCATGCTGGTGAACCTCCTGCTGTGGCTGCTGCCCGCCTTTCGCTACGGTCACATCATCAAAAATGCCGCGGCCATCACGGCAATATGGCTCTATACGGCACTTACCGGACTTCCGCCATCGGCAGTCCGGGCAGCCATGATGTTCACCGGAGCCCAGCTCGCACTCGCCGCATCACGGACAGGCAACAGCGCCAACATCCTGCTCGCCACCGCAACCGTCATGCTGCTCGTCAACCCCAATTATCTCTACGACATCAGTTTCCAGCTCTCCTTCACGGCCGTCGCCGGCATCTTTCTCTTCTACCGGCGCTGTACGGCCTCGTACATAGCCGCATCAAGGCGCTCAACGCCTTCTGGGCAATCTTCATGGTAGGGCTCGCCGCCTCGCTCGCCACCGCCCCGCTCGTATCGTACTACTTCGGACGCATTCCGCTCATCGGCATCATTCTCAACCCGCTGCTCATTCTGACGGCCAACGCGACCGTCCTCCTCTCCCTGCTCTGGATAATTGCTCCCTTGCCCCTGCTGCAAGGCCCCTTCTCCGCGGCCATAGGCGCCGCAGCCGGATTGCAGAACGCTGTAGTCGGCCTCGCCGCGGAAAAGAGCTGGGCCTCGTTCCCGCTGCGGCTGGAAGCGTGCAGGTGATAGCGCTTTATGCCGCGGTACTTGCCGCCTGCCTCCTGCTGCGGGGACGAAAGACAAAACACAACGAACCTTCCCTTTCAGAAACGATATGACAACCGAAGACATACTGCTGCTCGATACGCCGCTGCTGCGACAGCTCACGGAAGAGAATATCGGCCGCGACCCGAATGCCGTGGCACTCGACAAACGCATCGCACATGCCGGACTGGTCGCCACACAAGTAAAATATCTCCAGCGGGCCCGCCGCAAACTGCCCTCCTATTACGAAGCACGGGCCATCCTCCCGCCTCTGGCCTTCGAGCAGTCGAGCAGCGAAGCCGCCGCGACCCGCAAGAGCTGGAGGGGCGATGTGTGCATCGACCTCACCTGCGGACTGGGCGTGGACTCTTTCCACCTCTCCCGCCGTTTCGCCCGCGTCATCGCCGTAGAACGGGACGCCGCACTCGCCAGGGCGGCGGAAATCAACTTCCGCCGCCTGGGAGCGGACAACATCACCGTGGTCTGCACCGCGGCTGAAGAGTTCCTAAACAAATTCGCCGCAGCAGACGGCAGGGCCGACCTGATATACGCCGACCCCGACCGCCGCTCCGCCGCAGGGCGCAAACTGGTACTACCGGAAGATTGCAGTCCGGACATCCTGCAACTGCTGCCTCTGCTGAAGCAACTTTCCAAACGGACAGCCGTCAAACTTTCGCCGCTTTTCGACGTGGCCGAATGTTTCCGTCTCTTCGGAACAGGGTGTAACGTGGAAGTCTTCTCGCTCGGAGGCGAATGCAAGGAAGTTACCGTCGAAATGAGCGACACCGATACGGAAGGCAGCCTCGGCGCCGCCATCGCCGGGCGGGGACGCTGGAGCTATCCCTACCCGGTATCCGCATCCGCCACGACCGCCGGATTCGCACCGCCCTACCGCTACACGGTCATCCCCGATGCCGCACTGCGCAAGGCGCGGCTGACGGCCCGGTATGCAGCCGAAGAGATGCCGCAGGCATTCGCCGTACCGGGCGACAGCTACCTCTTTACGAATACGCTGCCCGCAGGGGCAATACCCGGCAAAGTTTTTGAGGTCGAACGGATGGAACGGTTCGACCCGTCGTGCCTGAAACGGGAACTGCGTCGGCGGGGTATCCGTTCCGCCGACCTTTACACGCACGGTTTTCCCCTCGCCGCTCCGGAACTCGCCCGCAGGCTCGGCATCCGCGAAGGGGGCAGCGTTCGGCTCGCCTTCACCGCCGTCGGGCCGACGCTTTGGGTTATCGAATTAAAAGAGGTAATTTTGTAACGGCACAACGGGCGGCGGCCCTGCGGTACGAAGCGCCATAAAAACCGGACTAAGGATGAAATCGTTTTTCAAAAAAGCCAAGAAATTCGTCGGACACGACGTCTGGGAGAAGACGGAAGCCGACTTCTCCTCCCGCAAGGAGTGGTGGTTCGTCCGTCAGGCCCGCCTCATCCTCTACACCGCGCAGGGTGTACAGCATCACAATACGGTCGTCCGCTCGGCGGCGCTCACCTTTTTCACGCTCATGTCGCTCGTTCCGATGCTCGCGCTGGCATTCGGCATCATCAAGGGATTCGGACTGGAAACAGCCCTTGAGAACTACCTTTTCGAAAGATTCTCGGAGAACAGCGCACTGATAAGATACATCCTCGACTTCGCCAACAACGTACTCGTGCGCACGAGCGGCGGACTCGTCGCCGCGAGCGGACTCGTCGTACTCGTATGGGCGGCAATCCGTGTCTTCGGCAACGTCGAAAACGCATTCAACACGATATGGGAGGTCCAGAAGCCACGCAGCCTGACAAGACGTGCGAGCACCTATGCCGCGGTGATATTCGTCATGCCGCTGCTGGCCGTCATGCTCGCGCTGGTACTCTCCTACATCCGGACACTCATCGCCAACTACGCCTCCATTCCGTACAGCGTACTCTACGCCATCGGTTCGTTCGCAGTGCTGTGGCTCCTCTTCGCAGGCGCCTACAAAATCATTCCGAACACCAAAGTGCGCTTCCGCCACGCGGCGATGGCGGCCCTCATCGCCGCGATTGCCTTCTCCGTATTCCAACTCGTATATGTCACGCTGCAGAGCGGCGTATCGTCCTACAACATCATCTACGGCAGCTTTGCCGCAGTCCCCCTGTTTCTGTTCTGGATACAGGCAAGCTGGCAAATCGTCCTCTTCGGAGCCGAACTCTCGTTCTCCTACCAGAACGTGGAGAGTTTCGTGCAGGAACAGGACGCCGCGAGTGTCAGCTACGACAACCGACGCAAAGTGATGCTCGCCTCCCTCACGGTCATCATACGGAGTTTCATGCGCGGCGAAGGAGGCATCTCCTCCGAGGCGATAGCGCGGGAGCTGAAACTTCCCGTCCGACTGGTGAGGGACATCAACTATACGCTCGACGAGGCGGGGATGATACTCCCCATATCCTCGGACAAAAGCCAGAAGACGAAGATATACGTTCCGGCACGCGACATACACACCCTCACACTGCACGAAGCCGTGCGGGCAGTCGAACGGGCCGGTTCCGCGGTACGCGACCTGTGCGGCAACCGCTATCTGCGCGAAATCTCCGGCATCATGGATGAAATCGACAGAAAGATAGACACGTCGGACGACAACATACTTCTGATGGAGCTTATAAAGGATGGAGATAACGATAATAGGGAGCGGTAATGTGGCGGCAGCCCTCGCCGGAGCCGTCGCCGGACAGGACAGCCTGCACCTGAAACAACTATGCGCACGCAACCCTCTCCGCGGCCGGGAGCTCGCCGACCGGTACGGAGCCGAATACATTGCCCGACCGGAGGAGACGGCAGAGGCCGACCTCTACCTGATAGCCGTCAGCGATTCGGCGGTGGAAGAGGTTTCCGCACGGCTGCGCACGCCTCCCGGCGCCACGGTAGCCCATACCTCCGGAGGCTCGGCATCGATTCGCTGCGGTGCGTCGCCGCCGACCGGGCCGTATGCTATCCGCTGCAAACCTTTTCGGCGGGACGCAGCTCGATTTCCGCACCGTCCCCCTCTTCATCGAATACACCACCGACCGGGCCGGCCGCACCGTCCGGGACTTCGCGGAGGCGCTCTCCGACTGTGTCCGCGAAGCCGACAGCGCCCGACGTGGCAGACTCCACGCAGCGGCAGTCTTCGCATGTAACTTTTCCAACCACCTTTACGCCATCGCGGGCAGACTGCTGGAGAAGGAGGGACTCGATTTCGGCATACTGGGGCCGCTGGTACTCGAAACGGCAGCCAAAGCCGTAGCGACGGACAATCCCGCGGCCGTACAGACCGGTCCCGCGTCCGCGGCGACACCGTCACCATGCGCCGCCACGAGGCCATCCTCGCACGCGAAAACGACGAACGATACAACAAGATATACAAATTACTGAGCGAAAGCATATGGGAAACTTCAAAGAGGACATAGCACGGACCGAGGCGTTCGTATTCGACGTAGACGGAGTATTCACCGACGGGAACATCATGCCTCTGCCGACGGCGATTTCTGCGCGCCTACAATGCCAAGGACGCTATGCGGTAAGCTACGCCGTCAGGCAGGGATACAAGATATTCATCGTTACGGGCGCCGCGGCGACATTCTTTACAAACGTTTCAGCTATCTCGGCGTCACCGAGCTGCATGTCAACGTATCCGATAAGATAGCCGTTCTGAGCGGAATCATGGAACGGCACTCCCTCGACCCGGAAAACGTCCTGTTCATGGGCGACGACATTCCCGACCTGGAGTGTATGCAGGCGGTAGGACTCCCCGTCTGCCCGGCAGATGCCTCATGCGAAATCATCGAGCTCGCGCTACGTATCGGAATTCCCCGGCGGCCACGGCTGTGTACGCGACATCATCGAACAGGTGCTGCGGGCACAGGGGAATTGGGCACGCCACCTAAAAGGGATACATGCGGTATCGGCCTGAAACCGCGGGAACGCACCGGGACACGAAGGGCGACACAAAATTTGTGTCGCCTTCGTGTCCCCTCCGAGCCGCTTTCAGGCCAGCAGCAGTACCGCGACGGCGAGCAGGAAGCCGCCGGCAAACCCTACGGCCACCTGAGCGGGCGTATGTTTTCCGAGACAGAGCCGGGCCGAACCCAACACGCCGGAACACAGAACCGCACCGCAGAATACCCAGACGAGATTGGTATAACCGGCATACAACAGGATGGCGACCATACCCGTCGCCGCACCCGCTGCCGTCATGTGCAGGCTGACCTGCCACGCAGGTTCACCAACAGCGCGAAAAGCGTACAGGCCATGGCGGCGAACATCATCCGCCGGAGCAGGAACAGCATGGGAGAGGAGCCGAGCATCCAGCCGCACAGCCCGTAACACAGCGCCACAATCAGCATCGGCAGCGTGCGTTCGTGGCGCCGGGAAAGCGAAAAATCGCCGAGAAGCCCGAACACCCGCATCAAAAGAATCCCCAGCGCAGGTACGACAAGCGTATCGACCGTGACTACCATCAGGATATAACGTTTTATCCCGACGGGCAGGTAGATGGGCAGGATTCCCGTCCCGAAAAGTATCAGCAACAGCCATACCGGCATCAAAAAGGGATGCAACAAGTATGATACGCCCCGACTGAGCGAGGCCCACACGCTGCGCTCCTCCATGCAAGTATCCATAAGCAAATCCTTCCGTTTTTAACCGCCGGCTCCGGAACCGGCCGAACGGTCGGTAAAGTTACGATTTATCGCGTTACGGTACAGGAAAACCTCTCTTTTATTCTACTATTCTACGAATTCATGCGATACCGACCAGTGCGCACGCCGTTCAACCACTCGGCCCGCCCACCGCAGCCGTTCCCCGAACATTCCTCCTTCCCGCCTCTCTTCCCCGGACGGGATACGGACGGGATACGGGCCGGACTCGCCGCATGACCTGCCGGAAACACGCTCTCCGGCTCGCATACCCAAAAAGAGAGGCCGTATCAATCGGACAACAGTCCGCACGGCACAGCCTCTCCGCTATCTAAGAATCGGTAAAATTACGGGGTACGAAAAAAAGCCTGCTTCACAAGGAGGGCCTGGCGGCAACGAGGCTGCCGCTGCAATCGGCCACAGCCGCCTTTGCATCCCTGCGGTTTCAGAGTTCCTTGCGGAGCCGGGCCACCGGAATTCCGAGCATCTCGCGGTATTTGGCCACCGTACGCCGGGCGATATGGTAGCCCATGTTGTTGAGTATCTCCATGAGTGCCTCATCCGTCAGCGGTTTGCGCTTATCCTCCCGGTCGATACACTCGGAGAGAATGTTCTTGATTTCGTATGAGGAGACCTCCTCGCCGCTGTCGGTCTGCATCGCCTCCGAAAAGAGCTGCTTGAGGGAGATGATACCGAATCCCGTCTGGACGTACTTGCTGTTCACCACCCGCGAAATAGTGGAGACGTCGAGCCCCGTCATATCGGCGATATCCTTCAATATCATCGGTTTGAGTTTACTCTCATTACCGTCGAGGAAATACTCCCGCTGATAATCCACGATGGCCTGCATCGTCCGCATCAGCGTATCCTGCCGCTGCTTGATGGCCGATATGAACCATTTGGCGGAATCTATCTTGTTCTTCACGAACTGGAGAGCCTCCTTGTCCTCCTGCGACGGATTGCCGGAGGAGTGTGCCATCTGCCGTATCATGTCGGCGTATTTGCGGTTTATCTTCAGTTCGGGGACGTTGTAGGAGTTCAGCCGGAGCATCAGTTCGCCGTCCCGCTCGTCGAGGATGAAATCGGGTATCACGTAGGGCGAGGCGATGTTCCCTCCCTCGTTGTAGAGGTTGCCCGGCTTGGGCGAAAGGCGCTGTATCTCCTCGATGGCGGCACGGAACTGCTCCTCGCTTATTCCGAGACGCCCCATTATCTTCTCGAAATGTTTCTTGGTAAACTCCGTGAAACAGTTCTCCAGAATCCGTTTGGCCAGCACCTGGGCAGCAGTCAGATTGCTGCGGCGCTCCAACTGCAGCAACAGGCACTCCCGTATGTCGCGGGCTCCCACCCCGGGCGGTTCGAGCGACTGTACCACACGGAGCCCCTCCTCCAGTTCCGGTATGTCTATCTCCTTGCCGTAATTGAATGCGATGTCGTCGGAAATGGACTGCAGGTCGAGCCGCAGGTAACCGTCGTCGTCTATGTTGCCTATGATGTAACGGGCTATTTCGAACTGTTCCTGAGGCATTTCACGGTAAGAGAGCTGTTCCGTCAGGTACTCGTGCATGCTCATTCCCTCGAACAGCACCACCTGCCGGGCCTTGTCGTCGCGCGAATAGTTATTGACATAGGATTTATAGGCGGGCGTTTCGGCCTCCTTGAGGTACTCTTCCATCGACACCTCTTTAGGCATGCCGTTGTCCTCGGTGCTCTCTTCGGCGGTCTGCTGTTCCTCTTCGAGTACCGGGTTCTCCTCAATCTCCTGTTTGACGCGCTGTTCCAACTGCAAGGTAGGCAGTTCGAGCAGCTTTATCATCTGTATCTGCTGCGGCGATAGCTTCTGAAGCTGTTTTAAAACTTGTTTCTGGTTAATTGCGGGCATAAATCGCTTGCTGTCGTTTCGGACGGCCCGCCGCTCTTTCGGCAGACGGGCCGTCACAGGTTACTTCATCTCTTTCTCTCCGACCTCCAATCGGGCAGCATCCGGCAACATACGTCCGTATCGCCTCCGGTGCAGAACGGCACTCTCCCGGCTCTTACCAAAGACCATGCCAGAAACCGCACCACGCACGCAGGCCGCCGCCGTCAGAACTCCGCATTCTTGGGAGTGCGCGGAAAAGGTATCACGTCGCGGATATTCGCCATGCCGGTCACGAACAGCAACAACCGCTCGAAACCGAGACCGAAACCGCTGTGGGGTGCCGAACCGAAACGGCGCGTATCCATGTACCACCAGAGCGTATCCATACTCATGCCGAGCTCCCTGATGCGCGCATCGAGTTTACCGTAATCGGCCTCCCGCTCCGAGCCGCCGATTATCTCGCCTATCTTCGGGAAGAGCACGTCCATGGCGCGGACGGTCTTGCCGTCGTCGTTCTGTTTCATGTAGAACGCCTTGATTTCCTTCGGATAGTTGATGAGGATGACCGGTTTCCGGAAATGCCTCTCCACCAGATAGCGTTCGTGTTCGCTCTGCAGGTCGCATCCCCACTCCACCGGGAACTCGAACTTCTCGCCGCTGGCCTTGAGTATCTCCACCCCTTCGGTGTAGTCCAGCCGGACGAACTCTTCCGCCACGACCGAACGGAGCCGTTCGACAAGGCCGTCGTCGTACATCTTGTTCAGGAATTCGAGGTCCTCCATGCAGTTGTCGAGCGCATAGCGAATCAGGTATTTGAGGAACTCCTCGGCCAGGTCCATGTTGTCCTCCAGCTCGTAGAACGCCATCTCCGGCTCAATCATCCAGAACTCGGCCAAATGGCGCGGCGTGTTGGAATTCTCCGCACGGAATGTAGGCCCGAAGGTATATATCTGCGAAAGTGCAGTAGCTCCCAGCTCGCCCTCCAACTGCCCCGACACGGTCAGGTTCGTGGAGCGGCCGAAGAAATCCTGCGAATAGTCTATCCTCCTCTTCGGTACGGGGCGGATTCTTCAGGTCGAGCGTCGTCACCTGGAACATGGCGCCGGCACCCTCCGCATCGGAAGCCGTTATGATAGGCGTATGCAAATAGTAAAATCCCTTGTCGTTAAAAAATTTGTGGATGGCAAAGGCCATCGCGTGGCGGATGCGCAGCACCGCACCGAAAGTATTGGTACGCGGACGCAGATGCGCTATCTCACGCAGGAATTCGAGCGTATGGCCCTTCTTCTGAAGCGGATACGTTTCGGGGTCGGCCTCGCCGTACACCTCCAGCTCCCGCGCCTGTATTTCGACACGCTGGCCGGAACCGGCCGATTCGACAAGCAACCGCGCGCGCAGATGCAGGCGCCGGTGGTTATCCGCTTCAACAATTCGCCGTCGAAAGCGGCGACATCGGCCACTATCTGGATATTGTTAATTGTCGAACCGTCGTTGAGGGCGATGAACGCCACGTTCTTGTTTCCCCTCTTGGTACGTACCCATCCCTTTACGACCACTTCGGTATCCACCCGGCCGGAGCGCAGCAGCTCCGCGACCATCGTCCTTTTCACTTCCGACATTGCGTTAATACTTTATTCGTTACGATACTTTTTTCAAACCAAACGCAAATATCGGCATTTTTTCCCCATACTCACGCAGGAAAGACGTCACAAATGGGCCGGAAAGCCGCAAAAAACATCCCTGTACCGCACCGACGACACGATTGCCTTGTCCGTTCCGTACAAATCGAATATCTTTGTCAGTGTGCGGACGCGTGTTCCGCATCACGCATTAACCGGCCATGCTTATGGAAGATTACAGGAAACTGACCGCCGATGAGCGCGGCAGACTGCAGGCACAGGGCTGCACGGCAGAGGATTGGGATTCGATAGAGGTAACGACGGACTTCACGCCCGACACGGTACGCGGCTGCGGTTTCCGCGGAACGGTTCGCATCGGCACGGGCGTCCGTCTGCGCAACGTCGGGCGCCTGTCGGGATGCGACATCGGCGCAGGCGCTACGGTGGAAGACACTTCGGCGGTGGAGGCCACGGGGCGCAGCAGCTTCGGCAGCGGCATTCCCGCAGCGGCGGTGAACGAAGCCGGCGGCCGGGAGATTCCGCTCTTCACGGGGCTCACTTCGCAACTCGCTACATCATCGCCATGTACCGCCACCGGCCGGCCACCGTCGAGCGGCTGCTCGGCATGGCGGAACGGGAGTTCACTCTCCCCGCGGCAGCGTCGCTCTGCACGGTAGGGCCCGCGCCCGCATCTCCTCGTGCGGCATACTGCGAAACGTAGCCATCGGGCCGGATGCGTCGTGAAGGGGCATCGTTCCTCAGCAACGGGACGGTCGCCTCCCATCCGGGGCAACGGACTACATAGGCCCCGGCGTGAAGATGCGCGACTTCATCGTGTGCGGCAACAGCATCATCGACAACGGGACGGTCGCCGAGCGCTGTTTCTTCGGGAATGCCACCCGTGCCTCGGCCCTCACGGCGACCGATTCGCTCTTCTTCGCCGGAAGCCACTGCGACAACGGCGAAGCATGCAGCGTACTGGCCGGCCCCTACACCATATCGCACCACAAATCGACGCTTCTCATAGCGGGCATGTTCTCCTTCTTCAATGCCGGGAGCGGAACGAACCAGAGCAACCACCTGCTCAAGTCGGGCCCCGTCCACCAGGGCATCCACCAGCGGGGCTGCAAATACGGGAGCGACGCTACATGATGCTCCCGCGCTCGACGGCGCCTTCACCACGGTGATAGGACGCCACAAATCGCATCCCGACACGGAATGTTTCCCCTTTTCGCTGCTCATCGAGCAGGAGGGATACTCCTGGCTGCTGCCCGGCAG
>ENA-OUNI01001138-OUNI01001138.1-human-gut-metagenome-genome-assembly--contig:-NODE-1138-length-10855-cov-2.954325_pt1 | contig 10855 bp, 15 predicted proteins | sample MGYA00242499_ERZ504580 | MGnify/ENA primary metagenome ERZ504580 (study PRJEB26092, sample SAMD00036315) | human gut metagenome | host: Homo sapiens | study: EMG produced TPA metagenomics assembly of... | reverse complement strand
CGCCAGTTCTTCACGGACGACTCCAGGAAAGTCGGCTCTATCCTCCTCGATATCAAGATGGCTTACTTCAAGGACGGCGTCGGCGACATCTCCCTGGAAGTCGTCAAGGACGGCCGCAACGTCGTCATCAAGACGGCACCGAAGACGAGCAAAAAACTGAGAAAATGAAACAGGCAGACCTGGAAAAGCATTTCCGCTGCGGTCCCGTCGAGGCGGCCTATGAGAACTCGAAATGGTTTTCCGGCTTCATGAAGGTCCTCTTCCTCCTGGTGGCCATCTACTTCTTCTGGCTCATGACGGGGGAAGCTCACCTGGTCGAACACCTCGACAACTGGGCCGTCCTGGCCTTTTGCCTGTGGCGCATCCATCGCCAGGACGACGTCATGTGCTACGTCACCCGGAAGGGCCTCATCGTCCGCCGCCAGTTCCGGTCGCTCCATGAATTCTACGATGACCAGTTCCATGAGGAGCGGAGCCTCATCTTCCTCCCGTATAAGGATATCTTCGTCATCAGTGACAACTGGCAGGAAATCCAGCTGGGCGAAGCCGAAGAAGGCGGCCTGGCCGTCCTGCCCGTGCACCTGCAGTTCCTGTCCAAACGCAACAAACAGCGCATCATCGACCGCATCAAGCAGGCCCATGAAACGGACGATGACGAAAGCGCCCATTGACAGGACCTGTCCTATGTGCGATATGCATGAATCGGCATGGAGACATGCCGATTTTTTATACCCAAAAGCCTTTATCTTTTTAACGAAATAAAGTAAAATAGGGCATGTACACAACGGTACGCTTAGATGATCTCAAGGGGAGAGCGATAATCAGGGAATGGAAAAAATACGCAGCTGCCGGTATGGCGGCAATTCTGACAGCAACTTTCGTTGCCGGCTGCGGCGGGGACAAACAGGCCGACAAGGGGACGGCTGCCAAGAGGGACAAGATCGTCATCGGCCTCGATGACAACTTCCCGCCTTTTGGGTTCCATGATGAAAGCGGCGAGCTCGTCGGCTTTGACATCGACATGGCCAAGGAAGCCTCCAAGCGCCTGGGCATGGAAGTCGAATTCAAGCCCATCGACTGGGACAGCAAGGAAACGGAACTGAAGAGCAAAAAATCGATGCCATCTGGAACGGCCTGTCCATCACGCCGGAACGGGAACAGAACATCCTTTTCTCCCGGCCCTATGAAAACGGCCCGCAGATCCTGTTGGTCAAGAACGACTCGCCCATCCAGGGCAAGGCCGACCTGGCCGGCAAAATCGTCGGCACCCAGCAGGGCAGCACCGGCCTGGAAGCCATCGAAGCCGAACCGGAACTGCGCGATTCCTTTAAGGAACTGAAACAGTATTCGGACAACGTCACGTCCTTCATGGACCTGGAAGTCGGCCGCATCGATGCCGTCGTCGTCGCCCAGACGACAGCGGCGTACTTCATCAAGAAGAACAACGCGCCGTTCCGCATCATCGACGTCGGCTATCCCGACATCCCCAGCGGTGTTGGCATGCGCAAGGACGATACGGAACTGAAGGCCCAGCTCGACAAGGTCCTGGAAGACATGCACAACGACGGCACGTCGAAGAAGATTTCTGAAAAATGGTTTGGCATCGACGTCACGATGTAAGGAGGAATTCACATGAATTGGAAAAAAGCACTGGCTGCGGGCACACTGGCCGTAGCAGCCGTTACCATGGTCGCCGGCTGCGGCGGCAATGCAAATAAACAGGCAGAACAGAAACTGCCCGATAAGATCGTCATCGGCCTGGATGACAACTTCCCGCCCATGGCTTCCGCGATGACAGCGGTCAGCTCGTCGGCTTCGACATCGACCTGGCACAGGAAGCGTCCAAGCGCCTGGGCATCCCCGTCGAATTCAAGCCCATCGACTGGGACAGCAAGGAAGCAGCCCTCAAGAGCGAACAGGTTGACATGCTCTGGAACGGCCTGACCATCACCGATGAACGGTCCCAGCAGATCGCCTTCTCCAAGCCCTATATGAACAATGCCCAGCTCCTCGTCGTCCGCGCCGATTCGCCCATCAATGACCGGGCCGGCCTGGCAGGGAAGGTCATCGGCACCCAGGAAGGGAGCAGCTCCATCGACGCCCTGGAAAAGAACGCCGAATTCAAGGATTCCTTGGCAGAAGTCAAGAAATACGGTGACTTCGTCAACGCCTTCATGGACCTGGAAATCGGCCGTACTGACGGCATCCTCGTCGACAGCGTCGTCGGCCGCTACTACATGGCCAAGAAACCGGGCAAGTTCAAAGTCATCGACGACAAGATGGGCGACGAAAAATTCGGCGTCGGCATGCGCAAGGAAGATACGCTCTTGCAGGATAAACTCAACGACGTCTTGAAACAAATGAGTGAAGATGGTACAATGACTAAGTGTCCCAGAAGTGGTTTAACGAAGATATTACCATTAAAGTACAGTAAGCGGGGATTCGCAGTTCGCAGTTCGCAACGGTCCGATGGACCGTATGTAGGGCCGCCCAAAAGGGCGGCCCGCCTTGCGTATATACGTATCCTATGCTGTATATGTGTCAATCCGCCCATCGTAGGGGCTCGCACGTAGCGAGCCCGTCACAGGATTTGGGAGATGTCCCACTTCTGTATATGTGTCAATCCGCCCACCGTAGGGGCTCGCACGTGGCGAGCCCGTCACAGGACTTGGGGGATGTCCCACTTCTGTATATGTGTCAATTCCAAAAAAAGGAGCCAACATGGATTATTTATTTCACATCGTGCCTGCCGTTGCCGTAGGCTGCAGATTACCCTGAAAATTTTCATCATCACCATTGTCCTGAGCCTGCCTTTGGGCATCCTCATGGCTATCGGCCGTATTTCCAAGATCGCCATCCTGCGTAAGGCCATGTACGTCTATATCTACGTCATGCGCGGTACGCCGCTCATGCTGCAAATCCTCTTCATTTACTACGGCCTGCCCTTCATCATCGATGGCCTGAAACTGCCGGCCTTCCCGGCGGCCATCATCGCCTTCGTCCTCAACTATGCCGCCTACTTTGCCGAAATCTTCCGCGGCGGCATCCAGTCCATCGACCGCGGCCAGTATGAAGGGGCGAAAGTCCTGGGTATGACCTACGTCCAGACCATGCGCTGCATCATCCTGCCCCAGGTCATCAAGCGCGTCCTGCCGCCGATCTCGAACGAAACGATCAACCTCCTCAAGGATACGTCCCTGGTCTACATCCTGGCCATGAACGACATCCTGCGCATTACGCGCTCCATCGTACAGCGCGACTTCGACACGACGGCCTTCCTGGTCGCTGCCGTCTTCTACCTGTTCTTTACCTTTATCCTGACCAAGGTCTTTGGTTATCTGGAAAAACGCTATGCCGTTTACGATGAATAAGGAGGATTATCATGAGTTTTATTGAAATGGACCATATCCGCAAGAGCTTCGGCAGTCTCGAAGTCTTGAAAGACGTCACCCTCCACGTTGAAACGGGGGAAGTCATTTCCATCATCGGCCCGTCGGGCAGCGGCAAGAGTACCTTCCTGCGCTGTCTCTGTCAGCTGGAAACGATCAACAGCGGCTCCATCGTCGTCGACGGCCAGACCATGGTCAGCACGCCCGAAGGAGCAGCCGTGCCGTCTACGCCCCGGCAGCCGACGTCCGGACCATCTGCCGCCGCATGGGCATGTGCTTCCAGCACTTCAACCTCTTCCCGCACATGACCGTCCTGGACAACATCCTGGAAGCGCCGCGCATCGTCAAGAAGATGAAGACCGAAGAAATCATGCCCAAAGCCGAAGAACTCCTGAAAAAAGTCGGCCTCTGGGATAAACGCGATGCCTATCCGTCGCGCCTCTCCGGCGGCCAGCAGCAGCGTGTGGCCATCGCCCGCGCCCTGGCCATGGACCCGGACATCATGCTCTTCGACGAACCGACGACGCCCTGGACCCGGAACTGACCGGCGAAGTCCTGCGGACCATCAAACAGCTCGCCGACGAACACATGACCATGATCATCGTCACCCACGAAATGGCCTTCGCCAAAGAAGTCGCCGACCGGGTCATCTTCATGGCCGACGGCATCATCCAGGAACAAGGCAAACCAGAAGACGTCTTCGAACACCCGCAGAATGAACGGACCCAGAACTTCCTCAAATCCATGCTCCATTTTTGATGGTAAAATCATAATTCGCAGTTCGCAATTCGCAGGCCGCAGGCCGCAAGGCTCCTCTAATAGGGGAGCTGGCCGCCAAAGGCGGTCTGAGAGGTTGCCCATGGATCGCTTGTGGGAATCCCGTGGATTGTATTGTAGGGGCGCCTACGTGGGGCGCCCGCCATCCCGTTATCAACCATTTACGTGAGCGGGCTCGCCACGTGCGAGCCCCTACAGCAAAAGGACTTGTCGTCATGCGACAAGTCCTTTTTCCACATCGGGCCGTTCGCCGTCCAGGAGGTAGCCCGTGCGCCCCGTTTTGTGCTATAATGATTTCATACGCGAATATGACATTATTCTATCGAAAGGTAGGGAACTTACATGACTCAATTAAAATTACGTTCTGGTTTTACTTTTGACGTAACCAACCTTTATGGTCCCAAGGCCGTCACTGAAGAAGAAGTCAAGGCTTTTGAACCCGTTTACACCAAGCTCACGAAGCCGTTATGAATATGCGCAAGACCGGCATCATGCCGGGCCATCTCTCGAAAGACGGAGAACCGGAAGAAGTCCTCTTCCCGCAGCTGCCGTACATCGAAGACGGCAACATCAACAGCCCGGAACGCATCTTTGCCCTGGAAGAACTGGCACGGACGACGCGCAACCGCGTAGACACCGTCGTATTCCTCGGCATCGGCGGTTCCTATCTCGGCGGCAAGGTCCTCTTCGACGTCCAGTGCGGCGAATTCTGGAACCTCAAGAACACGGAAGAACGCAAGGGCTTCCCGAAAGCCTTCTTTGCCGGCAACAATGTCGACTCCCATAAGATGACGGGCCTCATCAATTTCCTCAAGGCCGACAGCCACACCAAACCGAACTACACGGTCATGGCCGTCGTCATTTCCAAATCGGGCTCGACCATTGAACCCATGTCCAACTACATGGTCCTCAAACAGGCCATGAACGATGCCGGCATCGCCCTGGAAACGGTAGCCGTTACGGACCCCCACGACGGCGGCGAAAAAGAAACCTTGCTCCACGGCTTGGCCAAGAAATCGGGCTGGCCCATCTTCTACGTTCCCGATGGCGTCGGCGGCCGTTTCAGCGTCTTCTCCGAAGTCGGCCTTATCGTCGGTGCCCTCACGGGCTTTGACATCCGCCAGTTCCTCGACGCGCCCGCGACATGGACCACGCCTGCCAGAACCCGGATATCTGGCAGAACCCGGCCCTGCTCAACAGTGTCCTCAAATTCCTGGCCGGCAAGAACCATGGCCGCGACCTGGAAGTCCTCATGCCCTATGCGGATAACCTGAAATCCCTGTCCGAATGGTACATCCAGCTCCTGGCTGAATCCCTGGGCAAACGCCTGGACAAACAGGCAACGTCGTCAACTACGGCCGCACGCCTATCGTCGCCGTCGGCACGACGGACATGCATGCCCAGACCCAGGAACACCAGGAAGGCCCGCAGGACAAAGTCGTCCAGTTCGTTTCCGTCGAAAACTGGCCCGATGACGTCACGGTCCCCCATCTCTATGACGAATACCCGAAACTCGCTGCCTTCAGCGGCCTGCCCTTGAGCCAGATCCTGGAAGCGGCCCGCAGCTCCAACGCCGAAGCCCTCGCCGGTGACGGCCGTCCCAGCGCCAACTACATCCTGCCCGCCCTGACCCCGTATCACCTGGGCGAATTGATGTTCATGCTCTGCCTGTCCATCGCTTACGAAGCGAATACGCCAACGTCACGCCTTTAACCAGCCCGGCGTCGAAGTCTACAAGAAATTCCTCGGTGGCCGCCTGAAAAAATTACAGGAAAAATAATTTATAATCCGCAAAAACATTATCGTAGGGGCTCCCACGTGGGGAGCCAGCCCAGTATACCGTAGGGGCTCCCGCGTGGGGAGTCCGCCCAATAAATAACGAAAGGCAGACTCTCAATGAATATTCTCGTTACCGGCGGCGCCGGCTACATCGGCAGCCATACGGTCAAAGCCTTATTGGCTCAGGGCCACAACGTCGTCGTCATTGATAATCTTTCGCGCGGCCATCGGGCAGCCGTCCCGGAAGAAATCCCTTTTTACGTCGTCGACATCCATGACATCGACCGGGTACGGCACATCATGGAAGATATGAACATCGACGCCGTCATGCACTTCGCCGCCCATAGCCAGGTCGGCGAATCCATGGAAAACCCGACAATTTATTACGACAACAACGTCGTCGGTTCGTACTGCCTCCTGGAAGCTGTACGCCGGGCCGGCGTCAAATACTTCGTCTTCTCGTCGACGGCCGCCGTCTACGGCGAACCGGAACAGACGCCGATTACCGAAGACATGCCCTACCATCCGACCAATGTCTACGGCCAGACCAAGCTCATGATCGAACCCATGCTGGCCCAGTTCAGCCGGCCTATGGCCTGCGCTACGTGGCCCTGCGCTACTTCAATGCCGCCGGGGCCGATGGAAGCGGCACCATTGGTGAAGACCACACACCGGAAACACACCTCATTCCCCTGATCCTGCAGACGGCCCTGGGCCAGCGGGACAGCATCAAGATCTTCGGCACCGACTATCCGACGCCCGACGGCACCTGCATCCGTGACTACATCCACGTCACAGACCTCGCAGACGCCACGTAAGTCCTCAAGTACCTCGCCGAAGGGGGAGAATCGCAGTACTTCAACTTAGGCTCTCAGAACGGCTTCAGCGTCCGTGAAATGATCGAAGCCGCCAAGAAAGTCACGGGCAAAGACTTCAAAGTCGAAGAAGCACCGCGCCGCGCCGGAGACCCGGCCATCCTCATCGCCGGATCCGAAAAGATCCGCCGCGTCACAGGCTGGCAGCCGACACACAGTAAGGTAGAACAAATCATTGCCGATGCCTGGAATTGGCATCAGCATCATCCGCAGGGCTATGGAGATAAGAAATAAGGTCTTGTTCGCTCTGCAAAAGGTAAGGAACGGTATCGTTCAACATCGCAAGACATGGCTTCCCTATATAGGGATACTTGTCTGCCTTGGCGCCATCTGGACGTGGTGGGACGAGCCGTCGCAAGGACAAGAACACATGAAACGGGATGCCGCTCAGCATGAAGCTGGGTCGCATCCCGTTTTTTCTGCTTCTGACGAAGCGGAACGGGGAAACGGTAAAGGAAACCTCGTCTATGATGTCCGACCGGCCTTGCGCTATAAGCCCTTACCGGATTTGTTTGCCGGCAGTCTGCCGAAGAAGACTGCTGCGCCTGAAGCGGTACCGCTGCCCGTTCCGGCGGCTGCGCCTGAAGAAGTCAAGGAACAACCGGAAAAAGAGAAAAAAGAAGGGACGCTGCCCGTCGTCTGTGGTGCCGTCCATGAAGGAGATATTCACCTGGTCATTTTGAAGTGGCAGGGACAGACGGCGACTTGTGCTGTCGGGGAATGGTGGAACAGCTGGTACATCGCCTATGTCAACCGTCAGGCCGCAGGCCTGCAGCGGGACGGGCGAGTTTTTGAAATCCCTTTGTAAGGAAAGGTAGGGAATATCATGAAGGAGTGGAAGAAATGGCTGACTGCCGGTATCTGTTGTCTTTACCCCTGGACGGCCGGGGCTGTCGATGTCCAGGTTCGGGATGTGCCGACGCGGACGGTCTTAGAAGGGCTGGCCCGGTCAGGGAATATAAATCTTGTCGTCGATGACAGCGTGCAGGGCTCGTTGACGATGAACCTCCACGACGTCACCTTGGAAGAAGCCTTGCAGGCCATTGCTGACAGCCAGGGCTTGTATTACGAACAATCCGGCCCTATCCGTACGATGAGCGGGGCGAAATCGGGAAAAGGGGTCAAGACTTTTCATACATGGTCGCTACGCCATGCCGACCCGGCCGTTTTGAAGGAGGCCGTCCAGGCAGCGGTACCGGAAGCCGATGTGCGCTGCCATGGCGATACGAATACCCTCGTTGTCGGCGGAACGCACCAAGTCCAGGCGGCTGTCCAGTCCCTGGTGAAGCGTCTTGATGTGCCGGCACGGCAAGTCGATGTTTCCGTAGCGGTTGCCTCCGTCGATGACAGCTTGCTGAAGCAGACCGGTGTCGAGTGGAACTGGTCGACTGTAGAAGGCGGGGCGGACCACGACGTCTTTTCCCTGGCCGGGACGATCCACGCCCTCGAAGAAAAGGGACGGGCCCATATTTTGGCTTCGCCTCACATGGTCGCCACTAATGGCCGGGAAGCGCACATCCTCATCGGGGATAAAGTCCCCGTCCAGACAGAGCATCTGTCCGGCAAGGAAACGACGGTGAGTACGACGTACGAAGAGGCGGGCATAAAATTGACCTATACGCCGCAGATTCATCCCGATGATTCGGTGACGGCCCAGCTGGTAGCGGAAGTGAGCATGCCTGTGTTTGTGCCGGAAATGAAGGCTACCGCATTGCGACGCGCCAGGCCCGGACGGTCGTGCGTCTGCGCGACGGCGAGCCTTTGGTCATCGGCGGTCTGATTCGCCGGGAAGAGGTCGAGCATTTCCGCAAGGTGCCGATTCTGGCGTCATTGCCAGTGTTGGGGAAGTTGTTTCGCTATCACTATAAGTCGCATAAAACACAGAGATTGTGTTGATTCTCAGGTCACACGTTTTACCTAATTCGTAGTACGTTTTACGTGATTTTCTTTCGATTTTTTCGTCAGATTTTGCTTGACTTTATTTTATTTTCCTGTATAATTATGGTCAACAACAGATTTCCTGATAACAGTTGTGATGGAAAAAAGTAGTGTCTTTGAGCTTTTCAGAGAGTCTCCGGCCGGTGTGAGGGGACAGGGGAGAGGGCATGAAGTTCATTCCTGAACTGTACGGCTGAACGTGAGTAGGCTGTACCGGGGCGGCTGCGTTATACGGCCATGAGTTGATCGATTCGAGATAATTAGGGTGGTACCGCGGAATCTTCCGTCCCTGGCGTACCACTCTTTTTTATCTATATATCGATAAATTGGGTGGTACCGCGACTGAGTCGTCCCTTTTGTGAGGGGCGGCTTTTTTTTCGGGAAATTATTTTAGAGAGGAGTTTTTACTATGGGAACTACAGGGATTCAAGCCTTCATTATTTTAGTGTACATCGGCGTTCTCTTCGGTATCAGCTGGTACGTCAAGCATAAGGCTGCCGCTTCGACGGAAGCTTACGTATTGGCTGGCCGCAAATTGACGACGCCCCTCATCATGGTGTCCATCGTCGGCCTGGCTGTCGGCGGGGCTTCGACCATCGGCGTTGCCGAACAGGCGTATAAAGTCGGTCTGTCGGCCGGCTGGTATACAGCTGCCTGGGGTATCGGCGCCATCGTCATGGGCCTGACGGTTGCCAAGAAGTATCGCCAGCTCAATATTACGACCGTACCGGAACTGCTGGAACGGTATTATGACCGCCGCAGCATGATCGCCGGTATCGGCTGTCAGGTCCTGGTACAGCTGGTCATCATGAGCTTGCAGTACGTCGCAGGCGGCGCTATCCTGGCTGCTTGATGCCGAATATCTTCACGCCGGTCACGGGGATGCTCACCAGTGCCGTCGTCTTCATCGGCATTACCCTTATCGGTGGTATGTGGTCGGCCAGCCAGTCTAACGTCCTCAATGTTACCTTGCAGTACATCGGCATTACCGTTGCCGCTTTCCTCATCCTGGGCATGGCCGGCGGTATCGACGTCGTCGCTATCCAGGCTCCGTCCATTACGTCCATGGACCTCATCAGCGGTGTTGGTCCCATGACCATCATCACTTGGATCGTCGTCCTCATTACGGTCAATGTATCGCTCCAGGCTATCATTCAGATTTCTCTCGGTGCCAAGGATGTCCAGACGGCCCGCAAAGGTTTCATCATCGGTGGTCTGGTCATGCTGCCTGTCGGCTTCATCGCCGCTCTCCTCGGTGTCATCGCTGCCGAAATGTATCCGGCTATTTCGCCGACGACGGCACTGCCGAAGCTCATTATGTCCCTCAATCCCTGGATTGCCGGCGTGACACTGGCTTCGCTGTGGGCTGCTGATGTCAGCACGGCTTGCAATCTCCTGCTGTCGGCTGCGACGCTGTATTCCCATGATATTCATAAACAGTTCATCGACCCAATATGTCCGATAAGAAATACATGACCGTAACCCGTATTTCCGTCCTGCTCCTGGGGCTGTTGACCTTGGGCTTCGCCCTGACCATCAGCGGCATCATTTCGACCTCATGGCCGGCTTGTCGCTCATGACGCTTTCGCAGTCATCGTCCTCATGACCATGTATGCGCCGAAATACTGCTCTCGTCAGGCTGCGTTCTACACCATCCTGGCTTCCATCATCGTCCTCGTCGCCTGGATGTTCGTACCGGCTGTCCGCGTACTGCCGCATGTCATCTATGCTGAATGGATCGTCTGCGCCGTTACCTTCTGCGGCATCAGCTTCGTATCCAAGAAAGCCATCGCAACGGACGGACTCGTAGAAGAAACGAAACCCGTCGGCGCACCGGCACAGCATTAAGAGTATCGGCCGGCCGTCTGCTTATTGCGCAAATCTGACCGGCTCTGCACGCTGGGACTGCGTTCAGTCTCAGGGTCGACGGTAGCTATGCTACGCCTCCTTCCTCCGCCTTGCCCCAGCGCGCATATCCAGCCATCTTAGCGCAAACGCAACCGGTCGCCGATACGGCGATTAAACTAAAAACTACAACTTAAAAGAGGCTGTCTTAATGCAACAGCCTCTTTTTTTGCTTGGCGCCGAATAGGCATG
>ENA-OUNI01001137-OUNI01001137.1-human-gut-metagenome-genome-assembly--contig:-NODE-1137-length-10866-cov-5.381972_pt1 | contig 10866 bp, 9 predicted proteins | sample MGYA00242499_ERZ504580 | MGnify/ENA primary metagenome ERZ504580 (study PRJEB26092, sample SAMD00036315) | human gut metagenome | host: Homo sapiens | study: EMG produced TPA metagenomics assembly of... | reverse complement strand
CTTCGCTTGAATATGCCGACAAAGGAGATAGCGAAGTTGCTCAACATTTCTACACGTGGGGTTGATGCTGCGAGATACCGGTTACGTAAGAAATTCAATTTGCTTCCGGAAGAAAGTTTGACTGATTTCCTTATAAATTTTAAATGACTGTTTTACAGTAAAATATTAATGGGGGAAGTACTAATATTGTACTTCCTCTTTTGTTTTTTAGTGATGGTTGTACTTTTGTTGTAGTACGGGATGTGGAGATTGTCGCATGCTTTTCTTTTATTTGCAGTAAAATAATATTTCTATCAATTAAAAGCATGAAAGACATGAAGCATTTACTTTTCAAGTTACAATTATTTTTAGTCTTGTTGGTGTTTACTGCCGTTAGTGCGTATGCACAGAAATCTCCGGTTGATATGGATCGTTTCATCGACGATTTAATGAAGAAGATGACCCTGGAAGAGAAAATAGGTCAGTTGAATCTGCCGGTTACCGGTGAGATTACGACCGGTCAGGCTAAAAGTAGTAATGTGGCCAAACGTATTCGTGCCGGTGAAGTGGGCGGGCTTTTCAATCTGAAAGGCGTGGAACGTATCCGCGATGTACAGAAGCAGGCGGTTGAAGAAAGTCGTTTGGGTATTCCTCTCTTATTTGGTATGGATGTTATTCATGGATATGAAACGGTGTTTCCCATTCCTTTGGGATTGTCGTGTACATGGGATATGAAGGCGGTTGAAGAATCGGCACGTATTGCAGCCATTGAGTCCAGTGCTGACGGTATTTGCTGGACATTCAGTCCGATGGTGGATATTTGCCGTGATGCCCGTTGGGGGCGTGTGTCCGAGGGCAACGGTGAAGACCCGTTTCTGGGAGCAGCCATTGCGCAGGCCATGGTACGTGGTTATCAGGGAAAGGATATGAGCCGTAATGATGAAATCATGGCTTGTGTAAAGCATTTTGCCTTGTATGGTGCCGGTGAGGCAGGACGTGACTATAATACAGTAGATATGAGTCATCAGCGCATGTTCAATGAATACATGTTGCCCTATCAAGCGGCGGTTGATGCCGGTGTGGGAAGTGCGATGGCCTCTTTCAATGAGGTCGATGGCATTCCCGCTACTGGAAACAAGTGGTTGATGACGGATGTATTGCGTAAGCAGTGGGGGTTTGACGGTTTTGTAGTGACAGATTATACCGGAATTACAGAAATGACCGACCATGGCATGGGCGATACGCAGACTGTTGCCGCGTTGGCGCTGAATGCTGGTGTCGATATGGATATGGTGAGCGATGCATTTGTAGGTACGCTCAAGAAGTCATTGACAGAAGGAAAAGTGACAGAAGAAGCTATTAATGCGGCTTGTCGCCGTATTTTGGAAGCTAAGTACAAGTTGGGCTTGTTCGATAATCCTTATAAATACTGTGATGTGAAGCGTGCCAAGAAGCAAATCTTTACCAAAGAGCATCGTGCCGTTGCGCGTAAGATTGCTTCGGAGAGCTTGGTGTTGCTGAAGAACGAGGGTAATGTACTTCCGCTGGCCAAAAAAGGCACTATTGCTGTGGTAGGTCCGTTGGCAGACAGCCGCAGTAATATGCCGGGTACTTGGAGTGTGGCTGCTGTATTGAAGAATGCAACTTCTTTGGCTGAAGGTTTGAAGGCGGTAGCAGGCGATAAAGCCGAAATATTGACTGCGAAAGGCTGTAATTTGATGAGTGATGCCGAATATGAGAAACGTGCCACTATGTTCGGACGTTCTTTACACCGTGACAATCGTTCGGACAAGGAGTTGCTGGACGAGGCTCTTGCCGTGGCTGCCAAATCGGATGTTATTGTGGCTGCGCTCGGTGAGTCTTCGGAAATGAGTGGAGAGAGCAGTTGCCGCACGAATCTTGAAATGACCGACACCCAACGCATGCTGTTACAAGAATTATTGAAAACGGGAAAACCTGTGGTACTGGTGCTGTTTACCGGTCGTCCGCTGGTACTGAACTGGGAGCAGGCAAACGTGCCGGCCATTCTGAATGTATGGTTTGCGGGCAGTGAGGCAGGTTTTGCCATCGGCGATGTACTGTTTGGTGATGTGAACCCGAGCGGAAAGCTGACTACGACTTTCCCGAAGAGCGTGGGACAGATTCCTTTGTTCTACAACCACAAGAACACGGGTCGCCCTCTTGCCGACGGTGCATGGTTCCAGAAATTCCGCAGCAACTATATAGACATAGACAATGAACCGCTTTATCCCTTCGGTTTCGGCTTGAGCTATACAACATTCTCTTATAGCGACGTGGCTTTGGACAAGACTAGCATGACGGATAAGGGCGAACTGACTGCTACCGTGACTGTGACCAATACCGGCAAGAGAGACGGTGCCGAAGTGGTCCAGCTTTATATTCGTGACCTTGTGGGAAGTGTAACCCGTCCGGTGAAAGAGTTGAAAGGCTTTGAAAAGATTTTCCTGAAAGCCGGCGAATCTAAAAAAGTATCTTTCAAGATTACCCCCGAATTGCTGAAGTTCTACAACTACAATCTTGATTTTGTATGCGAGCCGGGTGACTTTGAGGTGATGATTGGCAGAAGTTGCCGGGACGTAAAAAAAGCAGCGTTCAAGTTACTCTAACTGATTCCCAAGGCGGCAATATGCAGCATTCGAGCCACTGCGTTGAAATGGCATTGTTGCTGCATATTGTCTGCATTTTCACTGCAAACTATATGCAGTATTCTTGCAGTATTTGCTTGACTTGTGTAAGATAATATGATCTATTGAAAAACATGAAGAAAATATTTTTATTAATATTGTGTCTGTCCACCATGTACCGGTTGTCAATGCTGGGCGGGTGGTTCAGAGTTTTAATGACGGCTGGTATTATGCCGCATGTGATGACAATCGGTTGCAGGAAGTGCAACGCCATGAAGAAGGTTGGCAGCAGGTACATCTGCCGCATACCTGGAATGCGGATGCCTATTCTACCCGTAACTACCGCAGGGCTTCTTCCTGGTATAAGAAAGAGTTCCGTACGGATGCCGCGCGGATGCGGGATAAACAGCTTTACCTGAAATTTGATGCTGTCAATTCTCTGGCAGATGTGTACCTCAACGGCGAGCTGCTCACTACCCACAAAGGAGGTTACTCTGCCTTTACCGTAGACATTACGGATAAAGTAAGGACCGATGCCCCGAATCTGCTGATGGTGCACGTCAATAATCAGAACGACCGGATACCTCCTTTGTCCGGCGACTTCACCATCTTTGGCGGCATCTACCGCAATGTGTGGCTCATCAGTGCTGCAAAGCAGCACATCAGCCTTACCGACTATGCCTCTACGGGCATTTATGTCGATTTGCCTTCCGTGAGTGAGGATAGGGCAGAAATCAGTGTGCGTGGGACTTTGGTGAACCGTGATGTGCGGCGTGCGGTGTTGAAGTTGGACGTCGAGGTGCTGGATACAGATGGGAAGACCGTAGCCCAATCTTTGCGCAGCGTCCGGATAGATGCCGACGGGGCGTTCGCCTTCGAGGAACGGTTACAGTTGGAAAAGCCACAGTTGTGGTCGCCCGATTCCCCTTATCTGTACAGCGTGAAAGTTTCTTTGAAAGATGTGCGTGGCAAGGTGTTGAAAGATGAGACACGTGTCCCTTTGGGGGTCCGCTGGTTCAGCGTGGATGCGCAGGAAGGCTTCAAGTTGAATGGGGAACCCCTGAAACTTATGGGAGCTTGCCGTCATCAGGACCAGATGCCGATGGGCATAGCGCTTTCGGATGAGATGCACCGCAGGGATATGCAGTTGCTGAAAGACATGGGTGTGAACTTTGTCCGTCTGGCACATTACCCACAGGACGATGCCGTGTTGCGTGCTTGCGACGAACTCGGCATGCTGGTATGGGAGGAGATTCCGGTAGTAGATTTGATAGCTTTGGGTGATGAGTTCCGCGCGAATGCCACAAGCGCCTTGCGCGAAATGATTCGCCAGCATTACAACCATCCGTCCGTCATTATGTGGGGGTATATGAACGAGGCTGTCATCCAGCTGCAGTATCGGGTGAAGAAACAACGGCTCAACGGTTTCTACGAGAATACCTTGGCGCTTGCCCGGCATCTGGAGGAAACTCTGAAGAGGGAAGACCCCTACCGTCTGAGTACGATGGCCTACCACGCAATCAGATTTACAATAAAATCGGTCTCAGCAATATCACCGACATTTCCGGTTGGAACCTTTATCAGGGCTGGTATGAGAACGACTTCAAGTCTTTCGACCGCTTTGTGGACGAAGAGCATCGTAAATACCCGCACCGTCCGTTAATAATCAGTGAGTTCGGTGCCGGTTCCGACCCGCGCTTGCAGTCGCTCGATCCGCAGATATTCGATTTCTCCATGCAATGGCAGCAGTTGTACCTCGAATACTATCTGCCCGCTATCATGAAGCGACCGTTCATAGTGGGCGCCACGGAGTGGAACTTCATTGATTTCAGTTCTGCCAGTCGCCAGGAGGCTACGCCGCATATCAATAATAAAGGACTGATGTACAATGACCGCCGTCCTAAAGATGTGTTCTATTATTTCCAGGCATTCCTGCGCAAGGATATTCCGGTGCTGCACATTGCTGTGGATGACTGGAAGCATCGGACTGTGGTTTCGGACGGTGAAGCGGTGGAACATCCGGTGAAAGTGTATTCCAATCTGGATAAGGTGGAGTTGTCTGTCAACGGCACGAAGCTCTCCGTGCAAGGCATCGAGAATTGCCATGCAGTGTGGCAAGTGCCTCTCGTTGCGGGGCGAAACACGCTTGTGGCTTCAGGTATCTGCCATGGGAAGAAGGTGGAGCAGGTTTCGGACATTTTTGTGAAGATGCAGCCTCGCCATATCGCGGCAGTCGGCTCCGGACAGCTGGAACTTGCAGTGAACGTGGGCAGCAACTGTTTCTTTACGGATGACAAGAGTGATCTTTGCTGGCTTCCCGACCAAGCTTATACTCCTGGAAGTTGGGGCTACATAGGTGGAGAGATTTTCCGCCGTTCTCCGGGACGTATCGGAACCACTGCCGAGGTGAAAGACACCCGTAATGTTCCTTTGCTCCAGACCAAACGCAAGGACATCAAGGCCTATCGCTTCGACTTGCCCGACGGCGACTATGAAGTGGAACTTCTTTTTGCTGACCTGAACGCACGTTCCGAGCGGGTGACTTACGATTTGGGAGCTGTCGCTACCCTAGACAATGCCGATTTCCGCGGCAGTGTCTTCAATGTTTCTGTCAACAACCGACCTTGGCTGAGCCATTTCTCTCCGGCGATAGAAGTAGGCGGGAACCGTTGCATATCCAAGAAACTGCATGTTGCCGTAACCGGTGGAAACCTTACGGTGAACTTTGAGGCGGTGAAAGGGATGACGTTCTTGAATGGGATAAAGATATTCAGGATTCATTGATGTTCTATTCTTAATAATGTTGTATTAACCGATAAATTGAGTGAAACATGAAACACAAATTACTTACCGGGTCTCTCTCCTTCACAGTAGGGATGGGATTCAGCGCTTTGCCTGCCGTCGCGCAGCAATCTCCGGCTTCCACTGAGGTCAAGCCCAATGTAATCATTATCAACGTTGATGATTTGGGCTATGGCGACATTGGTTGTTACGGTGCCACCAAGGTCAAGACTCCCAATATAGACCGTCTGGCATCGCAGGGCCGTAGCTTTATGGACGCTCATTCATCCTCGCTGTTTCCACGCCTTCACGTTATGGACTGATGACCGGTCAATATCCTTGCCGTGAGGATATTTGGGGGGCAATCTTCCTGAATCAGACTCTGCAAATTGATACGGCACGCACCACAATTGCGGATGTGATGAAACGTTCCGGCTATTCCACTGCCATCGTGGGGAAGTGGCATCTTGGATTCCGTACGGACGAAAAGATGGACTGGAACAAGGAACTGGCTCCCGGACCACTTGAATTGGGATTCGATTATTACTTCGGTGTGCCTATTCTCAACAGTCATCCACCTTTTGTTTATGTGGAGAACCATCATGTGGTGGGTTATGATTCCAACGACCCGTTTGTAAGAGGCAAGAGGGCAGAAACGGAGGAGTTCGATGAAAAATTCGGTATCAACTCTATTGGTGGAGCCACGGCTGCGCACCGTTTGTACAAAGACCGGGCTGTAGCCACTACTTTGAAAGACCGGGCCGTGCAGTGGATAAAGGAACATAAGGATTCACCTTTCTTCTTGTATTATGCTACCACCAACATCCATCATCCTTTTACACCGGCCGAACGCTTTGTAGGTACCAGTGAGGCAGGACCTTACGGTGATTCAATCCATGAATTGGACTGGGTGGTAGGCGAGATTATGCGTACCCTCGATGAGGAAGGGCTGGCGGGAAATACTCTGCTCATCTTCACCAGTGACAACGGGGGAATGCTGAATCATGGAGGCAGAGAGCTTGGAAGGCAGGACACCATATCAACGGCAAGCTTCTTGGTTTCAAGTTCGGAGCTTGGGAAGGCGGGCATCGCATTCCTATGATTGTCCGCTGGCCGGGCAGGATTCCTGCGGGCAGCGTATCCAACCAGTTGATGTCCAATGTTGACATGCTTGCCACTTTGGCTGCCCTCACAGGATATGAATTGCAGGAGCAGGACGGGCCGGACAGTTTCAACATGCTTCCTGCCCTTGTCGGAAATCCCGGGAAAATGATTCGGGACCATATTATAATCTGTCCTTCCCAAAAGAGCCATCTTTCCATTCGCAAAGGGAAGTGGGTCTATATTCCGGCGCAAAACAGCGGCGGATTTACCGGAAAGAATGTCGGTGACCATGACTTGGGCGGGGCATCCGCTTTCCAGCTCACCCATCGGGTGAACAGCGATATAGAAAATGCCCGGATAAAGCCGGATGCACCCTCTGTGCAGCTTTACAATCTGGAGGAAGACCCATACCAGACCACAAATGTGTATGAACAGCATCCCAAAGTGGCACGCAGGCTGGCGCGGATACTGGAGGAGAAGATAAGGAAGTCGGATGCCACAAGAAAGTGACAACCGATAGATTGATGAAAAACATAATTTGAAAAATGAAGAATACCGTGATGAAAAAGTTTTTTGTAGGTTTATTCTCCCTTTTGATGGGAGTAGGCAGCGCTTTTGCGCAGACCAATATGTCTAGTGAAATGTATGACCTTGCCAAGATGAAGGAAGGCTTGCGCAACCGCCGTGTCAGCAGTTATGACCGTACGGGCAACAACCGTGACCACCTGAAGGCCATCAAGCCGGGCGAAACGGCTGTCTTGGCCGACATCAAGGGGGCAGGCGTAATCAACCATATCTGGATAACGATGTCTCCGGGACCGCGCCAGCTTTCCCGTAACGACATCATCCTTCGGATGTACTGGGACGGCAGCGACGAACCTTCTGTCGTGTCCCCATCGGTCCCTTTTTCGGCCAGGGATGGAACGAACAGTATAACTATGCTTCTTTTGCACTTTCTTCCGGTCCCAACGGTGGTACGGGTTTGTGCAGCTATTTCGCCATGCCTTTTGCCAAAGGTGCGCGCATTGAGATAGAGAATCAGACGGATGTCAACATCGGCGCCTTCTACTACTACATAGACTATGTGGAGATGAAGGAACTGTCCAAGGACATGGGGCGTTTCCATGCGTGGTTCAACCGTGAGATTACCGAAGCGCTTCCCGAGGGGGAGACCGAGTGGGGTTCCGTGGGTAAGCAGACGGAGAATAAGGACGGAGCCGACAATTATGTGTTTGCCGATATCAAGGGAAAGGGCCATTTTGTGGGATTGAATTATTATGTACAGTGCCCTACCCCCATGTGGTATGGTGAAGGCGATGACATGTGGTTCATCGACGGTGAAAAACAGTCTTCCTTGATAGGAACCGGTACGGAAGATTTGTTCAACACCGCCTGGTGCCCGAAAGAGCCCTACCAGCATATCTACTTCGGCTATCCACGTGTGAATAATGATGTCGGATTCTTGGGGCGTACACATGTCTATCGGTTCTTTATTCAAGATCCCGTCTTCTTTGAGAAAGGGCTGAAAGCCACCATTGAGCATGGGCACAACAATTGCCTGACCCTCGACCTGGCCACCGTTGCCTACTGGTATCAGGACAAGGCGACGGCTGTTCCCACCATACCCGACAAGGCGGGCCGTAAGCTGAAGCCGATGGTAAACAATGTGATGATGCACAAATGGCGTCATGAGTGGAGAAAGAATAAAGGGAATAAGGCTGACCTTTGGGGAAATGAATAAATTGCTGGAGGATATGAAATGAAGACATTATTAGTTATATCTGTTTTATTAGCATTTACTCTTTTGGGGCATGCCCAAATATGGAAAGTGCCTGAAGGTCATGAAACGCGGTGGACAAGTTTTGAAAATCCTACCGGTGCCAAGGGAACGGCAGCTCAAGTCAATAAAGGTGCAAAAGGAAGTGCTTTCGGCAGAATCATGGCGGGAGACAGCTGTGTTTTGTTGTCTCAGCAAGGACCCGGGATCATTAACCGTATTTGGCTGACAGTCAGCAAACGTAACCCTAAGATGCTTCGTGCGTTGCGTATCAAGTTTTATTGGGATAATTCTGTTGTTCCGGCAGTGGATGTCCCATTGGGAGATTTTTTTGGGAATCCGCTGTCACGTACATCTCGTTTTGAGAACTGTTTCTTTTCTAATCCGGAGAAGCGTTCTTTTAACTGTTCTATTCCGATGCCTTACCGTATCGGTGCCAAAGTGGTGTTTGTGAATACCTCGGATGAGGACCTGACACACTTGTTTTATGATATCAACTTTACTAAATTGCCGGAATGGGATTCGGAGATGAGCTATTTTCATGCTGTCTGGCGTGAAGACAAATCCACCAAGTTGGGAGTGGATTATACTGTTCTTCCCCAACTATCGGGCAAGGGCGCTTTTTGGGGGTAAGCTTGGGTATCTTTGCCAATAAGGCGTATGAAACTACTTGGTGGGGAGAAGGTGAAATCAAGTTCTACATTGACGGAGATAAGGAATTTCCCACATTGAGTGGTACGGGAGTTGAAGACTATATTGGTACGGCTTGGGGGCAGGGCGAGTATTCCCACCGTTATCAAGGTTGTCCGATTGCAAATGCGGACAGTTGTTGGTGGAGTATGTATCGTTTCCACGTGCAGGACCCGATTTATTTTCGTCATGATATAAGAGTTACATTGCAGCAGATTGGAGGTGCTCCATATCAAAAGGTACTCGAACTGTACAAGGCGAAGGTTCCTCTTGTACCGGTTACTATAGATAGAAGCGGTAAACTGAAATTCTATCGTTTATTAGATGAAGATTCAGACCTACATATCACGGATAAAGACTTTCCGCCAGGATTTGTTAATTTCTACCGCCAAGATCATGTAACTTCAACAGCATATTTCTATTTGGATAGGCCTGCAGTCTGAATAATCTTTAAATAACTTCCTAGTGTATGTTGTTGGGAATTAGTGTTTTATACAATGCTGTAGTAGTTACGTTGTAGTGCTTGAGCAGGTTGTGGTAATCTTGTGGTAGTTTGTTTTTTGACATACATCAATTGCTCCTATACTTTTGCAAAAGAATTTTAAATCAATACAAAATGAAGAAAAATTTATTAATTACATGTGTGATGTTGTTGTTTTGCCGTTGTTTTCGATGGCGCAGAACAAAATTACGGTTTCGGGTGTCGTTTCCGACAAGACGGGAATGACTGTTATTGGTGCTACAGTTTCGGTAAAGGGGGCTCCTCAACAAGGAGTCGTTACTGGACTTGATGGTGATTATAAGATTACCAATGTTCCCAGTAACGCTGTCTTGCTTTATAGCTATATTGGTATGAAAGACCAAGAAATAGCAGTGAATGGTCGTACTACTATTAATGTAGTAATGCAAGAAGACAATATGTTGATTGATGAAGTTGTAGTTGTAGGCTATGGTGTACAGCGTAAATCAGACTTGACCGGTGCTGTTGGTTCTATCAAGAGCGATGATTTGAAAAAGATTTCTACACCTAATGTGGCTAACGCATTGCAAGGTCGTGTGTCCGGTGTATTTATCTCTGCAAGCGGTGCTCCGGGTAGCTCTCCTGAAGTGCGCATTCGTGGTATCGGTACTACTAATAATAGCAATCCGCTCTATGTGGTTGATGGAATGTTTATGGACGATATATCATTCCTGAGTAACCATGATATTGAGTCCATGGAGGTATTGAAGGATGCTTCTGCTACTGCCATGTATGGTTCTCGCGGTGCTAACGGTGTAATCATTGTTACCACCAAGCAAGGTGCTGAAGGTAAAGCACAGGTGAACATTACTGCCAGTGAAGGATTTCAGTTCCAAAATAGCGGTAAGTTTGAGATGTGTACGGCTTCTGAATATGCTATGCTGCAAAATGAAGCTAACTTGAATATTAATCCAGATGGCGGTCTTGTTTATGATGACCCGGCTTCTTTCGGAAAAGGGACCAATTGGTTCGATGAGATTTTCCGAGTAGCGTCTGTCCGTGATTATCAAGTTGCTGTTAGTGGCGGAACAGAAAAGGTACGTTATAATTTGAGTGCCGGATATTTCCAACAGGATGGTATCATAAAGGAAAATTCTTATGACCGTTTTACTTTGCGTGCCAATAATTCATATAAAATAAACAAACATTTGACTATCGGGCATAACTTATCGGCTTCTTTTAGTCATACAAAAAATGAAAATAAGGGAGTTGTAAAATCTGCTTATAAACTGAGTCCTATCATTACTCCTTATGATGAGAATGGTAATTTCTCCGATCCTCAGGTGGCATCTACTGCTAATCCGCTTGCTACCCTCCATTATATGAATAGTGATAATTGGAAAGATAGAATTGTGGGTAGTGCATTCTTG
>ENA-OUNI01001136-OUNI01001136.1-human-gut-metagenome-genome-assembly--contig:-NODE-1136-length-10867-cov-10.797765_pt1 | contig 10867 bp, 17 predicted proteins | sample MGYA00242499_ERZ504580 | MGnify/ENA primary metagenome ERZ504580 (study PRJEB26092, sample SAMD00036315) | human gut metagenome | host: Homo sapiens | study: EMG produced TPA metagenomics assembly of... | reverse complement strand
CACGCTTCCACCGAAAGGCCGCGCCCGTGGGCTCCTGCAAAAGGATGTCCAGCGGGTCAAAACCGGGTCCTGCCCCTGCACGCCGGTGCACAGGTGCTCCACGGGAACAGCTGGCTTTTGTAAAGTGCATCTCCGAAGGGCCGCACCTGCGCAAGCACCGTGTTCAGCCCAAGGCCCGCGCAGTTTTCCAGCATTTGCACGCACCCGGCGCGGAAGCTATCCGCCGAGGAAAAATCCATTGCTGCCCATTCCAGATAGCTCACCCATACGGCCCGCCACTCGCCTGCAGGCAGGGCAGGGTTCTCAACAGGCTGTTTTTCCACTTTTGTTTTGTCCCGTTTGGAAAACTTTTTTCTGCGCAGCCACAGTCCCGCACCCACACAGGCAGCAGCACCGGCCCCCGCCAGAAAGGTGCGCCGGTTCACACGGCGCGGTTCCGCTTCCGTTTTTTTGGACTTGCGCCGCTGGGTCACAGGGTCTCCTCCTGGGTCTTATACAGCACAAGCGCTGCCCAGCCCCGGGCGCAGGCCAGCAGCACGAACATGATGTTCGTCCAGAAGGCAAGGGCGCTCATGCCCGCATACTTCGTCAGCAGCCAGAACAAAAGGCGCAGCGCTTCCGAGATGCACACCAGCTGCAGCGGACGCTGGATGGGCCTGCCGTGGCCGTACTCGATGGCAAGCAGGCCCGGCCACACCAGTGCCGAGCACAGGTCGCCCGCCCAGCCGCCTGCAGCCAGCTTGCTGAGCATCAGCAGCACGAACACCAGCGTGTAGCTGCGCTTATCCTTGGCGGGAGCACCCTTCTGTGCGGCCAAAAACAGCACTGCAATGCCGGTGATGCAGAACACGATCAGTTCCAGCCCCGAAAAATCCATGCCGCCCAGCACGGCAAAGCCGCCCAGCATGGACATTGCCGCTGCCGCCAGCAGGAAAAAGTACCAGGTCTTGCGTGTAAATTTGAGCTTCATTGTGTTCCTCCCGCCTGCAGCAGTGCGCAGGCTCCTGACAAAATTTTCAAAGAATTAAAAATATTATAGCACAAAAGTATGCGGGTTGTGTTACAATAAGAAAAACTCTTCAGGAGGATCTTCATGAACGCCGCAGTTTCCATTGTCCTGCTTGCCGCCGTACTTGGCGTGATCGTTTTTCTTTTGTCCCGGCGCGAGAATACCCGCCGCAGCCAGTACGGCCCCGCCGGCCTTTCGGAGTTCCGCACCGACCTGCCGCTGGACGAGTGCTTCGACCGGCTGGACGAGCACAGGGACGCCGACGAGTTCGTGTACGAGTGCCGCCGGGAAAAGGACGGCGGCTTTCTGCTGCATCTCACCCTGCACCAGCCCACCCAGCAGCCGCTGGACACCCTGTATACCCTCCGGCTGGACCCCGGTCGTCAGACCGTAGTGACCCTGATCTTCATCCGCGAGGCCTTTGGCTACAAGGAGCCGCTGTTCCCGCAGGAAATGCTTGATCGTTTTATGCAGCAGAAGCTGGATGCCCACCGCACCAAATAAAGTTTTGTGTAAATGCTTTTCATTTTGCGCTGTTTTTGGTATACTTGTAAGTGCCGCAGCGCAGAATATGCGGGCTAGTAGCTCAGTTGGTCAGAGCTGGCGGCTCATAACCGCTTGGTCCCGGGTTCAAGTCCTGGCTGGCCCACCAAAAAAGCACGAGATTTTGCTCTCGTGCTTTTCTTTTTGCATGAATAGGCGCTTTACTTGTACAATTCTTTGCTCATCTGTTTCCGAATCTCATCACGTCGTCTGTCGTAGACCTGCGTGTAGATTGCAAGGGTCGTGCTGGGCTGAGCGCGTCCGGCTTCTGCGGCCACCGTTGCCACACCGATATTGGGATTAGACAACAGAATGCTGACGAAGGCGTGCCGGAACATATGCGGATGGATTTTTTCGATTAGGGGTACATATCACAGAGCACATGATACGCTGGCCGTTTTTGTTTGCCCCCCATTGCGGCAGATCCTGCTTTCTGCCGCAAATTGCATCAGATCCCGCCGTTTGCTCAATGAGTATTTCCCGCCGTCCCGTTATACTGGGAGAGAAATGGAATTAAACGATGGAGGAACAGACCATGAAATACGGTGTCATCGATGTGGGTGGCGGCCTGCGGGGCATTTACGGCGCTGGCGTGCTGGACCGCTGCCTGGAGGAGGACCTCCGCTTCGATCTCTGCATCGGCGTTTCGGCGGGCAGCGCCAATATGACGTCCTATCTGGCAGGCCAGCATGGGCGGAACAAGCCCTTTTACGATGAATACTCCTTCCGCAGGGAGTACATGAGCGTGCACAACCTCATCCGCAAGCACTCCTATCTCGATCTGGGCTATGTCTACGGCACCCTCAGCAATGCAGGCGGCGAGAATCCGCTGGATTACGCGGCGCTTGCCCGCAGCCCGGCAGAGCTCTGCGTGGTGGCCGCTAATGCACAGAACGGCGAGGCGCAGTATTTCACCAAGGCAGACCTCCACCCGGACGACTACCGCGTCCTCATGGCGTCCTGCTGCATCCCGGTCATCGACCAGCCTGCGTCATCGACGGCGTGCCTTATTTTGATGGCGGCCTGGCCGACCCCGTCCCGCTGGAATGGGCCTTTGCCCACGGCTGCGACCGGGTGGCTCTCATCCTGACCAAGCCCATCGCTGGTGAGTAGTGATGCCCGGGACAAGCATCTGGCACACCTGCTGCAGTCGCATTACCCCGCTGCAGCCGAGGGGCTGCGCCGCCGGGCATGGCGGTACAACACGGCTGTCCAGCGGGCGCGGGAGCTGGAGCGACAGGGCCTTGTCTGCATCATCGCCCCGGACAGCACCGAGGGAATGTCCACCCTGACCAAGAACCGCGCCTGCCTTGAAAAAATGTACGCCAAAGGCAAACAGGACGCCGAAGCGCTGGTGCGGTGGATGCAAAACACCAAACAAGATGAATCGGTGGGCACCTAGAGATGAAACCCGTTCACTTCCCTTGACAATATCCGCCCCGGACATTATACATATGATATGTACATACAGACAAAGGAGCCTGGAGCGGTATCGCTCTGGGCTTTTTGCATTTTGTTGTTCTGCTGCGGACAGATAGAGGGGGTCCGCAGCAGAGGAGTAGAAAACCTCCTTCCCGATTTCTGTAAAAGAAAAAGCTCACCTTCAATTTTAGAAAGTGAGCCATGTAAAGCCAAAATGGTAACAGTAAGTGTCGAGTTTCGTAGGTGAAATTTCACCTACCGTTTCACCTACAAAGAGCCGTTTTAGAGACAAAAAGATACCAAAAGTTACGTCAAAGTACACAAAGGCACTTTTATGGAATTATCAAATAGCCATAAAATTTCACAAGAAAAACGGGATTTCAAAATTAGCGACGTTCTCATAACCGCTTGGTCCCGGGTTCAAGTCCTGGCTGGCCCATAACAAAAGAGCACCCATCGGGGTGCTCTTTTTTGTTGCCAGTCAGGACTTGAACAAGGCGGCGACGCGAAGCGACGCAAGTAAAGCCCCAGTGGGGCTTTACTTAGCCTGCGGGTCCCAGCGCATAGGAATGTCAAAAGGTGTCGGATGCCGTTCTGAGGGCCGCCAAGACTTGAACCCAAAACTTATAAAGTTCTCATTGCGGAATCCCTGCTCCCATGATATGATTAAACCAGCTTGGAGGAGGATATCATGCAGAATACAAATAACGAACTCGTGTCCGTCATTGTTCCGATATATAAAGTAGAACCCTATCTGGACCGGTGTGTCGCCAGCATTCTGGCCCAGACATATCCGAACCTTGAGGTGATCCTGGTCGATGATGGTTCTCCCGATAACTGCCCTGCACTCTGTGATGCATGGGCACAGCGGGACGCACGCATCAGGGTCATCCATAAGAAAAACGGCGGCCAATCCGATGCCCGGAATGTGGGACTGGATGCGGCATCCGGTGCGTACATCTCCTTTGTTGACAGCGATGATTACATTGCAGAAAATTTCATCGAGACCCTTTATGATCTGCTCCATGAGTACCACACCGATATTTCTGCCGTCCATTGGAAACTCGTCTATGCTGACGCGCCGGAGGTCCCTGCTCCGCCTTCTTCCCGAAACGTTACGCTCTTTCAAGGTGCTGATGCCATCCGGGAGCTTTTTACGGAGGATACCTACGCATGTTATGCATGGAATAAATTATGCAAACGGGAACTGTTTGACACCATCCGGTTTCCGGTCGGTCGTGTTATGGAAGATCTTGGCATTGCACACAAGATCCTGTTCGACGCAGGGCAGATCGTGTACTCGGACGAACCCCTGTATTACTATTATCAGCGCGATGGCAGCACTCTCCATACAGACTGTATAAAGTTCTTTCAGGACAGGCTTGCGATGGTCACAGAGCGTTATCTGTTTCTTGAAAAGCTGTACCCTGACATGCTGGAAAACGATGCCTATTTTGTGGATATGGCCCTGAATGATTACCCGATCCTCTATCGTTCTGCCTTAGACCCTGAATCGGATCAGCTCATCCGTCATGCATACCAAAAGAGCCGTTCTATTTTGTCCTTCTACAATAAAATGCGCTTTGCCTTTTTCAGCCGGAGCAAAGCCCTGTACTACTTTATCGAACGCCGCAACTGCAACCTTGCCCGCTACGATAACTGCTGAACCTCCTGCATTCCATTCCTTTCTGCGTAATTATAATAAAACAAAGAAGGAGCGTTTCCACGCGGGAACGCTCCTTCTTTGTTTACTATCATTTACACCATTTTGCAAACTCTTCGTCGGTGCACTTGACATAGTGGCTGCCGCTCACATGGTGATCGGTGCCTTATTGTAGTCGATGCCGGAAGTGGCGTAGTCGTAGGTCTCAGCCACGCGGCGCTTCTCCACAACGGGGTTCGGCAGCGGGATGGCCGACAGCAGGCTGCGGGTGTAGGGTGGATGGGATTCTCGAAGATCTCTTCGGTCGTACCCGTCTCCAGCAGGTGGCCCAGATGCAGCACGCCGATGCGGTCCGAGATGTACTTGACCATGGAAAGGTCATGCGCAATGAACAGGTAGGCCGTGCCGGTCTCCTGCTGGATATCCTTCATCAGGTTGACCACCTGCGCCTGAATGGACACGTCCAGCGCCGAGATGCACTCATCTGCGATGATGAGCTTGGGGTTCATGATGAGGGCGCGGGCAATGCCCACGCGCTGGCGCTGGCCGCCAGAGAACTGGTGAGGATAGCGCTCGGCATGTTCGGGCGCAAGGCCCACCTTGGCCAGAATTTTCTCCACCTTTTCGCGGCGCTCTTCGCGGGTCTTGTACATGTGGTGGATGTCCAGACCCTCGCCGATGATATCCTCCACCTTCTTGCGGGGGTTCAGGGACGCCATGGGGTCCTGAAAGATCATCTGCATCTGGGTGCGCAGCGTATCGTTCTGCACGCGGCTCAGCCTGCCGCTGATATCATGCCCATCAAAGGTGATTTTTCCGGCAGTGGGGTCATACAGGCGGATGACGCTGCGGCCGATGGTGGACTTGCCGGAGCCGGACTCGCCCACCAGACCATAGGTCTCGCCGGGATAGATCTCAAAGCTGACATTGTCCACAGCCTTGACGGTATAGCTCTTGCTCACGCGGAAATACTGCTTCAGGCCCTCGACCTTCAGCAGCGGAGCAGCATTCTGTCCTGCCATTTATTCCGCCTCCTTGATCTTTTCTGCCTCGGCACGCATGCGGGCGATGCGCTGAGCAAGCTCAGGCGGCATGTCCACCTTGGGTGCGCGGGGGTCCAGCAGCCATGTAGCTGCATAGTGGGTGTCGCTGATCTTGAACATGGGCGGGTCCACTTCGTCGTCGATGTTCAGGGCAAAGTGGTTGCGCGGCGCAAAGGCATCGCCCTGCTTCTCATGCAGCAGGTTCGGCGGCGAACCCGGAATGGTGTACAGACGGTCGTCTGCGGTGTCCAGATCGGGCATGGCGGAAAGCAGGCCCCATGTGTAGGGGTGGCGCGGCTCGTAGAAGATCTCATCGATGGTGCCGGTCTCTACGATCTTGCCTGCGTACATCACGTCCACATAATCGGCCACCTTTGCCACAACGCCCAGATCGTGGGTGATGTAAATGACCGAGATGCCGCGCTCACGCTGGATGCTGCGGATCAGCTCCAGGATCTTGGCCTGGATGGTCACATCCAGTGCGTGGTGGGCTCGTCACAGATCAGCAGGTCGGGGTCGCAGGCCAGTGCAATGGCAATGACCACGCGCTGGCGCATACCGCCGGACAGCTGGTGCGGGTAGCTCTTCATGCGCTTTTCGGCATCGGTGATGCCCACCTCTTCCAGCAGCTGCACAGCCTTTTTGTAGGCGGCATCCTTGGGCATCTTGTAGTGCCACAGCATGCCCTCCATGATCTGCTTGCCGATGGGCATGGTGGGGTCAAGGCTGGTCATGGGGTCCTGAAACACCATGGCGATGCGCTTGCCGTTGATGTGGCGGCGGATCACTTTTTGTCCTTCTGCAGCAGATCCACCGTCTCGGGGCTGCCGTCGGCGTGATGGTAGCTGAACTGGATGGAGCCGCTGTTCACAATGGCGTTCTGGGCCAGAATGCCCATGGCGGCCTTCATGGTAACGGACTTGCCGGAGCCGGATTCGCCCACCAGCGCCACTGTTTCGCCCTTGTACAGGTCGATGTTCACGCCGCGGATGGCGTGCACCGGGCCTGCGGTGGTCTTAAAGGTGATATCAAGGTCTCGCACCGACAAGACCTGTTCTTTTTTCTTTTCAGGCATGGGGTGTTCCTCCTTACATACTCTTCATCTTGGGGTCCAGAGCCTCGCGCAGGCCGTCGGCCACGAGGTTGAAGCTCATCATCAGCAGGCTCATGACCACCATCGGCGGGATGATCTGATAGGGATGGGTGGTAAAGCTGTTGTACAGCTCGCTGATCAGAGAACCCAGCGAGCACTGCGGCACCGGGATGCCCAGACCCACAAAGGACAGGAATGCCTCGGTGAAAATTGCGGTGGGGATGCTGAACATGACCTGCGTGATGATGGGTCCGATGATGTTGGGCAGCACTTCCTTGAAGATGATGAAGAAGCTGCCTGCGCCCAGCGTGCGGGAGGCCAGCACGAACTCCTGATCCTTCAGCTTGAGCATCTCAGCGCGGGCAATGCGGCTCATGCCCACCCACTCGGTGAGCATCAGAGCAAAGATAATGGTGATCATGCCGGGCTTGAGCACCAGCAGAAGCAGCGTGACGATCACCAGACGGGGGATGCCGTTGGCAACTTCCAGAAAACGCTGCATCATCATATCCACCTTGCCGCCAAAGTAGCCGGAGATCAGGCCGTAGCTCATGCCGATGACCATATCGATGATGGCGGCGGCAACCGCGATGATCAGGGACACGCGGGCACCCTCCCAGGTGCGGGTCCAGATATCGCGGCCATAGGTGTCGCTGCCGAACCAGTAGTAGACATCCTCCTTGCCCTTTTCCACATAGGCATTCACTGTCTTGGAACCGGTGGTGGTGCTCATTTTCTCGTCACCGTTGAAGATGCCGAAGTTCTCCAGCACCTGCACGCGGGGCGCAAAGTTTTTCTGGCTCAGCTCCTGACCGGAGTAGGTATACTCGTTCATGCCGGGGCCAAATGCCGCCAGCAGCACGATAAAGACAACGAGGATCAGGCCGAGCACCGCGCTCTTTTTGCGGAAGAAGCGCACCCGCACATCTTTCCAGAAGCTCTGTGCGGCAAGTTCGAGTCCATTGCGATCTCTGCGTCGTTATGCTTGAGCACAAAGTCCTTCTCGTTGAAGGTGTGCTCGGAATACATGGTATCCACTGCGCTGACGATGGCATCAGCCGTGGCTTCGCCGCCCAGGCGAATCGCTTTTTCTGCCATATCAGTCGTCCCCCTTTGCCAAGCGGATGCGCGGGTCGATGATGCCGTACAGCAGGTCAACGACCAGCATGATGCCAATGTACATGGCGCTGTAGATGAAGCTCAGGCTGATGACCACATTGTAGTCGTTGGACTGGATAGCCGTCACCAGCAGGCTGCCCACGCCGGGAATGGCGAAGATCTTCTCCACCACCAGCGAGCCGGTCATCAGGTCCACGATCAGCGGGGCCAGCACGGTGATAATAGGGATCAGCGCATTGCGCAGCGCGTGGCGGAAGATCAGCGCCGGGCCGGAAATGCCCTTGCTCTCGGCCAGCAGCATATAATCGGAGTCCAGAACCTCTATCATTTCACTGCGGGTAAAGCGGGCAATGGAAGCATGGTGAACATGGACAGTGAGATGCTGGGCAGCACACTGGAGCCGAACACGTCCTTTGCGGAGAACAGCATGGGGAACCACTTGAGCTTGAAGCCAAAGGTATAGCTCAGGGCCAGTGCGATCACGTAAGACGGCACCGACACGCCGATGACCGAGATGATGGTGGCCAGAGTGTCGAAGATGGTGTCCCGCTTGAGGCTGCAATGATGCCGAGCACAAGGCCCACGATGGCACCCAGTGTGACAGCCATGCCGCCCACACGGATGGAAATGGGCAGACGGGACTGGATCAGCTGGGAAATGGGCGTGTTCTTGGAGATATTGTAGCTGACGCCGAAGTCACCGCGCAGCATGTTGGTCACATAGCGGAAGAATTGCACATAGATGGGCTGATCCAGACCGTACTTTGCGTACAGGGATGCGCGCATTTCCGGTGTCAGCTTTTCATCGTTGAAGGGCGAACCGGGCATCAGCTGCATGAGGATGAACAACACCAGCAGGATGGCCAGCAGCGTAAACAACGAAGTGATAATACGCTTGAGCGTGTATTTTTTCACGTTGGGTAGACCCCCTTAAAGTTTCTTCTTCTCCCTGCTCAAGACAGGGCGCTTTTTCTGCCGCGGTCATCCGTGCGCCGGACGCGGACAGTGCAAAAGCCAAAAAGTCGCACAGCGGCAATCACGCTGCCACTGTGCGGCATTTCAGTTCTCGATCAGGATCAGACGCTCTTCTTTGCGTCCTTGAAGACGCGGTTCAGAGCAACCGGGTGGAAGTCCACGCCGGTCACGGCAGAAGAGATCATCTCGGCGTTGCACTGACCATACAGCGGGAAGATGGCGGCCTGCTCCAGCACGATGGACTCAGCGTCATACATGGCTTCCCAGCGACCCTCGGGATCGGTGCACAGATCGCCGGTGGTGCACTCTGCGATGACGGCATCGTAGTCAGCATCGCTCCACAGACCGTAGTTGTTGGAGTTGCCGGTGACCCACATGCCCAGATAGGTCATGGGATCGGCGTAGTCGGGGCCCCAGCGGGTCAGGCCGATCTCAAAGTTGCCGTCCTGCATATCCTGCACGCGCTGCTTCTTGGGCTCCACCTTCAGCTCCAGAGTAAAGCCGGGCAGAGTGGTCTGCAGCTGCTCCTGAACGACCTGAGCGACCTTCTGGGGAGCATCGTCGGCATCGACGACCATGGTGAAGGAGAAGGAGTCCTTGCCCAGCTCAGCCTTGGCCTGCTCGTAGTACTCTGCAGCCTTGTCGGGATCGTATGCGCAGAACTCTGCAAACTTGGTCTGGTCGGCGCTGAAATCGCTGCCATCCGGGCCGGTGGCGAACTGTGCGGGCACTGCGGTGTAGGCGGGAGAAGAGCCGTCCTTCAGCACGTCATTGGTGATGGAATCACGATCCAGTGCAAAGGTGATGGCACGGCGCAGGTTCAGGTTTGCCAGCTCCGGCACAGCGTCCATGTTGGGCTGATGTACCACAGGTAGCCGGCGCCCACGCTGGTGAACTCGGGGTCGTCCTTGACCTGCTCGACCTGCTCGCCGTTCAGCAGGGTGATATCCAGATCGCCGTTCTGATAGCTCATCAGAGCCTGCTGGCTGTCCTTGATGACCTGATAGTTCAGGCCGTCCAGAGCAATGCGGTCAGCATCGTAGTAGTCGGCGTTCTTCACCAGCTCAAAAGCGGTGGCGGCCGGCTCATAGCTGGTCAGCACGAATGCACCGTTGGACAGCACGGTGTCTGCGCTGGTGCCGTAAGTATCGCCGCAGCTCTCAAAGAACTTCTGGTTCATGGGGTAGAAGGTGGGGAAATACATCAGGCTCAGGAAGTAGCTGACCGGAACATTCAGCTCCACCTTCAGGGTCTTGTCGTCCACTGCGGTGATGCCCAGATCGGTGACGGGCTTGTTGCCTGCAATGATCTCGGCGGCGTTGACCACCTGGCCGATATCGCTCAGCATGTAGGCATACTCGGATGCGTTTGCGGGGTCAACAGCACGCTGCCAGCCAAACACGAAGTCTGCTGCGGTAACGGCATCGCCGTTGGACCACTTTGCATCCTTCAGGTGGAAGGTGTAGGTCTTGCCGTCCTCGCTCAACTCATAGCTCTCTGCCAGAGCCTCCACGGCTGCACCGTTCGCATCCATCTGCATCAGGCCGTCGGTGTAGTTGGCGATGACCTCAAAGGAGGTGCCGTCGGTAGCCAGCTGGGGGTCCAGAGACTGGACTTCGGTCTCCAGCATGACGTTCAGCACACCGCCCTCAGCAGAGGCGGCTGCACCAGAAGCAGCGGTGGAGCCGGAAGCAGCGGTGCTGGAAGAGCCGCCGCAGGCAGTCAGAGCCAGTGCAGCAGCCGATACGCCTGCAGCAGCCAGGAAGCTGCGGCGAGAAATACGACGATCGAATTTCATATTTTTTCCCTCTCTCTTACCTCAATGCTTTATTGAAGTAAAGCATTGAATGGTGAAAAATGCACAAAGGTTTTTTGCTCCTCCTCTGGAGCGCTGCACACCTTTGTGCGATATCCGCATTATACGCTGTTCCGCCTGAAAAGGAAAGGCTTCCGGCTGTTTTTCTGTGCTTTGACCAATGGTCAGCAAAAATTTTGTTTTTG
>ENA-OUNI01001135-OUNI01001135.1-human-gut-metagenome-genome-assembly--contig:-NODE-1135-length-10872-cov-1.844579_pt1 | contig 10872 bp, 12 predicted proteins | sample MGYA00242499_ERZ504580 | MGnify/ENA primary metagenome ERZ504580 (study PRJEB26092, sample SAMD00036315) | human gut metagenome | host: Homo sapiens | study: EMG produced TPA metagenomics assembly of... | reverse complement strand
AGAAACCTTCATAGCGGTTTCCGTTCTTATCTTCCTGCACGCCACTCCCCTCTTCCAGACCATTTACAAAACCGCCTTTGTATTTTGTACCGTCGGTAAGAATCAGAGTTCCCTGACCGTTGAATTTATTATCTTTCCATTCGCCTTCGTAGGAGTCACCGACGTTCCATTTGTAAACGCCATAGCCATTGCGCTGGTTGTCTTTCCATTGTCCGTCATATACAGCACCGTTCGCCCATGTAAACGTACCGTGTCCGTCCTGCATACCGTTCTTGAAGTTTCCTACATATTTATTGCCGCTGGCATGATAGTAAATACCTTCACCGGTACGTTCACCCTGCACATAAGAACCTTCGTAACGGTCGCCCGTATGAAAGAAGTAAATGCCCTTGCCATGCTGCATATCCTCTTTCCAATCACCCACATACTTATCACCATTGGCATATTCAAACGTACCTTTGCCATCACGCACATCATTCTTCCATTGACCGTCGTATTTGCAACCGTCATTCCAGACTAACGTGCCTTCACCGTTTTTCTTATCGTCTTTCCACGAACCGATGTATTTGGAACCGTTCTTCCAACGTAAGTACCCTGACCTTCACGCTTGTCATTTATCCAATCGCCTTCATAAAGGTCTCCGTTATAGTAGTACATAGTACCTTTGCCATGCTGGTAATCCTGATACCACATACCGTCATAACGGTTATTATTCATAAAATAATAGATACCTCTGCCGTGCTGTTGGTCTTGAAACCACTGGCCGTCATACTTTTCACCGTCGGGAAAAGTGTAAATTCCATACCCTTCACGCTTTCCTTTAACGTACTCGCCTTCATAGACATCACCGTTTTTAAATACCGTCTTTCCCTTTCCGTTGGGTTTGCGTCCTTTCATCTCACCGGTATATACGGAACCATCCTTAAACGTATGCGTCCCTATTTTTATTTCCGACGAGAAAGTTCCCTTTATTTTATCGAAGAAGCCGCCTTTTTCCTGGGCTGCGACACTGCCCTGTGACAAGTATAACAGAAAAATTGCAGTATATAGATATTTCATCTTGGATTACAAGTTACTTAATTAGGGTTTTGACAAAGATACGATTAATCTGCCAAAACCACGAGGCGGTTCCCGCTTTTTATGACATTTTTTTGCCGGATATGACTTCTTTTAATTTCTCTTTGCACAAATGCTTTCCGGCAAGTTCGCGTATATCTTCAGGAGTAATATCTCTGACTGCGTTCAGAGCATCTTCAAAGTGTGTATCGCCAAAACCCGAAACCTGAACGAACATCCACGCATCTGCCAGTGAGAATGCCGATTCATAACTGCGGCACATTTCGCCCAGCATATAATTCTTTACCATTGCCAATTCTTCTTCCGGCACCAGATCATTCTGCAAGCAATCTATTTCATGGTAAACCTCCCGGATAAGAGGCTCCACAAACTCGTTTGCCGTTTCCGTATTGATAACCAGCATTTCCGGTCCCGGACAAGAAACGATACCTGCAGAAATACCATAGGTATATCCCTTTTCTTCACGGATATTGGACATCAGACGGCTTCCGAAATATCCGCCAAACAGCGTTACCATCACTCTGGTCTTCAAATAATCGGGATGATGGCGTTCCAAAGAAAGCATCCCCATGCGAACCGCACTCTGCATGGCATCCGCATGTTCTACAAAAATCCGTTTATCCATGGAAGAAACCGGAATAAACTCCCGCCTTTCCGGTTTGCGGAAGTCTTTGCCGAACACTTCCTTACCAAACATATCTTCTATCCGCCGTACACAATCATCGCCCACCTTTCCGGAAACGTAAATCGTACAGTTCCGGGAATGATAATGCCGGTCGTAAAACTCTCTGAGTACAGCAGGATTTATCCTGCCATAATCCTCTTTCTGCACCAGCCGTCCGCAAGGATGCACCTCACCATATACAGCTTTCATCAGCGCCCGATGCGCCAGAAAATCCACTTTGGACGAGTTGACCATGAACTGCTGGATATTATTTTCTATTATAACACCCAGCTCCTTCTCCGGAAACACAGGCTCTTTTACGATGGATTCCAGTATTTCCAATGTCTGAGGCAAATATTTGTTCAGCGAATAAAGAGTAACATACGCATATTCCGATGCGCTGGACAACTCCAGCCAGGCACCGTAATAGTCCAACTTCTCCGCTATTTCCCCCGCACTGTACCGAAGCGTCCCTTCGCGCAGCATACGGTTCGTAAACAAAGCCTGTAACGGTTGCGACTGTTGCCAGCGCCCGCCTTCCATCAGCAGGTCTATGCGCACGACTTCATTATCGCCAGAGTCAAGCACATTCAAAGACACACCATTGGGCATAGTGCACCGTTGGGGCATCTGTACGGCCAAGTGCTCAATGTCCCTCACCTTAGGCTGAATGGTCCTGTCCAAAAGCATCCCCGAACCGATATTCATTGAGCGTTTCGTGCTTGCAGGAAACGTTCCGCATGTTCCAAATCCTGCGGTGTATCAATACCGATTGTCTCCACTTCGGTAATACCGGCTTTAATGGTATAACCGTTTTCCAGCCAGCGCAACTGTTCCAGCGACTCCGCCAGTTCAAGAGAAGACTGCGGAAGCGAGGTTATCTCTTTCAACACTTCCACCCGATAGGCATATAATCCGATATGCTTGTAATATGTATGGTTTTTCAGCCACTCCCGCTTCTCCGCATTACGTTGGTACGGAATGATAGAACGGCTGAAATAAAGAGCATTCATGTTCTTGTTGAGCACTACTTTGGGAGAGTTTACGTTCTCCAATGCCTCAAAACCGTTATCTGCAGTAAAGGGTTTTACTAAAGTGGCAATCTGTGTGGACGGATCGTCAAAACAGGCCTTTACGGTCTCCAGTTGAGACGGCTGTATAAAAGGTTCATCGCCCTGAATGTTTACCACCACATCAAAGCCTTCCCCTACTTTGGTACAAGCCTCATAACAACGGTCTGTACCGCTTTTATGATGCACGGACGTCATTACAACTTTTCCGCCGAATGCTTTTACGGCAGCTTCAATGCGCTCGTCGTCGGTAGCTACATAAGCATCATCCAAAACACCGGCCACTTGTTCATATACCCGTTGAATAACGGTCTTTCCGCCCAACAAAGCCAAAGGTTTGGCAGGGAAACGCGTAGATGCGTAACGGGCAGGAATTATTCCCAGGAATTTCATATCTTTAAAACTTAAATTACCACATTATTATAAAGAAACGTTTCAATGGCATTTGTCGCCTCAGACTTTCCATCATTCAATTCTTTCAGTCCGCGATGATATAGTCCCGCTTTAAATCTTCGGTTTATACACCCTGCTGTCACAAGACAGCAAGTCTATATCAAGACGTACAATCTCCTGTTTCTTTTCTTCGGGAGTCCTTCCAGCTTCCCGTTCTATATCCTTCAAATGGAGTATGATTTCATCCGCATCAGAATCGGACGTGAAACGCGCCACCTGATTGGTAAACAACGCCTGCCGCCGGAAAAACAACGGCTCTGTGTCCGCTTCTGCAGAAAAACGGATATTCGGAAAAAGTTCGGACAGCCTCTTGCGTGCCAACGCCAAATTCTCTTTCCTGTTCACGTTACTGCCGATGCAGATTGTGTACACCATTTCCCAATTCTTAATTAAACAAATCGTCCAGTCCCATTTCCGATGCCGGTTCCGCATCCGCATCCTCATATCCGCTGTCCTTGCAGGGGTCAAAACCTTCAGGCAGCTGGAACGTTTCGTTTTCATCATACCCCAAAGACTTGTCGCCAAGCACTTTTACCATATACTTAGCCCAGATAGCAATGCCATGGAAGCGCCTTGTCCGTGCAACATCGTATCGAAGTGAATATCACGGTCTTCACCGCCCACCCAGCAGCCGGACACCAGCGAAGGCGTAAAGCCCATGAACCAGCCGTCGGCATTATAGTTGGTCGTACCGGTCTTGCCACCCATATCGGCTTTTACGCCCAGACGGCGGACACGTCCGCCCGTACCTTCATTGACAACTGCACGCAGCATTACCAGCATCTTATAGGCACTGGATGCGCTGATTACTTCCTGCATTTCCGGCGAGAATGTAGCCAGCACATTACCGTCGTTATCCTCAATACGGGTTACAAACAGCGGCGCAACACGAATACCCTTGTTCGGGAATGCGGTATAGGCGCTTACCATCTCTCCTACGGAGACTTCGCAAGGACCGAGACAGAGAGACACCGAAGGCACAATCTCACGGTTGCGCACACCGAAGCTGTGCACCAACCGCTTCAACTCATACGGGTTCAGTTTGCTCATCAGGTATGCTGTGATCCAGTTGTCCGAATTGGCCAATCCCCACTTCACCGTCACCATGTCACCATAACGTTTTTTTTATTGGCATTGCGCGGTGTCCAGGGTTTTCCGTTTTCGTCTATCAATGTATATTCCACATGACGAGCCTGGTCGCAAGGAGAAAAACCGTTCTCCATAGCCAGCGAATACACATACGGTTTCATGGTAGAACCGATTTGGCGACGTCCCACCATTGCCATGTCATATTTAAAGTAGTGATGGTTCGGGCCGCCTACATACGCTTTTACATGACCGTTACGCGGATCCATCGACATGAAGCCGGCACGCAGGAAGAACTTATAATAACGTATGGAATCCATCGGAGTCATTACAGTATCTTTCTCACCGCTCCAACTGAATACAGACATTTGTTCGGGCGTATCGAACGCTTTCCTGATTTCCGCTTCGGAAGCTCCGGCTCTCTTCATGATGCGATAGCGGTCGGACAGTCTCATGGCACGGTCCAGAATTTCGTCTACCTGTTCTTGCGTCAAACGGAAAGTATAAGGCGCTTTCTTCGCACCTTTCTTCTCTTTGAAGAAGTAGCCCTGCAATTCTTTCAGATGCTCGGTCACGGCATCCTCTGCATATTTCTGCATGCGGGAGTCTATTGTAGTATAGATTTTCAACCCGTCCGTATAAAGATTATATTTGCTTCCGTCCTTCTTTGTATTCTTTTCGCACCAGCCGAACAGAGGGTTTGTTTCCCAGTCGAGCGAATCCTCGTAATACTTCTGCATCTGCCAGCCGCGATAGTCCGATTTATCGGGCTTCTTGGCATTCAGCACACCACGCAGGTATTCACGGAAATACGTTGCAAGACCTTCGTTATGGTCTACGCGATGATAGGACAGCTTCAATGGCAATGCCTGCAACGAATCCCGTTCCTCAACGGTGATATATCCGGCCTTGCGCATCTGGTCGAGCACCACATTGCGGCGTCCGCGCGAACGTTCGTTATAACGTACCGGATTATAAAGGGAAGGATTCTTGCACATACCCACCAGTGTGGCGGCTTCCTCAATTTTCAAATCCTTCGGTTCGCAACCGAAATAGGTATAGGCGCAGTCTTTATACCCACCGCATTATTCAGGAAGTCGAACTTATTGAGATACATCGTAAGAATTTCCTCTTTGGTATAATAGCGTTCCAGCTTCACGGCTATAACCCACTCGATGGGCTTTTGGAACAGACGTTCCACTATGTTGTCGGCGCTTGGCGAATAAAGTTGTTTGGAAAGCTGCTGGCTGATTGTACTGCCACCGCCGGCATTCTTCTGCATCAGAATACCACGCTTCACCACGGCACGGAACAGCGCGATGGCATCAATCCCCGAATGTTCGGCAAAGCGTACGTCTTCCGTTGCAATCAGCGCATTGATAATATGGGGCGACAAATCATTGTATCCCACAAACACGCGGTTCTCCTTGCTATAAGAATAAGTTCCCAGAACTTTCCCGTCTTCTGAGAATATTTCCGTTGCAAATTTATAATTGGGATTTTCCAAATCTTCCACAGGAGCATATAGCCAATCCAACCTTTTGCTATCGAGAAGAAAATAACAACGCATGTCAATGTTATCAGCGCGATGAAAATCCAAAGGACTTTTACGACTTTCTTTATCATGTCCGGTTCCTAAAATTCGTTGGTTCAATATTCAATAATGGGGCAAAGATACGGAAATATATCAAAACAACTCTCACAATTTTAATAGAAAACTCTAAATACCCCAAAAACGACAGAAGCTCCGGAAACCTGCAAAAGCACAGGTCTCCGGAGCTTCCTAACTCATTGCGGACTTTGACAGTCAGCGAAGAGACATTATTTCCCTCGCCAGCTTATCCGTCAGCCTCACATTTCCTATCCATTTTCCGAAAGTCTCCAGATTATGCAAATCCGTCCCTACCATGTCGTACATACCTTTTTCCAGCAATGTTTCAGCATTTTTCATCACCTGTTTTCCATAATAACCGGAAAGCGAAAGCAAGTTCAGCTGCAACAGATAGCCCTTGTCCTTCAATTCGCAATAATCACCGTACTCATATAAAGATAACGTTCGGGATGCGCAATCACCGGCGTATATCCGGCAAGCGATACATCGTACAACAGCTCGTCCAGATTGTTTGGTGGAGAAAAATAAGACGTCTCTACCAATACACAATCCCCACACAAAGGCTGCAATCCCTTCCCCAACCTCTCCCTGAAGCCGGAGTCCAGCATATATTCAGCCCCCAGTTCAAGCACGGTTTCTCCGGTATAGCGCTTGCGCAACGTATCGAAAGCCTGCAACACATCTTCAGTGTTCCACACCATTCATCACATGAGGCGTCAGCCTCACCTTCTTCACTCCGAGCGAGTCGAAGTACGCCAGCACCGCCAGAGATTCCTCTATCGTCCTTATGCCGTCGTCCACACCCGGAAGGATATGGCTGTGACTATCCACAAAATCCCTGAAGAAACCGATATCCGCCAACTTTGTTTTATGTCGTAAGAAAAACATACCCATAGCGTTTAAATTCCAAATATCCTTTTGTACAGCGGCTTCTTGTTCTTCCGGTTTTCATCGTTCCCGTAATTGCCGTAACCATACCCGTAGCCATACCCATAACCTGTCTTTACATAATCTATTCCGTTCAGCAGAATACTCATATTCTTCATCTTTCCCGAATCATACAGTTCCTGCAACTCCGGTAACATCCGCTTGTCGAACAAGCCCGAGCGGACTACATACACCGTCTGGTCCGCCAACCGTCCGCACAACTGCGTATCCACCACAACACCATAAGGCGGGTTATCCAATAAGATATAATCATAATTCTTTTTCAGCTCCTCCAGCAGCCGGTCGAGTCTGCCGCTCTTCAGCAATTCCGCAGGATTGGGCGGCAGCGCTCCCGATGTAATGATATGCAGCCTGTTATCATCTCCACACACCTGCACCAGTTCTTTCACATCATCCACCTTGCCGCTCAGGTAGTTCGATACACCGGTCTTTTTCATACCTATCCCTACGCTTTTGCTCAAAGAACCTTTCCGCAGGTCAAGGTCGAGAATCACTACCTTTACATTCGCCAGCGCCATGCTCATGCCCAGATTAAGCGTAATAAAGGTTTTTCCGGAATCAGGATTTGCCGAAGTCACCAGCACTACCTTTCCCACCGTTTTCTTTTCCGTATCCATAAAGTCCAGATTATCGCGCACTATTTTGAAGGCCTCACAAATGCTTTCCCTGCTGCCTTCCTGTACCACGATATCTTTCTCATGCTTATTCTTTTCAAGCGGCACTTCTCCCAAGAAAGGAATGTTCACACCCGCTTTCAGTTCTTTCTTCGTATGCACGCTGGTATTGAGCAGCGAGCGGATATAAATCCACAAGGCAGGCAGCATAATCCCCGCCAGCAAAGCAATCAGCGCTACCTGCACCTTCTTGGGTGCTACCGGCAAGTCCACACCTTCTGCCGGATCTATGATGCGGCAATTGCTCTCCGTAATGGAAAGCTGGAGCTCATTTTCCTCTTTTTTATTCAACAGAAACAGATACAGTTCTTCCTTTATCTTCTGTTGCCGTTCTATGCTTACCACATACTTCAACTGAGTAGGCACGAATGCTATCTTATTGCTGTTCTCCCGCTCCTTGTTCTTCATATTCGCCACCTGTATCTCCAGACTTGCTATCAGGTTATCCACAGCTTTGCGATAGACAGGCGCATGGACATCAGCGTACCGTTCAGGCACGCACGAGCGGATTATTGGCACTACTGTTGGCTATCAGCTTGTTCCTGCGCGTCAGCACCGTGTTGTACTCCATAATCAGGTTCTGCACTCCCATATCATCTATCCCGATACTTGCAGGGACAGGCTCTGTCGTCTTCGAGTTATCCTGCAAGTATTCCTTCATATATTGCGCCATATTAAGCTGATTTTCCACGCTTAACCCTTCCGTATCAAGCATGCTCGAACTTTGCAGATACAAGGCGCTTTCCGAAGCAATATCCGTCAGTCTGTTCTTTTTCTTATAATTCTCAATTTCCGCATCCACGGCAGCCAGGTCGGCTTCGATTATCTCCAACCGCTCGCCGATAAATCTGGCGGTATTTATCACAATCCTGTTTTTATCCTCGATGGCATCGTTCTTATAAACCTCAATCAGTGTATTCAGTAAATCTTCCGCCCGCTGCACATTCTCGTCCTCGATGCTCAGGGCTATCAGTGACGACTGCTTGTTTGCCACCCCTACATTCAAAGCCTTGTTATATGACTCCGCTACTTCTTTCATATTTCCCTTCGTCACGTAGACCGTCTTGCCTATGCTGTTTTCGTCCGTAAACAGTGTCGATGCCACCACCATTTTTCCCACCGGAGTATTCACCGTATCTCCCGGCTGCACGGTCAGGATTTCGTCAAATTCCTCTTCTTCCTCTTCATTTTGCAGGGTCATATCCGCCAGCGTCACCTTTCCATTGTCCGACATCGTAACAGTAAGGCTTATCTGTTGTGAAGGAGTTGCATCAAGGAAGGTAACGGCAAACGGCGTGGACGTATAGAGTTCCTTCTTTCTCAGCCCGTCCCACTCCTTATAACTTATATCCAGATGCAGTATTTCGACTACCGTCCGCATCAGCCGCTTACTTTTAAAGATACCCACTTCGTTATCTACCGTGCTGCCGCCTAAACGAAAACAAATCCTGAAAAGCAGCCGCACCATTGACACCCCCGCCTTTTTGCTCATCCTTCACCAATACCGTAGCGGTACGCAAAAATATCTTCGGAGAACTTTTCAGATACAGAAAACCTATCAGACACACACCGCTACGGAGAGGATGAACCATTTCCGGTTGCGATACACTGCCGACAGCATATCGGCAATCACCGTGCCCTCCTGCCGGCGGCTGTCATTAAAATCTATGAAGTCCAAATCTTCAAACCTGTCTTTTCCCATAAACTTTTTCTTTACTGTTTTTTATTTGAATATAAGCACGGCCAAGGATACCATTACCGATAGTATGGAAGCAAACGTACCTATGGTTCTGTTTTGGTTTATCTCCCGTTGTCCTGCCTTTACCTTATTGGGTTCTACGTACACTACGTCATTCTGTTGCAGATAATAATAAGGAGACGACAATAAATCTTTGTTCCGCAAGTCCAGCGAAACCACTACCGCTCTCCGTTTTCTTCCCGGACAACCTTTATATTCTCGCGCTGCCCGTAAATGGTCAGGTCGCCAGCAAGGCTCAATGCGTCCAGCAAGGTGATGCGGTCGCTGGTTATCTCGAATGTTCCCGGCCGGTTCACCTCCCCCAATACCGATACTTTGAAGTTCAGGAACTGGATAGTTACGATGGGATCTTTTACCAGTCCCTTTTCTATCAACTGGCTTTTGATATATTTTGTCAGTTCTGCACGTGTCATTCCCTGTACTTTGATAACTCCCAACTGCGGAAAGTCGATATTTCCCTCTTTGTCCACCAGATACCCCAATACCCGGTTCTGTCCTCCTGCATATCCTGTATTGCTGTTAGCTATCTGATAACTTACCATCGGCAGATTGAACATCTGTGCCAGTTCGGGGTCTTTACTGTTCACCATAATGGAAAGCAAATCATCCGGATGAATCCTGAGGTCATAATCCTGGGTTATCTTTTGCCGATAGTCATCCGGCACATCTTGCAGGTACGAAATCTGTTTTTGCGACGCACAACCCGCCAGGACACATAGTACAAAGGCTATGTATCCATACTTCTTCATGTTCTTTATCATATTATTTTATCGATTGTTTTTTAGATTAGTGCATAAAAGCCACAAGTGCTTTTTAACTGCGTTCTTTATATGCTGACAAATAAATTCATTCATCCATCCCCAACCAAAATCAAACCAACGTTGCGGATGGGTATTGATAATCAGCTTTTCAGGAAGCTCGTCATTACCGATTAAAGTAATCAGTCGGCGGGTATTTTTGACTTTCAGTTCCAAGCCGCCTTCTACTTTATCCCTTACACTCGCACCTGTCTTATTCCATGCCCGCCCCGTATCTGTGATATAGAGTACTTTCGTATAATCCACATCAAAATACGGTTCTCCGATAATCCCCGCTTCTCTATAATTATATTTCTCCCACAGTTTCCGGTTATCCCACCTGCTGAGCGGACTTCCGTGCATGCAAACAGTCTTGGCCGGATAAAAACGGCGTATTTCGGCCAAATGTACCTTGAAATGTTCAAAAGCCTTTTCGTAGTTGCCTTTGGTAATCGTCAGGTCTTCGTAATGATAAGACATTTCATGTCCCAAAGCTACTATTTGTTCTATTATTTCTTCATTCCAAGTACCCTTTACTACCCTGATGTAGTAAGAAGCCTTCACGCCCGAGGCATGTTCTATCTGTGCCAACCGTAAGGCATTCTCCGGTCTTTTATCGATATCATGCCGCAATATCACTACTTTACCGTCAGCAGGAACTGATAAGAATTCTTCAAATGTTCGGAAGGTATAACCTGCCCGCCTCAGTGCGGATAAAAGAGACCGGTAAGT
>ENA-OUNI01001134-OUNI01001134.1-human-gut-metagenome-genome-assembly--contig:-NODE-1134-length-10876-cov-5.866313_pt1 | contig 10876 bp, 9 predicted proteins | sample MGYA00242499_ERZ504580 | MGnify/ENA primary metagenome ERZ504580 (study PRJEB26092, sample SAMD00036315) | human gut metagenome | host: Homo sapiens | study: EMG produced TPA metagenomics assembly of... | reverse complement strand
AAACTGGCTGAGATCTAAGAAAATAAAACTCTGAGCTGTAAATAGTAACATCATTACAGAACAGTACTGCAAATAATTAAAAAAGCTGTCTGGATTCCGGATGTATTTGCATCCGGAACAGACAGCTCTTTTTAATTATAGACGATACTGATTTAGAAGAGATAAAATCCTTTTTGAAATATCCTTTTCTTCTACATCATAAAAAAACCATATTTCATCTGTTACATCTATGCTGTTTTTATATTTGGGTGATTTTGAAAACTTTGCTTCTGCTTCCTCAAACAGTCCTGTATCTGGTGGCTTTTTAAAACAGCAACGTCCGAGAAAGTCTTTTTTAAATAATCAGTGTATGCCTGTTCACTTTCACCTTCGCAAAATACATAGATTAGTGGTTTGGCAGATTTTACTTTACGAGGCATTATTCCACCTCCTCAATCTCAATATCAGGAGTTGCACCATATTTACCAAGCAAATATCCCTTTCTGATATTTTCTGTAGTTCTGGTACCTAATCCACTAATACTATAAAGCTCTGATATCCCATCTTCATTGCTTTTGTCTGCAAAGTACAACTGATCCTTACGCAGGATTTCCATATTCATAAGTTCCGTGTTATGAGTCGTAAAGATAAGCTGCGCTCCTTTTGGGTTAGACTGCTTACTTTGGAATTTTGCCACAACAAAATCTACCAACATTGGATGAAGTTCTTTTTCAATTTCATCAACGATAAGAACTCCGCCTTTTTTCAGTGCTGACTCGATTGCAGGTGCAATAGACATGAGTTTTCTGGTTCCGTCTGATTCATCCGATAATTCTAACGGGTATAAAACCGCTTCTCCATTAGCATTGATACCCTGATGTTTCGATATTGCTTTAACCTCATTCATCTTTAATCTTGTTTCTGAGTTGCTCGACGTATCTGCCAGAATATGCATAAACTGAATCAAGGCTGCTCTTATACCGTCTGGTATATTCTCTGGAAAACTTAGATTGTCCTTAATTTCCTTACTGTCAATTTCAAATTGCATACTTTCAATACCGAGATCCGCAGCTTTGGCATAATCCGAAATCGCCTGCAGCATATTGGCATCATTAGAATAATCCAACAGCTGTTTAGGAATATCTGAATAATCCCTTGAAAAATAAAGCAATTCCCGAAACCACTTCATTGCAGTTGCGCAAATAGCGTCATTCATTGTACAAGCCAACGAAAAGAACAACTGATTCGATGCAACGGTTTCGCTGATTAACTTTCTCTTTGCCTTTTCTTCTGTAAAAATAAATGATTGATTTTCTCTTTTAAAAACTAACGCTTTTTGTCCCTTTGGTGCGTGGTATAAATATTCTTTATATATCTTTTCCTTCGTTGCGGCAAAGGAATACCAGTATTTAATTCCGCCTAAAGTATAGATAAATTCAAATTCTGTTGGTTCATCTTCAGAATAATCATTTAAAGCAAATGGTATTACTGGTATTTTTGCGTTTTCGTGCTGTGTTCTTTGCGCATTTTTAATGAATTGCACAGCCAGCCAAAACGCCCGAATTACATTACTTTTACCTCCACCATTTTTTCCATATATAGCAACGCTCGGTAATAAGTTCAACGAACCATATGAAATCAAGCTCTTTTTGAAGGGGCCAAGCCCCGTTGCTTCCATAGATAGCGTCGCCTCATCACGAAATGATCTATAATTCTTGAACCTGAATTCTATCAGCATAATTATCCCTCCAAATTCATTTTCTATTAGTATATACTTATTTCAAAATATATTCAAACAATATTATCAAATAATGTGATATTTTTGCTTTGATTTCAAACATAAATCGACAATCATCCGGATGATCCGATGTGATTTTCGAAAATTTATAAAACACCCGCTGCGGACAGATATGTATAATATCTTCCGCGGCGGGTATTTTATTTATACAGAGATATTTTAGAAATCATGTCCATGGCAGGAACGATAGGACGATAACTGTCTGATATTTTACTTGCGTGAAAGAGCAGAGTATAATATAATAAAAAGAACAAATAGTTCTAAAATGACAGAGAAAAAATCCATCCGTGCGGCTAAAAACCGCCGATGGACCATTCACGTACAGAGATTTCGCAGATTGTTTTAATCTGCGAAATGGGCACATACGCGCCAACCTCCCCAATTTTATTAAATTTCTTATCAAATCACTGCTAATATAATATGCTGAATAAGTCATTTTGTCAATAAATGGCGATTTATTTAGTACATTATAACATAAACTGACCAATTTATTTAGTGCTTTTTGTAAAAAAATCAATCTGACTGCTGGAAAGTATCTCCATTACGGGTCAGAATCGTGGTCAGGAGCCATAGAAAGGAGTTTTATATTTTGGCAAGACGAGGAGAAAACATACGAAAAAGAAGTGACGGCAGATGGGAAGGCCGATATCTGATCTATATAAATGGAAGCAAAAAATATCGTTCCGTATATGCCTCTTCTTATAATGAAGTAAAACAGAAACTTTTTAACAGCAAGAAAGAATCTGAGATTACTCTGCTCTCCCAAAAAGAGCAGACAGCTCCCCTAAATGGCAGTGCTGATATGAGTCTTGATGAAATCGGTCAGTTGTGGCTTATCTATATTAAGGATAATCGCAAGTATTCCACCTACAGAAAATATGCCAACATCTATGACATGCATATCCGGGATACTTTTGGCAGTCTGACAGCAGACGAGATCAGCCTGGAAATCATAGAGAAAGCCCTGCCAAAGGAGATATCCGCCAGTCTATATAAAAGTATCTACTGTGTACTGAATCAGATTTTATCTTATGGAAACCGATACTGCAGCACTCCGAAAATTCATTTAAAAACAGAAAAGCTGCGGACAGTTCCCAAACCCGTGCAGACAATAAATGCTACAGACCAGCAGAAGCTATGCCGCTATCTGCTCTCGGATCTTGATTCCTGTAAGCTTGGCATTCTGATATGCCTGTATATGGGACTGAGACTCGGGGAAGTCTGTGCCTTAAAATGGGAAGATATCGACTTCCAGAGAAAAACAATTCATATTAACAGGACTGTCCAGAGGATTCAGGTCGGGCAGGAGAATCGGAAAACGATTCTGTATGAGGGGCCGCCCAAAACGCTCTGCTCTGTCCGCGAGATCCCGATTCCGGAATTTCTCTTTCCACTTCTTCTCTCTTGTAAGGATGATGGGGTTTATGTGTTGAATAAATTTTCCCCGATGGAACCCCGTACTTATCAGTACAAGTTTTATTCTTATCTGGATAAAGCATATATAAAGAAGTCTCACTTTCACGCACTGCGCCATACATTTGCGACAAACTGTATCAGCAATGGGGCTGATGTCAAGAGTGTCAGCGAAATGCTTGGCCATTCTAATGTAAATATCACTTTGAATAAATATGTCCATCCATCTATGGATACCAAGCGGAACATTCTGGATTCGCTTTCTTCTATCTCATCTATAAATGGTCAGATCAGTGGTCGGATCATTTCTTAATCTTTGATCTCATGCACGTTTCCGGTGCCCATTTCGCAGATTAAAACAATCTGCGAAATCAAACTTCCTCCTGCTTCGTACCTCTGGGAGGGATACAGGAAATGAGCATACATCTTTTCAAACACAATCAGCAGGCATACAGGGCAGTTACAGCCATGCTGGAAAAGGAAAAAATGGCAGCAGTCATTCATCCCACAGGCACAGGGAAATCCCTGATCGCATTCAAGCTGGCAGAAGAAAATCCATCAAAACATTTTCTGTGGCTGTCACCAAGTGAATACATCTATCAGACTCAGCTGGAAAAACTGAATATGAAATTTCCAAACATTCAGTTTATGTCCTACAGCCGTCTGATGAAGAACGAAGACAGCATCGAAACCCTGCATCCAGACTATATCATTCTGGACGAATTTCACCGCTGTGGCGCGCAGGAATGGGGAAAGAGTGTAAGAAAACTTCTAGATACATATCCAAATGCAAAGCGTCTCGGTCTGTCTGCGACAAATATACGGTATCTGGACAATCAGAGGAACATGGCAGAAGAGATTTTTGACGGAAAAATTGCCTCTGAAATGACTCTTGGAGAAGCAATTGTCCGTGAGATTTTGCCGGAACCCAAATACGTGATAGCCATGTATTCCTATCAAAAAGAACTGGAACAGTTAAAAAAACGTATCCGGACTTTATCGAATCAGGGACTGATCACAGAAAACCAGAAGCTGCTTGAACAGCTGCGTCGTGCGCTGGAACACGCAGATGGTCTGGAACTAGTGTTTAAGAAACACATGACAAAGAAAAATGGCAAATACATTGTCTTCTGCTCTGACAAAGAACATATGGACGAGATGAAAGAACAGGTCAGCACATGGTTTCGACAGGTCGACCCCAGCCCACATGTATACACTGCATTTTACAGTGATGCTGCCACAGGCAGAGAGTTTACAGCATTCAAAAAAGATGACAGTAAACACCTGAAACTGCTTTTCTGTATTGACATGTTAAATGAGGGAATTCATGTGGATGATGTAGACGGCGTGATCCTGTTACGTCCGACAGTCTCTCCGATCATTTATCTGCAGCAGATTGGCCGTGCGCTTTCGGCAGGATCGGAAAAAACACCGGTTATCTTTGACCTGGTCAACAATTTCGACAGTCTCTATTGCATTGACTGTCTGAAAAAAGAACTGGAAGAAGCAATGGTGCTGTTTCCGACTACATATGGAAAAGGTTCGCATTTCAGTGATCACTTCCAGATCATAGATGAAACAAAAGACTGCAGAATGCTTTTTCAGAAACTGCAGACAAATTTAAGCTCTGCATGGAAAACCTATTACCTTGCAGCCAGACAATGGTACCAGGAAAATGGCAATCTCAGGATTCCCAAAAGCTATGTCACTTCAACGGGACTTACCCTTGGGAGCTGGATACAGACCCAGCGCAGAGTTTATTCCGGCACAGTAACCGGAAACCTGACAGAAGAGAAAGTAAGAAAACTGAATGAGATCGGTATGATCTGGGACACCAAAGACCAGAACTGGAAGAAAGCCTTGGCAGAATTACAGACGTATTACAGCGAACATGGAAATCTGGATATTAAAGCAAGGTATGAAACATCTGACGGTTTCAAACTGGGCAGATGGATCAGCAACCTGCGGGCAAAAGTAAAAACAAAAGGTCTGGATCAGACACTTACAGAAGAACAGCAGAAACAGCTTGCCGCACTGGGCATGATCTGGGACAGAAACACAGAGAAGTGGGAGGAATATTTCAAGGCAGCCGAGGAGTATTACCAAATTCATGGAAACCTTGAAGTAATGACGAAATATATCACAGAGGATGGAATCCCTCTTGGAAGATGGCTTTCTGATATCAGCCGTCAGACGTCCGGTGAAAATCCACAACGGACTCCATTGTCAGAGGAGCAGATGGAACGTCTCAAAAAGATAGGATTCAAAACAGAGAAAAAAACAGCCAGACAGTGGAATGAGAAATATGCACTGGCAAGAAGCTATTACGAAGCACACGGAAACCTGAACATTCCGCTGTCATACTCCGTAAATGGTGTAAAGCTGGGCAGATGGATATCAAATATACGGTCCAAACGGAAACATCCCGGATCCAGCGGAATGGTTCTGGGGGAAGAACGGATCAGACAACTGGACAGTATAGGAATGGATTGGAAATAGGAAGAGAAAAGAAAAATATTTATCAGGGAGTTACAGGGAGTATGTATAGAAAAAAAGGAAGAGGATGGACAAAACATGCCGACTTTATGCTGATTGATGTCCTGTGCATGCAGCTGGCATTTATCGTTTCGTATATCGTTCGCTTCGGGATAAGTAATCCGTACACAGACAGCGATTACCGTATCCTGCGATCGCATTTCTATTTATTGATTTCTTTGTGGAAATCGTATCAGATTCTTTTAAAAATGTATTGAAAAGAGGCTATTTCGATGAACTGACGGCTACATGTAAACATGTGATACTGGTAGAACTGGTAGCAGCCTTTTACCTGTTTACAACACAGATGGGAAGTATCTATTCAAGATTTTCCTATTATATCATGGTTCCGTTCTATATTGCGATATCCTACGCTGCCAGACTGACCTGGAAGAAAATCCTTCAGAAAAAAGAATTTAATACAGAGAAAAAATCCCTGTTGATCCTTGCACCTGAAAGGATTCTGCGGGAAACACTTCAGACGGTATCACAGAACCGTCTGGAATATTCCAGAATCGTAGCAGTATCTCTGGACACAGATCTTACGGGAACCGAAATTTACGGAATTCCCATTGTAACAGATCAAAAAGATGTGGTGGAATTTGCCTGCGGTGAATGGATAGACGAAGTATTTATCCCTCCCTGTGATGAAAACGAATATCCGGATCAACTTGTTGATGCTTTCATGGAGATGGGAATCACTGTACATACAGGAATCACGAAATCCGGAGCTCTGCCGTCAGGCCGCCAGCAGGTAGAAAAAATAGGTACTTATATAGTGATCACCACAAGCATGAACTATGCAGATTCCTCGAAACTGACTGTCAAACGAATGATGGACATTGCCGGAGGACTTGTAGGATGCCTGATCACCCTGCTGATCATGATCACAGTTGGTCCGGTTATCTACATAAACTCCCCAGGTCCAATCTTCTTCTCCCAGAAGAGAATCGGCCGAAACGGAAGAAAATTCAAGATGTACAAATTCCGAAGCATGTACATGGACGCCGAAGCCCGAAAAAAAGAACTCATGTCCCAGAATAAGATCAGCGACGGCATGATGTTCAAACTGGACTTCGATCCCCGGATCATCGGCAACAAAGTTCTGCCGGACGGAAGAAAAAAGACCGGGATCGGACAATTCATCAGAAAAACAAGCCTGGATGAATTTCCGCAGTTCTTCAACGTCTTGATGGGCGACATGAGCCTCGTAGGCACCAGACCACCGACACTTGATGAATGGGAACAGTATAAACCACATCACAGAGCAAGGATGGCCTTCCGACCGGGATTGACTGGAATGTGGCAGGTAAGTGGAAGAAGCAACATTACGGACTTTGAGGAAGTGGTGAAACTGGATACGGAGTATATCAATGAGTGGAGTTTGAGACTGGATTTGAAGATACTTTGGAAAACGGTTGTGGGTGTGTTTAGGAATGATGGAGCGATGTGAGGAGAGAATATTGGTTGGAGAGCATTATGAAAGATAAATATGCAGTGTCCATGTTCGGACAAAAACAACTGTCCCGTGAGGGCGGGATAGAGATTGTTGTAAAAGAACTGTGCACCAGAATGGCACGAGATAGATACCGTTGCGATGATTATTGAAGCGATTAAAGACGATAATAACGAAGAAGCGCCGATAGCAGCGGAGAGACAGGTCTATGTAAAATTACACGTTTTTTGTTCAGTGCGTTGGCTGCGACTGTGGATAACTGAGTAAAACAGTGTGGCGTTTATTGCAGCGGATAGATAGGTCTGGACGAAATAAAAAGTTGTAGCTGTGGTTATACACAGTGTGGATTTTATAGTAACGAAACAGGTAGAAACAATAGAGGAGAGTAAGGGTTATGTACGATTATCTGGTGGTTGGCTCTGGTCTATACGGAGCCACGTTTGCGCAACAGGCTAAAGCACACGGTAAATCAGTCCTTGTTATCGACAAGAGGCCGAACATTGCTGGCAATATCTATACAGAAAAGGTTGAAGGCATCAATTTCCATAAGTATGGCGCGCATATTTTTCACACCAATAATAAGGAAGTCTGGGATTACCTGCAGCAGTTCACTGTTTTCAACCGTTTCACAAACTCTCCAGTAGCAAACTATAAGGGCGAACTATACTCCATGCCTTTTAATATGTATACGTTCAATAAAATGTGGGGCGTTGTGACACCAGAAGAGGCTCAGACCAAGATTGACGAGCAGCGCAAGGAAATCATAGGCGAGCCGAAGAATCTGGAAGAGCAAGCGATTAGTCTTGTCGGTAGAGACATTTACGAAAAGCTGGTCAAGGGCTACACGGAGAAACAATGGGGGCGTGACTGCAAGGATCTGCCTGCGTTCATTATTAAACGTCTGCCTGTGCGCCTGACATTTGATAACAACTACTTCAACGCTCTTTACCAAGGGATCCCGAATGGTGGATATACACAGATGGTGGAGCACATGCTTGAGGGTATCGAAGTTCGGCTTGGTGTGGACTACCTGGAAAATAAAGATGAGCTGGACAAGCTGGCGGAAAGAGTTGTTTATACCGGACCGATTGATGCTTATTTCAATTATTCCCTCGGTTATCTGGAGTACCGTTCCGTTCGTTTTGAAAACGAAATCCTTGATAAGCCGAACTTTCAGGGTAACGCAGCTGTGAACTACACAGATCGTGAGACGCCGTGGACACGAATCATTGAGCACAAGTGGTTTGAATTCGGCAAGGATGAGAATGGAAATGACCTGCCGAAGACTATTATATCTCGTGAGTACAGTTCCGAGTGGAAGCCGGGTGACGAGCCGTATTATCCGGTCAATGATGCAAAGAACGGGGCGCTCTATACTCAGTATAAGAAGCTGGCTGACCAGGAGACTGATGTAATCTTCGGCGGTCGGCTTGGTGAGTACAAATATTACGACATGGACGCTGTTGTAGCGTCGGCGTTGGCGATGAGTAAGAGAGAACTGAGATTGTAATACTCAAAAAAGCGGTGAGGAAGACTTGATGAAAAACAGAATTAGAGTGTTACATGTCGCCCAGGCTGCTGGTGGCGTGGACAGATACATAAGGATGCTTTTCAAGTACATGGATCATGACAAATTTGAAAATATTCTTGTCTGCTCACATGACTTCAAAAGAGTAGACTATAACGGCCTTGCGGATGCCTTTGAGCATGTTGATATGCAAAGGCCAATTGGAAAAGCTGATATTGATGCGATGAAAGCTGTGAGACGCCTTATTCGGAAATATCAACCTGATATTGTCTATGCGCATTCCAGTAAAGCTGGAGCAATAGCGAGAGTAGCAAATATCGGATTGAAGAAAAACGGCGATAAGATTAAGTGCATTTATAATCCACACGGATGGGCATTCAATATGCGGTGTGGAAAGAAAAAACAAATGATTTACACTGCCATTGAAAAAATGGCCGCTCCGTTCTGCGACAAAATTATTTGTATTTCAGAGGCCGAGAAACAGTCGGCACTGGATAAAAAGATTTGCAAGCAAGACAAGCTGCAAGTAATTGTCAATGGTATTGATATTGAGGAGTACGAACAGAGAAAGATTGCTGGGCTAAGCACGGTAAGCCGTAAAAGCTGTGGTATTCCTGAATCTGCATTTGTCGTTGGTATGGTAGGACGTATCAGTGAGCAGAAAGCTCCGGATGTGTTTATTAAGGCGGCGAAGCAGATAAAACAGAAAATTCCAGAAGCCTGTTTTATGATTGTTGGCGATGGCCCTGACCGTGAAATGATAGAGGAATACGCTAGAGAGAATAACATTGCTCTTTTTATTTCCGGCTGGGTAGAGAACGCCTCCGATTACATTAGCTTATTTGATGTGGCTCTGCTTCTCTCCAGATGGGAGGGCTTCGGGCTGGCAATTCCCGAGTATATGTTGGCGGGTAAACCGGTTGTGGTAAGCAGAGTGGATGCAATCCCAGAGATAGTTAAAGATACTGAGAATGGATTGCTTGTGAAACCGGATGATATAGACGGCACAAGTAATGCTGTTTTGGAATTATATAAGGAGGGAGCTTTGCAAATGAAACTGAGAAACAAAGGCATGATTACTGTACATGAGAAGTTCGACGTTAAGAGAACAGCTAAAGAAAGTGAAATGTTACTTAACTCCGTTATAAACGGGGGGGGGTACAATATGAGCTGATTGCTGTAATTTTACCGGAAGTCTTGTGCGTTTCTTGTAGGGTGAGGCAGACTTGCTATGCTGCCGCTGAAATGGCGGTGGCGTAATGAAAAGAACTGGCAACAAAAAGAAACTCTTGATGGTTTGTGAGGCGTTTGGCGGTGGAGTTTTTACGTATGTCTCGCAGTTGTGTAATGATATGGTAGATGATTTTGACGTTTACCTTGCATATTCTCTCCGCCCACAAACACCAAAGAATTATAAAGATTTCTTGGACAAGCGCGTTCATCTCATTCAGATTAAGAGCTTTGGAGAAAAGAGCCTAACTAATATTCCCAATGACATCAAAATCATAAAGGAACTGCGGAAGATAGAAAAAGATGTAAAGCCTGATATCATCCATCTTCATTCTTCAATCGCTGGTGGCATGGGGCGGTTGGCTTACAAAGGAAAAAATAACACGGTGGTTTATACACCACACGGTTATGCTCACATCCTAATGGGTCCCAGCAAGAAGAGTACCATGTATAAATGGATGGAAAAGATTCTTGGAAAGACTAACTCTATGACGCTGACCTGCTGTGAGAGTGAAGATGAAGTGGCAAAAAAACTCTGCAAAAGGACTGCTTATATAGAAACTGGAGTGAATTTGGCGGATTTATCGGCCTCACTTGACGGTATCGAACCTGTGCATAACGACAAGTTTACGGTTTTCACGCTTGGACGCGCTTGCGTCCAGAAACAGCCGCAACTTTTCAACCGAATTGCGGAGTTGGTACCCGAGGCTCGTTATATGGATCGGGGATGGCGAACTGGAGAAAGAGCTGACTGCTCCAAACATAGAAGTTACGGGTTGGAAACCACGCAAGGAGGCTCTGGCTATGGCGAAAGGAGCGATGCATTTATTCTTTGCAGCTTGGGCGAAGCTATCGCAATGAGCCTTATCGAAAATATGTATATCAAGAAGCTGATTTTGGTAAGCAACACAATAGGCAATAAGAGTGTCATTGAAGA
>ENA-OUNI01001133-OUNI01001133.1-human-gut-metagenome-genome-assembly--contig:-NODE-1133-length-10888-cov-3.649196_pt1 | contig 10888 bp, 9 predicted proteins | sample MGYA00242499_ERZ504580 | MGnify/ENA primary metagenome ERZ504580 (study PRJEB26092, sample SAMD00036315) | human gut metagenome | host: Homo sapiens | study: EMG produced TPA metagenomics assembly of... | reverse complement strand
GTCGGATACGCGTTCCAGATCGGCGCGAATTCGTGGGTGGCGTTCGCAATCGCGACTGTGCTGTGGACGCTTGGCGAGCTGGCACGTTCCCGATTGCCGCCACAACGGTGGCGAACATCGCGCCAAAGGATGTGCGCGGCACCTACCAAGGGTTATACAACCTGGTGTGGTCGCTGTCGAACGCGTTCTCGCCGTTGGTCGGAGGTTGGATTCTCAACGCGTTCGGCAGCCGTGTGCTGTGGATCTGCTGCACGGTGATGTTCGTCATCGTGGCAATCGGCTTCTACGTGACGCGCGGCCCACGCGAACGCGCCGCCGCCCGCAATCTCGCTGTTGAGGAGGGGTAGCCGGCGTACGTGAAAAGCGGGAGGCCGCGATTCCGTTTGGAACCGCGGCTCCCGCTATGTGATTTAAGGATTGGAAAGAAGAGGGGCGAGGTGCTGTGGCGCCTGTGCCTTGCCTCCCGTCTAGGAAGCGGTCTTACTTGTTGAGGACCTTCTTGAAGAGGTCGGAGGAAGCTTGGCGAGTGCGAACTGGCCGAAGCCCGGATCGATGGAAGCGAGGTTGGCGTTGATGACCTGGTTGAAAGTGTTGTTCTTCATGATGTTTCCTTTCGTTCGGCTTGGCGGCGCGTATCTGTTTTCTTGTCCATTCCTCTGGCCGCTGCCGTAAGTCTGTGTTTGTTGTCTATTTTCTTTTCTTCGTTCTTCTGTTGTGCCTTCATCTTACGTCGGGCAAATCGACAATGTCATGCGACGATCGTCACTTCTTTTGTAAAATCATCGGCTAATCTTGAAGAAAAAGTATCAACATATGAAAGACGGACAACGACAGGCATAGGAAAAGGGCACCGGCTGTTGCTTGGTGCCCTTGGGAAACAGAGATAAATCAGACCTTACGGTCTTCAGGAATATTCGGCAGTCGTTAGCGCTTGCGGATCTCCTCTCTCAGCGGCAGTACGCTGGTCGGGGAAACGGACAGTTCGTCGAGCCCGATATTGAGGAACTCTTCGGTCAGGGTAAGATCCGCGCCGAGACCGGAGATGAAGCCCGGAGCGATACCCGGCTTACCGGCGATGGAGAATGCGATACCGGTGGCGATGATCACCGGAAGCATGCCGGGGGCTTTGTCGCCGAGGGTGGCGAGTGACTGCCAGAAATTGAATTCACCGGTGACCAGCGCATCCTGGGACGTGCCGCCGAATGCCATGCCGATGGTGCCTGGGTTTCGATCTTGATGTCGTCGTCCGCGGACTGTGCCTGCTGCAGTGCGGCGGTGACTCCTGCTTGGCCATCTTGCGTGCGAGCGGCGAGAGCAGGCGAAGATGCTCGTTGGATCCGTCTCCGTTGGCGCCGACGGTGAGCAGCACTACGACTTTCGCCCCGGTGTCATCCACGCGGTACTGGTGGGGTGAGGTGATGAGCGGGCGCTTGATGATTTCGTCGCGACGTTCCACGGAGGAGATGCCGTTCATGGCGTTGGCATGGTCCATGCGGTCCTGCTGATTGAAATAATTCTGGAAATTCAAACGATATCCGCGACCGCGCTGCGATTCGATAATCGGAATTTCTTCTGAAGATCCGTTAATTTGTTTTACGGTGCGATTGATGGTTTTTGTAGAGACGCCAAGCGCTTCGGACAATTCTTGTCCGGATACGAAATCACGGCGGTTCAGCAAATAGCTAATCATGGATTTCATGTAATCGTGCGTCATTGTCATGCCTCCTTGCGCTATCCATGGTAACCGTGAGTCAACGGAAAATTGGGCTTCTGAAAACAGAGAAAAGTCCGTTGTCAACGGACACGACCAATGTCCTTTGCCAACGGACAACACCCTATATAAACCCCTGAATCATCGGAAGAATGTTGGCGAACCTTGGAGATGCAAAGAAAAAGTCCGACACGTTAAGTGACGGACTTGAGACTATCTGAGAGATTGTCTATTGGCTGCAGCCTGTCTTGCGCCGTGAAAAATTACTTGCGCTTGGACTTGCCGAAGGTGAACGCACGTACGATTGCGACGATGCCGATCGCCACAAGCACGCATCCGCCGAACAGGATCAGCCAGGTCGTGGAGCTGACGGGGGAGAACAGCACGATGAAGCCGGCGACGATCGACAGCAGCGCGTAGATTACGGCCCATGCGGAGCTTGGCATGCGCCACGATTCCACGAGCGCCATCACGCCTTCCAGCATCCAGCCGAGACCGACCACCATGGTGATGAGCACGGCGAGTGTGGCTCCGGAAAGCGCCGCGTTTTTCAGCATGACCACACCGCCGACAGACAGCATCAGGCCGATCAGAATGTCAAGCACGCGCCATCCTCCCGGAAGCCCGAGTTCCACGATTGCGGTCACAATGCGGACCACACCGGAAACCACAAAGTATGCGCCGAGCGCGATTGCGGCGACTTTCAGTGTGGCACCGGGCCAGATCAGCAGTGTCAGGCCGAGAATGACGGCGGCGATGCCGAGCACCGCATACGTGCCGCGGATCGCGTTCTTTGCCTTCTTCGGGAGCATTCCTCCACGAGCTTGAATGGCTGATCGGCTGCCAATTGTTGGTGCCGTTGTCAGCGTCGGATTGGCTGTTCTGCTGTCCGTATGGTTGTCCGTACGGCTGACCGGTGGTGTAGCTCGCGTAGAAGAAGCCGTTCTGGTTGGGATTCGGGTTGGCGTTGGGACCGTCGAAGTAGCATGGGGTCTGAGGCTCGCTTTGATACGGATTGCCCGAATTGTTGGGATTGCCGCCCTGCTGCTGGGATTGCGATTGCTGGTTTGGTGCGTATGTCCCGTATTCCGGCTGGCCTTGCGGCTGCTGTCCGTTGCCGCCATTTTGATTCGGATTGTTCGCATACGGGTTGTTCATTGCGTCGCTCATGATGGCCCCTTTCCTGGAAGAGCGTGCTTCGTGACGCTCGGACGCGCGCGAATTTGCCCGCCTGCGCTCGAACGTTTCGGAAGTTCTGCCCTCATTCTAGGCAATCTGTCTAATTTAAGCCATCAACAAAATCCCCCTCATCGTCCATTTTGATGGTCTGATCGCATGTTTTTTCCGAATTGTCGCACGATCTTGCGAAATCGTGAGACAGAACTGCGAATCGTGAGGTCGAAAGTCAACTTGCGGCAAAACGAATGCCTCCCGATCCTTGAAATCAAGAATCGGGAGGCATTTCGCACGTAGGAATCGACTGAATCCTTGAAACTAGAACAGGTCGAGGGCTACGTCGAGGTTGAGCGGCTGGTCGGCGGGCAGCTGATACTGCTCGTGCACCGGGCTCATCCAGGAATCGTCGCCGCCGACACCCATCTGAGCGGCGAGCACGCGCAGGAACATGTGCTTCGCTCCGGAAGCTCGTCCTGATGCAGCGCCTCCTCAAGCATCGTGCTCGAATACGGCAGCAGGCTCATCGCAAACGGCTTCGTAACGCCGGTTTCAGTATTCGCAGTCTGGCTCACGCGCAAGCCATGACCGGAATCGTCCGTAATCTCAGCCCAACGCACGTCCTCATGGTTGCCGGTTTCCTGCGGCAGCAGATACGGCGCGCGATCGCGGAAGGCGTTCGTATCCCAAATGCCCAGCTTCGCATGCTTGCGGTCGGCGTACGTTTCCTCCGGGCCCACACCGTAGAATCGCAGATTCGAATACTCGACCGGCAGCATCCATTCAATACCGAACGCCGGAATCGTCGGCAGATCGCCGTCCTTTTCACCCGGATACGCAACATGCAGGTCGACGTGGCCAAGCACATCGGCAACGTAACGAATGGTGACCTTCGTGCGCTGCGCAATCGCAAGCTCATACGTGTAAGTGACGGAAACTGCGGTTTCGCCGAGCGGCTCAACCTTCGTATCAACGCAACGCGCATACTTTCCGGCAACCGCCCACTGCGCACGCTCGAACGCATGGCCCGCGCCGCGATCATTGTCGGTCAGCGCACGGAACGTGGTGATCAGCGGCTTACGCAACACGAATTCGCGCTCGCCAAGCTTGTACGACACCATGCCACCCTGTGCAAGGGAGAACAGGGCTTCACGGCCCGCACTGCGTGCGCCGATATTCCAGCGGCCCAAGGTGATCGCTCCATCGGAAGCGGCGGAAGCGGCCGTAACAGTATCGGCAATCTTGCCACCCGCAACCACGCACTGGCCGAACGAAAGCTCATACCCAGCCGGAGCCCAATCGCAAGCGGAAGTCAACTGCTGGGACGCCTCCAAAACCAGTTCCTGCGCACCTGCGCGGTAATCGTCGATCGGCCAATCGATCTCAACATGCTCGCTTGTACCTGCGGCAACGTCGAAGCGGCGCGAAGAAGACCAAACGGGCTTGCCATCAGCCAAAATACGCAACACAAACGTGGAATCAGCCGTCGAAACAAACAGATTGTCGTTGGTGATCGTAATGCCGGAAGCATCGACGGTCATATGCACGTTCGCGTACAGCTGCTTGACGTCCTGCGCCTTCGGCGACGGCGTGCGGTCGGCGAATAGCAGGCCGTCGCCGGAGAATTCGTAGTCGCTCGGACGGTCGCCGAAATCACCGCCGTAGCACATGCGACCGTTGCTGTCGAGAATCGCCTGGTCGATGAAATCCCAAATAAATCCGCCCTGATATTGCGGATAGCGTTCCAAAGCCGTGTATTCGTCCATATTTCCGACGGAATTGCCCATGGCGTGCATGTATTCGCAGGAAATATACGGCTTCTTCGGGTTGGACTTGAGGTATTCCTCGATTTCGTCGGCGTGCGCGTACATGCGGCTTTCGATGTCGGTCACGTCGTCGAACGCGCGATCATGCACGGAACCCTCGTAATGCACGGGGCGGTTCGGGTCGATCGCGTGCGCGTGGGCGTGCATCGCGCGGAACACTTCGCCGGCGAACGACTCGTTGCCGAGCGACCAGATGAGCACGCTCGGATGGTTGTAATCGCGGCGCATCATGCTGTTGATACGGTCCACGCACGCGCCCTCCCACCGCGGCTTGCTGCCCGGCACGGCGGTTTCGGGGGTTTCGATATTGTTCGCGACCCAGCTGCCGTGCGTCTCCATATTGGTTTCGTCGATCAAATAAATGCCGTATTCGTCGCACAGGTCGTACCAGTATTCCTGGTTGGGGTAGTGCGAGGTGCGGATGGCGTTGATGTTGTGCCTCTTGCAGAACATGATGTCGTCGATCATGTCTTGCCTGGTGATGGCACGGCCGCGCTTCGCGTCGAATTCGTGGCGGTCGGCGCCCTTGAAGACCACGCGCTTGCCGTTGAGCTTCATGATGCCGTCTTCGATACGGAATGTGCGGAAGCCGATACGCTGCACGATTTTTTCGACCAGCGGGCCGTCATGGCCGACGACAAGCACCGTCAGCTCATACAGGGTTGGCTCTTCGGCGCTCCACGGCGCGATGTTCTTCAGCGCACCGGAATTGAGGATGATCGTCTCGTTGGCACACTGCGTGGATTCCCACACCACAGTGCCGTTTGCGTCGCGCAGTTTCGCCTTGACGGTGGCCGCGTCGTTTGCATTGCGCAACTGCAGGGTTGCATTCAGCGTTCCGGCGGCCGTGGAGGGATTGTAGCCGGCTTCGATCTGCACGGTTTCGACATGCACGCGAGGCTGTGCGGCGAGTTCCACGGAACGGAACAGGCCATGCAAACGCCAGAAATCCTGATCTTCCAGCCAAGAGGCGCTCGCGTATTCGTAGCAGGCGACGGTGAGCACGTTGTCGCCGTCAACGTTCAACGCTTCGGTGATATCGAATTCGTTCGGCGTGAAACCATCCTCGCCATAGCCGACGAACGTGCCGTTGAGCCACACATAGATCGCGGTGGCCATGCCGTGGAAGGTGAGGCTGACGGTGCCGCCATTTTCCAGCGTCGCGGCGAGCGGACGGTCAAGCGTGAAGGAACGGCGGTAGATCGCCACATGATTGTTTTCGGGAACGTTCGGCTCCTGCGGATCCTCGTGGCCATCCCATGGATACTGCACATTCACATATTTGTTCTTCAAATAGCCGGCCATCTGCAGGTGTTCGGGCACGTTGATCGCGCCGAAACCGGCATCGTTGAAGTCAGCTGCGGCGAACGGCGCGTTTTCCACGTCGATGGATGCGGCCTGAGTAACGTTTACTTTCCATACACCGTCGAGATTCTGCTTCGGTTCGGTGGCTTCTCCGATGAAATAACGATGATTGGAATGCGCCGGCTTGCGATTCACCGCGAATACGGTCGGATCGGTGAGCCAGCTTGCGTTCGCCTGCCGCGCCTGCAGGATGCGCGATTCCGGAACCCCTTGCGTTTGCTGTGATTGTGCGGCTTCTTGAGCTGCATGATAACTACCCCTATCCATTGCGACGTTGCCAATGTACGCTACGAATCATAGCGTAAGTAATTTTGTTTACTAACATCCGATAACATATCACACTTCCGCCAAAGATGGTAGCGACATTGCCGTCGGTGTTGCCGTGTAATCGAATGCTCGGTCGAAATAAGATTGCAGATTATGTTTCACAGCATGTTTCACGATTTTGTGAAATCTTGACAAAAGACGGTGCGTTACGCTCTTGCAAAATGGGCACGGTGTGTAATAATGGCAGGAATGCACCGATGGCGCACGCCCGGTGCCCACAACCGCGCAGCATTGCCCAGTTCGGCGAGTGGTTGCGAAAATCGCAATTTTCCGCTATTTCGCACTATCGCAACGGCAGGGGAGTGCTGACTACTCCGCGGCGCTCCCAAGGAGATCATCATGGTTGATCGCAAGGAAGATCAATCCACCCAATTCCGCGATACCAGTTCGGGAAATTTCGAACAAGCAGCAAAAACCGCGACGCAAACGCAAGTCGATCCGTCGCTCGCCGATGCGCAAACCGTAGCGCAATCGCTTGGTGTCGATTTGAATACCGGCCTGAGTCAAGCGGAAGCCAAGCGTCGACTCGACAAGTACGGACCGAACGAACTCGCGTCCGCACCACCGGTGCCGAAATGGAAGAAATTCCTCGAACAATTCAAAGACCCCCTTGTCTACCTGTTGCTGGCTGCGACCGGCATTTCGCTCGTCGCATGGTTCATTGAACGAGCCAACGCCGTACCGGGTGCGGAAGGCGGCGAAGCATTGCCGTTCGACGCCATCGTCATCGTGCTGATCCTCATCGTCAACGCGGTGCTCGGCTACATCCAGGAATCGAAGGCGGAAGCCGCCGTCGAAGCGCTCTCCAGCATGACCGCGCCGCAAACCAACGTGCTGCGTGACGGCAAAATCGAACGCATCAACACGGTTGACGTGGTGCCCGGCGACATCATCGTGCTCGGCGAAGGCGACTCCGTTTCCGCGGACGGACGCCTCTTCGCCGCCGCCAGCCTACGAATCGCGGAAGCCAGCCTCACCGGCGAAAGCGTGCCCGTCGGCAAAAAGACCGACACCCTCGCACAGGCGAAGGCCCTCGGCGACCGCGCCAACATGGTGTTCAACGGCACGTCCGTAACGCAAGGCACCGGCCGCGCCATCGTAACCAGCACCGGCATGGGCACGCAGGTCGGTAAAATCGCCGATCTGCTGCAAGCCACGGAAGACGACGAAACCCCGCTGCAAAAGGAAATGAACTACGTTTCCAAAATCCTCGGCAGCGCGGTATGCATCATCGCGGTCGTGGTGCTGGTCGCGCTCGCGCTTACCGAAGGCTTCCAAGACGTTCACGATGTGATCGATTCGCTGCTGTTGGCCGTCTCGCTGGCGGTCGCGGCCGTGCCGGAAGGTTTGGCTGCGATTCTTACGGTGGTGCTCGCGCTCGGCGTGCAGCGCATGGCCATGCACAATGCGATCGTCAAGAAGCTGCATTCGGTGGAAACGCTCGGATCCGCGTCGTGATCTGCTCCGATAAGACCGGCACGCTCACCCGCAATGAGATGACCGTGGAGCGCGTGGTCACTCCGAGCGGCGAAGTGCAGCTTACTGGCACCGGCTATGCGCCGGAAGGCGCATGGTGTCGATCCACAGACCATGGAACATGCGCAAATACGCGGGATCATCGAATCGGAAGCCGTTGCGACCCTTGCCGTGGGCGCGTTGGCGAACGACGGCGAACTGCGCGAATCTGCTGCTTCTGCCGGAAATGCGGAAAACGTAACGTGGGAGGCGGTCGGCGACCCGACCGAAGTCTCACTCATCGTCGCAGCACGAAAAGTGAAGGCGGATCGCAAGTACGCCAACTACGAGCGCGTTGGCGAAATCCCGTTTACTTCCGAACGTAAGCGCATGTCCATCGTGGCGCAAGACAACGCTGACGCCGGCCGCCTGACCGTCTTCTCCAAGGGTGCCCCCGATGTACTTCTTGGATATTGCAGCAGGATTGCGGTCGGCGGTGCCGTTCGCCCACTTACGGAAGGTGATCGTCAGCAGATTCTTGCGACTGTCGAACAGCTTTCCTCCGACGCATACCGCACGTTGGGTCAGGCTTATCGTCCGCTCGGTACCGCTTCTCTTGCGCAAGTGCCGGGAATCATGCTGAATTCCGCAGGTCATGTTGCCGATATTGCGGAACAAAGCGATGTGCTTGAGAACGATTTGATTTGGGTCGGCATGATCGGCATCATCGATCCGCCGCGCACGGAAGTGCGTGATTCGGTTGCCGAAGCGCATCGCGCCGGCATTCGTACGGTAATGATTACCGGCGATCACCCGCTGACCGCGGCGCGCATCGCCACCGATCTGGCATTATCGACAAGGGCGGCACGGCCATGACCGGCAGCCAACTCGACGAACTGCCCGACGAAGCGGCATTCGACAAGGTGACCAGCGGAGTGTCCGTCTACGCGCGAGTCGCGCCGGAACACAAGTTGAAGATCGTTGAATCCTTGCAACGGCAAGGCAATATCGTGGCCATGACCGGTGACGGCGTGAACGACGCTCCCGCAGTCAAAACCGCCGATATTGGCGTCGCCATGGGCATTACCGGCACTGAAGTGACCAAGCAGAGCGCGAAAATGATCCTCGCCGACGACAACTTCAGCACCATCGTCGCAGCCGTGCGTGAAGGACGCGGCATTTTCGACAACATCCGCAAGTTCCTGCGCTACCTGCTGAGCTCCAATGTGGGCGAAGTGTTCACCGTGTTCGGCGGGTGATGCTCGCCGGATTCCTCGGCATCACCCAGCCCGGCAGCCAAGGCGTGACCCGTGCCGCTGCTTGCCACGCAGCTGCTGTGGATCAACCTGCTCACCGACGCGGCACCCGCGCTCGCCATGGGCGTCGACCCGTCCACCGACGATGTGATGGCGCGCAAGCCGCGCAAACTCACCGATCGCGTGATTGACGCCGAAATGTGGGGCGACATCATTTTCATCGGTGTGATTATGGCGGCCGTCACCCTGATCGGCATGGACATGCACTTGGACGGCGGTCTGTTCACCGACCGTTCCGTCGATGCGATCGGTCACGACGCACAAATGACGGAAGCACGCACCATGGGCTTCACGATTCTCGTGTTCGCGCAAATGCTGAACGCGCTTGCCTCGCGCTCGCACTTGCAGTCAGCGTTCGTCGGACTGTTCTCCAACAAGTGGCTATGGGGCGCGATCGCGCTGAGCATGGTATTGCAGCTGGCGGTGATTTACATTCCGTTCCTCAACACCGCTTTCGGTACGGTACCGCTCAGCGTCGGCGCATGGGTCGAATGCCTCGGCCTTGCCATGATCGTGCTCATCGCTTCCGACTGCGCAAATGCGTCCTCCGCGCCAGATAACGTCCGAAAGTGCGCAAAATCTCGGACGTTATTCAGCTTTCTGGAAGGGAAAGGTTTGTGAAGTCAATGATTGATGGGCTTCTTTCTTACCTAATCTTTTTGGTGAGATGGGAGGTGCGCGGGATGCATTCGTTTGTTGAAGTATGGCGTCCGATGAAATTTAAGTGTTTTATCTAAATCAGATACAACATTTATTTTCATATCGGCTATACGCTTCTTTTAGGAAATCTGTCGGATCGCATCGAAGCGCTTCCGACAGACGCCTGGCTGTATCCAGCCGCATGCCTGAGGTCGAGCGATAGCCTGTCTCAAACCAAGAGATGTTCGGCTGGGGAATCCCCGTCATCTCTGACAACTCGTTTTGCGTATAGCCGCGAGTCCGACGAATGTCTCTTAGCCCGGATTCAGCGCAGTGGATTCCGCCTCTCCAACCTTCGTCGGGATGGAGTTCCAACACGTTGCAGTGCAATGCTTTGGCAATTTGGCGAGCGGTGTCCAAATGCATATTGCGTATGGTTTCCGGATTGTTTTCGAACATGACGAGACGATCATGATCCACGCCGGAGAGCTCGGCCAGCTGTTCTAGAGACATTCCTTCTTTGAGTCTCAGGTCCTGTAGCCTCATAAGCTGCGCCTCCATGCCGTTCCCTCCCCTCACGGTATCACTGCGGAATATTCGATCCGTCTTCTATTTTGAGTCAAAAGCCTGTTCATGAAAGGGACCATCCGTCTTGGCAGGCCATTTTGCTCCGCTGCGCCCCACAGGATAACAGAATCCCCTCAACGTATCGTTCCGTCAATTCCTGATAAGGCGACTCATACGACGAACATGTTTTCCGGAAGGATGAGCTGGTTTCTGTGGAAAAGGAGAAAGACGATTCAGGTGGACGGAATCGGGACACGCCGAGGGATGCGTTTATTTGCAACGGTTCCAGGGTATCTTTGGAAGGGTCGATTTGCGTGATCGCCGGGGTTCGTGTAAATTGACTCTTCGCTGCCGCTCGGCGAGTGGTTCCCCGGTTGGGGTGCCTCGAGGCGGGTGAGTGGTGGTGGTTTGAGAACTCAAGAGCGTATTTGTACTACTTCTTTATAGTCAATGATTGCCAGTTCATCGTCCGCTCGTTCGCGAGTGGCCGGGAGGCCTTGAAGGACGGT
>ENA-OUNI01001131-OUNI01001131.1-human-gut-metagenome-genome-assembly--contig:-NODE-1131-length-10893-cov-3.583597_pt1 | contig 10893 bp, 11 predicted proteins | sample MGYA00242499_ERZ504580 | MGnify/ENA primary metagenome ERZ504580 (study PRJEB26092, sample SAMD00036315) | human gut metagenome | host: Homo sapiens | study: EMG produced TPA metagenomics assembly of... | reverse complement strand
TGCAGATCATCGTCGGCGTGGTCATGGCGCTGATCGCGGCCTGCTGCAACGTCGGCATCCTGTCCGACATGGTGAACATCGGCACGCTTTCGGCGTTCACGCTGGTGGCGATTTCCATTCCGATCATGCGCAAGAAGCGCCCCGACCTGGAACGCTCCTTCAAGATTCCGGGCAACCCGTGGGTGCCGATTCTGATTGCGCTTGCCAACCTGTGGCTGATGGTCAACCTGAGCGTGCTCACCTGGATCCGTTTCGTGGTCTGGCTTATCGTCGGCTTCGCATCTACTTCGGCTATGGCTACCGTCATGCCCGTCTCGGTGCCGGCGAACTCGAAGTTGCCGCGCAAGAGTAATCTGGAACAGTACACGTTGTTGTTGAGGAGGTAAGCATGCCGTACGTTGTTGCCCAGCCGTGTGTGGACGTCAAAGACAAGGCCTGTGTGACGAGTGCCCGGTCGATTGCATCTACGAAGGCTCCCGTTCCCTGTACATCAATCCGAACGAATGCGTGGATTGCGGCGCATGCGAGCCGGTGTGCCCGACCGAAGCCATCTTCTACGAGGATGACCTGCCGGACGAGTGGCTTGGTACAAGGACGCCGCCGTCAGCTTCTTCGCCGAAGTCGGCGATCTGGGCGGCGCTTCCGCCGCTGGCCCGATCGGCAAGGACCCGGAGCAGGTCGCCGCGCTTCCTCCGCAGAACCAGTGACCATGGCTTGTTGAACCGTCGTGCCGTCCATTTTGCTCGTCGAGCGGATTTGGACGGCCGATTCGTTTTCTGGACCGTGACTTCGACGTTTCCATGCGCCGAAGGCGAACCGGTTTTTCGTATGGACGGACGACCATGCCGTCGGGCCGATTGCCGTATGCTGGAGCATGGTTTGAGATTCCCGTTGGAAAAGGAGACTTACGGATGGGCTTTCATGAGTTCTCGTCACCGTACGATTGGTCGCGCATCGCATCCTACAAGCGCACGGCGAAGGCCGCGTTCGGCGGCATGATCGACCTGTCCGTCGGATCTCCCGTCGACCCCGTGCCCGATTCGGTGCGCAAGGCGCTCGCCATCTCGTCGAACGATCCGAACGCGTACGGTTATCCCGTCACGGCCGGCACCGCCGATTGCGTGACGCCATTCACGAGTGGTTCGCGGCCGCCCGCAATGTCGATTTGCGTGCGATCGGCGCCGATGCGGTGCCGACGGTCGGTTCCAAGGAAGGCGTCGCGTTGATGGCGTCGCTGCTGCATTTCGGCGAGGGCGACGTCGTCGTGCAGCCGAAGGTGTCGTATCCGACGTACGAGATCGGCACGCAGTTGGCCGGCGCGCAAACGCTGAAGGTCGACGACGTGGCGGATGCGGATTCCTGGAAGGATGTGCCGGGCGTCAAGGCCGTTTGGGTCAATTCGCCGTGCAATCCGACCGGTGAGGTGCTGTCCGCGGAACAGATGGCCGGTATTGTGCGTGCCGCGCGCGCGATTGGTGCCGTGGTGCTGTCCGATGAATGCTATGCGTTGATGCAATGGGAAGACGACGTTGCGGAAGCGGATGCGGATACGCTTGCCTCCACGCCGTGCGCCTTGCGCGCCGATGTGTGTGGCGGGTCTGCCGAAGGCGTATTGGTGCTGTATTCGCTGAGTAAGCAAAGCAACATGGCCGGGTATCGTACGGCGCTTATCGCTGGCGATCAATCGCTGATCGGGCCGATGGCGGCATACCGCAAACAGATCGGGCAGATCATTCCCGGACCGGTGCAGGCTGCGATGGCCGCCGGGCTGCGTGACTTCGACGCGGTCAAGACCCAGCATTCCCGTTACCAGGAGCGTCTGGGCATGCTGGTGAGTGCTCTGCGCGCATACGGATACTGCACCGACATGCCGCAAGGCGCGTTGTACGTGTGGGTGAAAGCCAAGTCCGGCGACTGCTGGGAGGATCTGCGCCAGCTTGCCGAAATCGGCATCGTCGCCAGCCCCGGCGAGTTCTACGGAGCGCCGGAATACTTGCGATTCTCGCTACGGCCAGTGATGCGGCGATCGCCTCCGCCGCGGAACGATTGGCACGTTGACGGTTTGCTGACGATGGCCTTTTGACGAACGAAAGCGTTGAAAACAAAAAGGACCTCCGATTCACTCGGAGGTCCTTCATTATGGCGGAGTCAGAGGGAGTCCAACGCCCATGCGTCTTATGGCTATGTGCAGCTGTTGATGTCGCTGATCCAGGAGTGACGTGCGCTACTCAAGCGTCCGGAACTACCATTCATATTCGCCCAATTGCCGAACTATACTTTGGAACCCGATTGCGATTGGCCAAGGCTGCGTGATGAACAACGGCGCGCTTTGACGTTGTGGAACACGGCGATGGTGGTGACGATCGGATATGGAGAGGATAATGACCTGCATCCTTTGGATAAGCGTCATGTCGCGCAGCGCTTGGCAACGGCTGCCGAGTCGTTGGTTTATGGACGTGATCGCGAGCCGATGGGGCCGCTTCCTGTCATGGCGATTCACAAGGATGACGGCATTGAGATCTCCTTCACCCATACGGAGGGGGATTGGTCTGCACAGGCGACGTGCCTTTTGACATCTTGGAGCCGGGAGGCTCGATATATCGGGTGAAGGCTCGTCGGTACGATTGCTATGGCGGTAACGGAACCGGGCGTGCGAGTGGCGCAGTGAGAGAGCTCTCCCCAGTACAGTGTCAGTTTGTCAGCCAATGAAGCTCGATGATAACGCTATTGCCGGGGGCAGCGTAAATAGTTTTCGCAGTTAATCGTGTTTGGGCGGAAGTCTGTGATTTCCTGCGTTTGGAATACTTAAATCTATTCGAGAGTTTCGTAAATATTTGCATATAGAACTTTCGCAACAACAATTTTAAGTATTTAGTTAAGCGATTTGACTTTCTTGAAAGTTAAACCATATAATCAAACAGTGCTTTGACTGAAATGCTAAAGCATTTACGAAACATGAAGATGTGTGTTCGTGCATGTCGCCAAAGGAGAAAGACTTCTGTATTCCCACATCCGATATTGAATAAGGAGATGCAGCAATGAAGTTTGAATACCATGTCAAACCAACCGGCAACGATGCTGCGTGCGGCGACGCGGAGCATCCGTTCGCCACGATTTCCAAGGCCGCGCAGATGGCCTCTCCGGGGGACACGGTAATCGTGCATGAAGGCGTATACCGCGAACAAGTCGATCCGAAACGCGGCGGTCTGAGTGAACATGAGCGCATCACCTACTGCGGAGCCGAAGGCGAAGCACGGCCGGTTATCAAAGGCTCGGAATGCGTGCAGGGCTGGACGGAATTGGCCGATCATTCGCATGTGTGGACGGTGGTGCTTGATAATACGATGTTCGGGGATTTCAATCCATTCGCGACCCCGATTTTCGGTGACTGGCTGGAAATGCCCAAGTTCGGCAAGGATCCGGACAAACATCTTGGCGATGTGTATCTCAACGGTGTTTCCTTCTTCGAATCGACGACGTTGGAAGGCGTATACGATCCGCAACCGCGTGATACGGATGAGGATTTCGCGTTGAAGATTCCCTGCCCTGTGCCGGATGTGGACCGTACACGTTATGTATGGCATGCCGAAGTGGACGAGAATGCCGGCACCACAACGATCTGGCGAATTTCCAAGGTGCCGATCCGAATGAGGAACTGGTGGAGGTCAGTGTTCGTCGCACATGCTTCTTCCCTTCCCGCAACCATGTCAACTACATCACCGTGCGTGGCTTTGAAATGGCGCAGGCCACTGGAGATTGGGCGCCGCCTACCTCGCAGCAGTGGGGCATGATCGGCCCGAACTGGTCGTATGGCTGGATCATCGAAGACAACGTGCTGCATGACGCCAAATTCTCCGCGGTGTCATTGGGCAAGGAAATCTCATCCGGCGACAACGAGTGGGCGAAAACCGAGCGCAAGACCGGTTACCAGTACCAGTTGGAGGCCGTGTTCAAGGCCCGTCGCATCGGCTGGGAAAAGGGGCTGATCGGCGGTCATATCGTACGCAACAACGACATCTACGAGTGCGGACAGAATGCCATCGTCGGACATATGGGCAGCGCATTCTGCCGTATCGAGCATAACCATGTCCATCACATTGCGTTGAAGCGTGAATTCTTCGGATGGGAGGTCGCTGGCATCAAATTCCATGCTGCATTGGATACGGTCATTGCCAACAACAACATCCACGACTGCTCGCTGGGCATGTGGATGGATTGGCAGACGCAGGGCACGCGCATCACGCGCAATGTGTTCCACGATAACGTCCGTGACCTCATGATTGAAGTGAGTCATGGGCCGTATCTGGTGGACAATAACGTTTTCGCCTCGCCGGTGATGTTCCAGAACTGGTCGCAAGGTGGTGCCTTCGTCAACAATCTGATTTGCGGCGGCATTGAACCGCATACCGTCCCCGACCGTTCCACGCCGTATCACTATCCGCACACCACCGAGGTGGCCGGGTGCGCTGTGGTATCCGGCGGCGATGAGCGTTGCTGAACAATATGTTCGCGCCGCAACCGGTGAAACCGACCGTCGGTGAATATGGTTTGTCCGCCTACAGCGATTGCCCGATGTCGATGCATGAATACTTGGAACGCCAGCGGGCCATGTGGGCAGATCCTTCGCAGGGTGGTGGCGAGCGCAATCCTCTGCAGTCTCTATACGCGGGCGGCAACATCTATCTGTCCGGCGCACAGGGGCTGAACAAGCAGGAAGGTACAGCCGACGATTCGGAGCGCATGCAGGAGGACGCCCCGTTCTTCGGCGGCACCGCCTCCACGAGCGTTGCGTGTGATGAGCCATGCCGGTGACATTGGTCGAAGAACCCGATGGACTGTACCTGCGGTGCACTGTGCCACAGGCCGTCGCCGATACCAGGATGCAGGTCGTCACCAGCGATATGCTCGGCGTGCCTCGCATCGTGGAGGAACGCTATGAACAGCCCGATGGCAGTGACTATGTGCTGGACACCGACTTGCTGGGACAAGCCTTGACCGCAACGGAACGCAAAGCCGGGGCGTTGAATGGTCTTGTCTCCGGAGAGAATCGCATCCGAATCTGGGAATGGAACAACTGATATGACAAATGCAACCGATACCAGCAAGACATTGGGCGAGTCCATGTTCGCACAGTGCGGATATGCCCAGGACGCCATCGATAGGCGCGTGTCACAGGTCTGGTATGAAATTTTCGAAGGTCCGAACAAATTCTATTGGGAGAACGACGAAGGCCTTGCCTATGTGATGGACACCGGCAACAACGATGTACGTACCGAGGGTATGAGCTATGCGATGATGATCGCCCTGCAATACGACCGTAAGGACGTATTCGACAAGCTGTGGGGCTGGGTAATGCGTCACATGTACATGAAGGACGGTCATCATGCGCATTATTTCGCATGGTCGGTCGCGACGGACGGTACGCCGAACTCGAATGGTCCTGCACCTGACGGCGAGGAATATTTCGCGATGGACCTGTTCCTCGCTTCCCGTCGCTGGGGTGATGGCGAGGATATCTACGAATATTCCGCATGGGGACGCGAGATCTTGAGATATTGCGTTCATAAGGCGAACGCTACGACGGCGAGCCCATGTGGAATCCCGACAACAAGCTCATCAAGTTCATTCCGGAAACCGAGTGGAGCGATCCGTCCTACCATCTGCCGCACTTCTATGAAGTATTCGCCGAAGAAGCCGACGAAGAAGACCGTCCATTTTGGCATGAGGCAGCCGCCGCAAGCCGTCGCTATCTGCAGGCGGCCTGCGACGAGCGGACTGGCATGAACGCTGAATACGCGGATTATGACGGAAAGCCGCATGTCGACGAGTCCAATCATTGGCATTTCTATTCCGACGCCTACCGTACCGCGGCGAATATCGGACTGGATGCAGCCTGGAACGGTCCGCAGGAAGTGCTGTGCGACCGCGTCGCCGCGCTGCAGCGATTCTTCCTGACCCACGACCGTACTAGCGTCTACGCCATCGACGGCACCGCCGTGGACGAGGTCGTGCTTCATCCGGTCGGATTCCTGGCCGCGACCGCGCAAGGCGCACTTGCGGCGGTGCATTCGGCCCAGCCCGACGCGGAGCATAATGCCCGTGAATGGGTGCGCATGCTGTGGAATACGCCGATGCGAACCGGCACGCGTCGTTACTATGACAATTTCCTCTATGCTTTCGCCATGCTGGCGTTGAGCGGAAAGTATCGGTATGAATGATGATTACCTCAACTAATCCTATGGTCTACACTAATCCTGTGGTCTACACGGATTTTCCTGATCCAGACATCATCCGGGTCGGGGACGTGTATTACATGGCCACTACGACTATGCATTTCACACCCGGGTGCGATATTCTGCGCAGCTATGACCTAGTGCATTGGGAATTCATTGCGCACGCATTGAATATCGTGGCGGATACCCCTGAAGAACGTTTGGAATGTGAAGGTGCCAACGCCTACGGTCGAGGCATGTGGGCGCCGTCACTGCGTTACCATCGGGGCACCTGGTATGTGTTGTTCGCCGCCAACGATACGCATGCCAGCTATCTGCTGACGGCGGACGATCCATGCGGCCCATGGCGAAAGCGTGAGCTTGACGGCTTCTATTACGACAGCGGACTGTTCTTTGACGACGATGATCGAGCCTATGTCGTACATGGGCAGTCGACATTGCGCATCACGGAGTTGAATCCTGAATTAAGCGGGCCGATGCCGGGTGGGCTCGACCGGGTCATCGTGCAGGACGATCCGCAGGCTGACCTTGGTTATGAGGGCAGTCACCTGTACAAGCATGATGGACGCTATTACGTCTTCACCTGTCACTTCCCGCAAGGCAAGGGCAAAACAGAAGCCTGCTTGATGGCCGAATCCTTGGATGGCGCTTTCGAAGTGCGTGAAATTATCGACGACGACCTGTCCTTCCACGGTTACGGAGTCGCGCAAGGCGGTATGGTGGACACTCCGGACGGCGACTGGTATGCATTCATGATGCAGGACCGCGGCGGTGTGGGACGCGTGCCGATACTGATGCCGATGCGGTTCGGCGAGGACGGATTCCCCGTTGTCGGCGAGAACGGCAAAGTGCCGCAGTCGGTCAGCGTGCCGGCTGCAAGCTGTGCCGAACCTGTCACGCCCATCAACGGCAGCGAATTCATAGCCCGGCATAACGCCGAAGGCGGAGTCGATGCCAACTGTCTGCAGCCATACTGGCAGTTCAATCACATCACACATGACGAATACTGGTCACTGACGGAACGTCCGGGAGCATTCCGCCTGCATTCCGGACGCATCAGCTCGAATCTCAATCATGCATGGAATACGCTGACGCAGCGCACGATGGGGCCGGTGACGGTGGCCGAAGTCACCGTCGACGCGTCGACATTGCATGATGGCGACTTCGCCGGATTGGCGGCGTTCCAAGGATGCTATTCCTACATCGCGCTTACGCGAAGGAACGGCCGCACGATGCTGACCGTCCAATACAAGCCGGCGAATGACGATTCCATCTTCTCCGACGATGATTGGGACAGTCCAGCCGTAACGGATGCGGAAATCATGGCGGATGCGGATTGCATGCGCTGCGCGCGGTATATGATTTCACCGATTGCAAGGATGAAGTGACGTTCTTCTACCGCGATGCGGATACGCCGGAATCCGAATGGTGTCCATTGGGGACAGCGCACCGGATGATCTTCAAAATGGATCATTTCACAGGTTGCCGTATCGGATTGTTCCTGTATTCGACAAAAGAGACCGGTGGAATCGCCGATTTTTGCGACTTGCGTATTCGACGCCGGATACGAAGGAAAGAGAGCAATGAAGCGACAGGTCATAGTGGCGCAAGGAACTGTCGAAGGTTGGCGCTGAAGATCAGGGCATCACCGTGTTCCGAGGGGTTCCGTTCGCCCAGCTCCCGTCGGCGGTCTGCGCTGGCGTGCGCCGCAGCCGGCCCTGCCATGGATGGTGTGCTGCAAGCCTTCGATTTCGGGCCTACCGCGATGCAGCCGACGCCGGGCGCCTCCAATGATTTCTATGATCGTGAATGGGGCACCGATCCGGCCGTGCCGATGAGCGAGGATTGCCTCTACCTGAATATTTGGACTCCGGCATTACGCGGATATGGTGCGGATAGCATGGTAGCCTCCGAAAAGCTGCCGGTCATGGTCTGGATCTACGGCGGAGCTATCAATGCGGCGGCACATGTGAAAAGGAATTCGACGGCACACGTCTCGCCGCGAACGGCGTCGTTGTGGTCAGTGTGGCCTATCGTCTGAATGCATTTGGGTTTATGACGCACCCTTTGCTGCATGAGGAGGCCGTAGAACGCGGCGACGGCGAACCATATGCGAATTTCGGATTCCTGGATCAGCGTGCCGGAATCCAATGGGTGAAGGAAAACATCGCGAAGTTCGGCGGAGATCCGGAAAACATCACGGTTTTCGGCCAATCGGCCGGTGCCGCCAGCGTCTTGGCCCAGATCTGCTCGCCGATGAATCATGGCCTGTTTCAGAAAGCCATCATGCAATCCGGCGCAGGCCTAGGGCATTTCAATGCGCGGCAGGACACGCTGGAGCATGCGCAGGCCAACGGAATCCGTCTGTTCGAAGCATTGGGTGTCTCCACGCTGGAGCAGGCCCGTGCAATCCCGGCCCGAACGGTATTGGAAGCCGCCGAGTCCCTGCCTGTTCCACCGGACAGCGGACGTGAAGATGACTGGTCGATGATCGTCAATTGGGTGCCATGCGTGGACGGCCTGTTCCTTCCCGATCAGGAGGAGCGTATCGTCGAGGGCTGCAAGGCCAACAACGTCGACATGCTGGTCGGCAACACGACCAATGAGTTCATCGCTGCGACTGAAGATGGGAAGCCTGTGCATGTCGGCCAGCTCGGCAATCTCACGCTGATCCGCAAATGGACCGCAAGCGGTGGGACCGCGCCATACTACTATCATTTCGATGTCGCTATGCCGGGGGATGATGCCGGAGCCTTCCACTCGTCCGATCTGTGGTTCTCCTTTGGAAGCCTTGCGAAATGCTGGCGTCCGTTCGTTGGATGGCATTACGATCTGGCAAGGCGAATGGGGCTGTACTGGACCAATTTCGCCGCCAATGGCGATCCCAACGGAACGGACCGTGACGGAACGCCGCTTCCTGTATGGGATCCTTGCATCGGTGAGGAATACCCCGCCATGCATTTGTGCCAAGAACCGGGCATGCGGACGGATTGGCTTACCGAAACGGATCGAAAAGCATTCGGCCTGTGACGGCATACCGTTGATGTATACATACTGATATGTAAACAGGGACGGTCTTTGCGGATCGTCCCTGCCGCATAATGATTTGCCGTTGCGCGTGCAGGAGGATTTCGAGACTGATTATCCGACTTTTCACCGTTTCCGTCGTCTGGTCCGTCGGTGGCGTCTCGCGGAGCTCGGGCCATTAAAGACCTGTTCGGCGTTGTGCAGGCTAGGAGCTGTTTGAAGTGTTCTAGGCCGGACGTTTCGCCGTATAGGGGCGTGTCTGCGTGGATTCCGTCGGATGTGGCGTCTCAATTGTTGGACGTTGCGGTGAGCGTGAACGGGGGTGATTATGAGGAAGACTGAACCCCCCGCTCATGACCATTGCCGACACGATGGCCTATTTGCAGTGCAGTCGTCGGCTGTCTTGTTGGGTACCAACTCGGGTACCTTGCTGGGTACCGGAAATGTTGGCATTGGCGTACATTTCCGTACATTCTCTGTTTGCGCCGTATGTCTTGAAATCGTTGGTATTCCGCCGTTTTGGCATGAAAAAAGGGCTTCCGGATTTCTCCGAAAACCCTCAAGGCGGAGTCAGAGGGATTCGAACCCTCGAGCCGCTAAACACGACTAACACCTTAGCAGGGTGCCCCTATCGGCCACTCAGGCATGACTCCACTGTTGCGTTACGACGCAACAGCATGTAACTATAGCATCTATCCGCGTGCGAAACACCATATTGTGAAAAAATGAGAGAAAAACGTGTGGTGATGTCAGTGGGACTCGAACTCGTGAGCCGTGTCGAGCGTCTCATCGATATGCGACACGCCGGTGTGCCCGCAGGTTTCGCCATATTCGAACATTTGTTCCAAAACTGCCGAATCGTTGTCTATCATGGAATCATGAGCACGGCACCAAGAATCGCAGCGGCCAAACGTGACTGGGGTCACGATGAGGTCGGATGCACGGTGCTGCATATCGACATGGACGCTTTTTTCGCATCCCTCGAAGTGGCGCGGCATCCGGAATACGCCGACAAACCGGTAATCATCGGCATCGGCAACCGTTCCGTGGTGTCCGCGGCGAACTATGAGGCACGCAAATACGGCATCAATTCGGCGATGGCAAGCTCCCGGGCAAGAAAACTATGCCCGAACGGTGTCTTTCTGCCGGTGGACATCCACTACTACCGTGAGATGTCCCGACGTATCTTCACAGAGGTGTTCTCCCGCGTCACCGATCGCATCGAACAGGTTTCCGTGGATGAATGCTATATGGACGTCTCCGGCGCGCTGCTGCGGTGGAAGAGTCCCCGCGCCATCGGAGCTTGGATACGCGATCAGGTCGCCAGACGGTACCACATCACCTGTTCCGTCGGCATCGCGGCGAACAAGCTTGTCGCCAAAATGGCTTCGACCAATGCCAAACCGGATGGCATGCTCATGATCCCCGTGGCCAGACATGCCGAATTCGTGCAGATGATGCCGTTGCGTGGCATACCTGGCATCGGTCCGTCCTTGGAGAAACGACTGAACGCATGGGGCGTTGATTCCGTGGCTGACTTGGCGAAGATGAGCATGGAATCGCTTGAGCAGGCGACGGGGTCAGCCATCAGCGCGCGCGGGTTGTACATGGCGGCACGCGGATTGGATGACCG
>ENA-OUNI01001128-OUNI01001128.1-human-gut-metagenome-genome-assembly--contig:-NODE-1128-length-10907-cov-2.421892_pt1 | contig 10907 bp, 13 predicted proteins | sample MGYA00242499_ERZ504580 | MGnify/ENA primary metagenome ERZ504580 (study PRJEB26092, sample SAMD00036315) | human gut metagenome | host: Homo sapiens | study: EMG produced TPA metagenomics assembly of... | reverse complement strand
TCCGGTTATCGGGCCAATCGCTTGATGTATTTGTTCCAATGGAAATACGTACCTTCCGGTCATTATTTCAGTATCTGATGGAACTGTCTTCCCAGAAACCGTTCAACCTGGTTATCGATGAGTTTCAGGAGTTCTATAACATCAATGAATCGGTATATAGCGATATGCAAAACATTTGGGATACCTATCGGAAGAAATCTAAGATGAATTTGATTGTATCGGGTTCCGTTTATTCGTTGATGCAGAAAATATTTCAGAACAATAAAGAGCCCTTGTTCGGTAGAGCTGATAATATCATTAAACTGTCTGCTTTTGATTTGGCTACATTGAAAGAGATTATCTTTGATTACAATCCCGATTACAGCAATGATGATTTGCTTGCCCTCTATTCTTTTACAGGGGGTGTTCCGAAATATGTTGAACTGCTTTGTGACAACACCGAATTGAGTGTAGACGGGATGATTTCATTTATGGTTCGGGAGAACTCTTCTTTTACCGATGAAGGAAAAAATCTGCTGGTGGAAGAGTTCGGGAAAAACTATGCCACTTATTTTTCTATCTTAAGTGCTATTTCCGGTGGCATTAATACGCAACCCGAAATAGAAGCCGCTTTGGGAGACAAAAGCATAGGCGGTCAAATAAAGCGGTTGATTGAGGATTACAACATCATTGTCCGCCAGCGTCCTTTATTGGCAAAAGAAGGAAGTCAAACTGTAAGGTATGAAATACAAGATAATTTCATCCGGTTTTGGTTTAACTATTTCGACCGCCACCGTTCTCTGATAGAGATTAAGAACTTTATCGGTTTGCAGACCATCATCAAATCCGACTATTCAACTTATTCAGGTATCATGCTGGAAAGATATTTCAAACAGCAGTTTGCCGAAAGTTTCCAATATCGGGCTATAGGTTCGTGGTGGGAGCCGAAGGGCAATCAGAATGAAATTGATATTATTGCTCTGAAATTGGAGAAAAATCAAGCTGTGGCGGCAGAAGTGAAGCGGCAAAAGAAAAACTTCAAACCGGAACTGCTGGCTGGGAAGTGAACATTTAAAGAAAAAGCTATTGCCGAAATATCGGATTGAGACGGTTTGTTTGTCGTTGGAAGATATGTAGTGACCGGCTACTTGCTCTTTTCTTACTTTTATTTTAGCATAATTTATCATTGTAATATTCTATATTCTCGTCTATTATCACTAATTTCGGACGATTTTTTGCAAATCCGATAGAATAACTAATAATTTATAATATGGAAAACTTGAACATAGCGCTCCTGCTAATGATAGTGGGTATGGCAACGGTCTTTGCCATCCTGCTGATTGTAATCTACTTGGGAAAGGGACTTATCGCCCTTGTGAATAAATATGCACCCGAAGAGGTTGTTCCTGCCAAACAGGCGGCAAATGCTCCTGCGGCTGTTCCCGGCAACATCATGGCGGCTATCAGTGCGGCGGTTACGGTAGTGACGCAGGGTAAGGGTAAAGTTGCGAAAGTGGAGAAACTCTGAAATAACTAATCTTATATAAACACACACAGGAATAATTTGGTATGAAAAAAGAAATTAAGTTCAGCTTGGTATTCAGGGATATGTGGCAAAGTGCCGGAAAATATGTGCCCCGTGTAGACCAGCTGGTAAAGGTAGCGCCTGCCATTGTCGAGATGGGATGTTTCGCTCGTGTAGAAACGAATGGCGGCGGTTTTGAACAGGTAAATCTATTGTTTGGCGAGAACCCCAATAAAGCTGTGCGCGAGTGGACAGAGCGTTCCACGAAGCGGTATACAGACACATATGTTGGACCGTGCACTGAACGGCCTGCGCATGAGCCCCGTGCCTGCCGATGTGCGCAAGCTGTTTTATAAAGTGAAGAAGGCGCAGGCACGGACATCACACGTACTTTCTGCGGACTGAACGATATACGTAACATCGCTCCTTCCATCACTTATGCGCACGAAGCGGGAATGATTTCGCAGTGTTCGCTCTGTATCACCCATTCGCCTATCCATACTGTGGAATATTATACGGATATGGCATTGAAGCTTATCAAGCTGGGTGCAGACGAAATCTGTATCAAGGATATGGCAGGTATCGGCCGTCCGGTATCTTTGGGCAAGATTGTGGCAAACATCAAGCTGCTCATCCGGACATTCCCATCCAGTATCACAGCCATGCGGGACCCGGTTTCAACATGGCAAGCATCCTTGCGGTTTGTGAGGCCGGCTGCGACTATATCGACGTAGGTATGGAGCCGCTTTCATGGGGTACGGGACATGCCGACCTGCTCAGCGTGCAGGCCATGCTGAAAGATGCAGGTTTCAAGGTTCCCGAAATCAATATGGAAGCGTACATGAAAGTACGTGCACTTATACAGGAGTTTATGGATGATTTCCTCGGTCTGTACATCAGCCCGAAGAACCGTCTGATGAACTCGTTGCTGATTGGTCCGGGACTTCCGGGCGGCATGATGGGAAGCCTGATGGCGGACCTGGAATCCAATCTGGAATCTATCAACAAGTACAAGGCCAAACGCAACCTGCCGTTTATGAAGCAGGACGAACTGCTTATCAAACTCTTCAACGAAGTGGCATACGTATGGCCGCGCGTGGGTTATCCACCGTTGGTGACTCCGTTCAGCCAGTACGTCAAGAACCTTTCCATGATGAACGTCATGGCCATGGAGAAAGGAAAAGAGCGTTGGGGCATGATAGCCGACGATATTTGGGACATGCTGTTGGGTAAGGCAGGCAAGCTGCCGGGCGAACTCGCTCCCGAACTCGTTGAAAAGGCGGAGCGCGAAGGACGTAAGTTCTTCAACGGCAATCCGCAGGACAACTATCCCGATGCACTCGACAAGTACCGCAAGCTGATGAAGGAAAACAAGTGGGAACTTGGCGAAGATGATGAAGAACTCTTTGAATACGCTATGCATCCGGCACAGTACGAGGCTTACAAGAGTGGCAAGGCGAAAGAGGATTTCCTTGCCGATGTGGAGAAACGCCGTGCCGAACGCGACAAATCCCCTCTGGACGACGCCAAACCCAAGACGCTCACCGTGCAGGTGGACGGACAGGCTTATCGCGTGACGGTGGCTTACGGCGACATCGACCTGCCGGCTTCCGCCACCGACAAGATTACCGCTCCCGCCGGTGAAGGGCAGGAAGTGGCTGCTCCGCTCGAAGGCAAGTTCTTCCTGACCAAGAATGCACAGGAAACTCCCCTCAAGGTAGGAGATAAAGTGAAGGAGGGCGACCTGCTTTGCTACATCGAGGCCATGAAAACCTATAATGCCATCCGTGCCGACTTCAGCGGAACGGTGACCGCTATCTGCGTCAATCCGGGTGATTCTGTTTCTGAAGATGATGTATTAATGAAGATTGGATGATGGAAGATATATTTGCGAAACTCTATGATATGACGGCGTTCAGCAATATCATTGCCGATCCGTCGTTCCTTATAATGTATGCCATTGCCTTTATTTTGCTGTATCTGGGCATCAGGAAGCATTACGAACCGCTGTTGCTGGTTCCCATTGCTTTCGGTGTGCTCATTGCCAATTTCCCCGGTGGCGACATGGGGGTTATCCAGGCAGATGAAAACGGCATGGTAATGGTGAACGGAGTGTTGAAGAACATCTGGGAAATGCCGTTGCACGAGATTGCACACGACCTCGGACTGATGAACTTCATCTACTATATGCTGATAAAGACCGGATTTCTGCCGCCTGTCATCTTTATGGGTGTGGGTGCGCTGACGGACTTCGGACCGATGCTCCGCAATTTGCGTCTTTCCATATTCGGTGCGGCTGCGCAGCTCGGTATCTTTACCGTACTGTTGTGTGCCGTAATGATGGGATTCACGCCGCAGGAAGCCGGTGCATTGGGTATTATCGGCGGTGCGGACGGTCCTACGGCTATCTTCACCACCATTAAGCTCGCTCCGCATCTGCTGGGCCCTATCGCCATTGCGGCTTATTCGTACATGGCGCTGGTTCCGGTTATCATTCCATTGGTTGTGAAACTGCTCTGCAGCAAGAAGGAACTGATGATTAACATGAAGGAGCAGGAAAAGCTCTATCCGTCAAAGACCGAGATAAAGAATCTGCGTGTACTGAAGATTATTTTCCCGATTGCCGTTACTACCATTGTAGCTCTCTTCGTGCCGACGGCAGTGCCTTTGATTGGTATGCTGATGTTCGGTAACCTGATTAAGGAAATCGGTTCCGATACCAGCCGTCTGTTCGATGCGGCAGCCAACAGCATTATGAATGCGGCAACCATCTTCCTCGGACTGAGTGTGGGCGCTACCATGACGAGTGAGGCATTCCTCAACTGGACCACTATCGGCATCGTTGTCGGCGGCTTCCTTGCATTTGCCTTGTCCATTTCGGGCGGTATCTTCTTTGTGAAACTGTTCAATCTGTTCTCCAAGAAGAAGATTAATCCGCTGATTGGTGCGACGGGATTGAGCGCCGTGCCTATGGCAAGCCGCGTATGCAATGAAATCGCTACCAAGTACGACCCTAAGAACCACGTACTGAATTACTGTATGTCCAGTAATATTTCCGGCGTCATCGGTTCTGCGGTGGCGGCGGGCGTATTGATTTCGTTCCTCGGATAAGAAAGTTGAGATATAAAAAGGGAATGCGTCAAAACACTCATTATTTTGTGTTTGCGCATTCCCTTTTTATTTCCGCCTTTATTCACTGATAGCTTTCCTGTACTCAGCCACTGCCATCTTTGCGGCAAGGTGCGCATTGATAAGGTTGGTCTGGGCCTGTGTCCACGAAAGCTGTGCGGATAGCACATCGACCATGCTTGCCTTGCCTTCATTGTAGGAGAACGTAACCAGGTCGAGATTCTCTTCGGCAAGCGCCATATTCTCCCGGGCTGTCTTTACCTGCTGTTCCGTTTCCGTCAGTTTGGTGGTAGCGGCGGACAGCTCTTCTAAAATAGTATCTGCCACATAGCTTTGCTGTAGTTTTTGAATACCTATATATGCCTTTTGCTGGCGGTTGGTTTTGAAGCGTGCACCCCATCGGAAAATGGGGATGTTGAGGTTGATTCCCGCAATGGGCGTATGGGGCACGTCTTGTCCCATATAGGCGATACCGGTGTCCCAACCGGTTGCAGGAACATACTGAGTTGGGGATTATACTGGCTGAGGGCTGCCTTGCGTTGCGCTTCGCTCCTGGCGATACTGACATGGGTTCCGGCATAGTCCGCACGGCGGGACAATACTTCGTCAAGACTCAGTAAATCGACGGGCGGACAGTGCATGCCGATTTCACAAAGACTGTCTACCGCGGCATCCGGTTTCACTCCCATCAGGATATTGAGTTGCTGCAAGGCAAGGGTATAGTTCTGGCGGGCTTTGATATACTGCAATTCGGCCTCTTTTTTACGGGTGGAAATCATCAGTAAATCCGTACGGCTGATAGCTCCGTCATTAAACCTGTCTTGAATGATGTTGTACTGTTGGCTGACAATCCCTTCAAAACGGGCGGCGGCTTTGAGTGTTGCCAATGCGGCCGAGGCATTCCAGTAAACCGCATCGCTCTGATAGTGTATCTGGTCGAGGGTCAGCTCTGTGGCAAGTTTGTCCAGCTCTTCATCGGCTTTGGCAATTTTTTCCGGGCCATGAGCGAACCGCCTGTGTAAAGAGGCTGTCCCAGTGTTGCCAATGCCTGATAGGTGTAAGGACGGTACTGTCCCGCCGGACTGTTCCAGGCATCCAGATGGTTCAGATTGGCAGTTCCTTCGGCAGTAATGTCTATTTTGGGCAGGAAGCCAGTCTGTGCTATCTTGCGGGCTTCGGTGCTTGCCGTAGCTTTCAGGCGTTGCTGTTTCAGCAGTTGGCTGTATGCTTCCACTTTGTCCCGATAAGCCTCGCGGCTGAGATAGCTTTCTTGTGCTGCGGCACTTATACCGAAGCTGATTACTGACAATATAAATATAATCTTTCTCATCATTCAAATCGTAAATAGTCAAATCATTAAATCGTAAATCGTAAATAGTCGAGTCGCAATCCCTCTATCCTTTTATCCGGTGTATCGCACAGTAAGCCACGGGCAATACAAACAGGGTGAGTATCGAAGCTACCAGCAGGCCGCCCATGATAGTGGCCGCCATACCGCCGAACATGGCGTCGAACAGTAACGGCAGCATACCCAGGATGGTTGTGCCCGATGCCATGGCTACGGGAACAATGCGGGTGGTCGTTGCGCTGATAACCGCTTCACGCGGTGCTTTTCCGGCGGCCGTTTCCGTATCAATCTGGTCTACGAGGACAATGGCGTTCTTGATGTTCATTCCAATCAGTCCCAACAGGCCCAGAATGGCGAAAAAGTCAAATGTCTTGCCCAACAGCAACAGTCCCAATACGATGCCGATAAAGATAAGCGGAAGCATCAGCAAGATGACGATGGGTTTGCGGTAGGTCTTGAACAGGAACAGCAGGGTGACGAACATCAGGAAAAACGTCAGCGGCATGTTGGCTGCCAGTGCGGCATTGGATTCGGCCTGGCTTTCCTGTTCGCCGAAGTATTTCATGGCATATCCTTCGGGAACATCGATTTCTTTCTGCACCTGCTCCCACACACGGTTAAAGGCGGCAATGGCATTTACGCCCCGGCGGGGGTCGCTTGCGCCATCATAACCATCTGGCGGTTGTAGTCCTTCACGTTGGAGAACTTGTACTGGTAGTCGAACTTACTGACCACTTGCTCCAGCGTGGTGGTTTCGCGCGTAGTTCCGAATACGGGCAGCGTGCGCAGGTCGTTAATGCGGAACGCGCCGATTGTGTTGTCTTTCAGTAGGATAGGAAGCACTTGGTCGCCCTGTCGGTATTCGCCCAGCGTCATTCCGTTTGTCCCTATTTGTATGCTCTGCGCCATGCTTTGGCGGGATACGCCTAACGGTTGCGCACGCTCCTGGCTGTATACGGGTTTCCAGATAGGAATCTTGTTACCCCAGGAGTTGCGCACATTGATAAGGTCTTTGTCGCGGTGCATTATCTCTAAAACCCGGTTGGTCAGCGCCACCAGCGTATCTGTGCTATTGCCGATAAAGCTATCTCGATGGCGGCGTCTACGGCAGGCGAGAGTTTGAAGAGCGTGGTTCGGGTGATGGCATTGGGGTAGTTCTCCTTCATATAGCTGTCCAGCTTCTCTTCATATTCTTTGGTGTATTTGCTGTCTGTCACTTCTACCAGCAGGTTGGCGAAGTTGGGTTTTGGACCTACGGAAGTGGATGCCAGATAGTAGCGCAGCGGGGTGCTGCCGAAGGTGACGGAAACCCGTTTCACTTCCGGCTGTGCCAGCAGGTGGGCTTCCACTTTCTTCATTTCCTTCTCTACATCGCGGATGCCGTATCCGTCGGGATAGAATACATCGGCGCGGAAATAAGGTTTGTCCAGTGAAGGGAAGAAGTTTTGAGGCATCAGTCCCATGATGACGAGGGAGAGGATGAACAATACGACCATGCTTCCCAATGTGAGCGTTTTCTTGCGTATCAGCAGGCTGAGGATGGATGCGAATTTATGGTAGAAAGGCTTGTCGTAAGGGTCTTTGTCGCTGTTGCCGGTTTGGGCTTTCAGTATGAAATTGCCGAAGGTGGTGGTTTGCGTCAATGCAAGTACCAGCTCAGCCCCAGTGATATAGCCAGTACGATAAATAGCGGCTTTACAATTTCGGCAACGGAAGACGGTGCAAGATAAAGCGGCAGGAATGAGCAGACGGCTATGAAGGTTGCTCCCAGCAATCCCCATTGCGGACCGGTGGCGCCGTCTATCAGCGCTTTCCGTCTGTTCACGCCGCGGGCTATGGCAATCTGTGCATTGTCGGTTACCACAATGGCGTTATCCACCAGCATTCCCATGGCGATGATAAAGCCTGCCAGCGAGGTACGGTTCAGTCCCACTCCCAGGAACGACATGATGAGCAGTGTGCCGCCAATGGAAAATATCAGTGAAGAGCCGATGAGTACGCCGGCGCGCATCCCCATTACCAGCATGATGATGACGATTACAATCAGAATGGATTCTATCAGGTTGATAATAAATCCGTTGTTCGCTTCTTTGGCAATGACGTTTTCGGGGTAAAGGCTTTCCAGTTCCAACCCTACGGGGATGAGAGGCAAGAGTTCGGCGAGCTTCTTGTCTACCAGCTCACCGGTTTTTACCACATCCTTCTGCGGGTCGGTGGAGACGCCGATGCCGATGGCCCGTTTTCCGTTTACGTGCATGATGGTGCCGGGCGGGTCCATGTATCCCTTTTCAACGACGGCTATATCGCCCAGTTTGACTTGTCCGCCGGGGGTGGTGATTGTCTGGTTGCGGATGTCGTTGACGGTGGTATAAGTACCGTTGGCCACAATGCGCAACTGCTGTTCGCCTGCACCGATTTCACCCGTATTGATAATCTGGTTCTGCGATTGCAGCAAGCCTGCCAGTTGTTTGGGGTCGATGCCCATCCCCGCCAGTTTGTTTACGGAGATAAAGATATTGATTACTTCCGTCTGTGTGCCGAACAGGGCTACTTTCATAACCCCTTCGGCAGTGATAACCTGCGTCTTGATACGCTCCGCCCAGTTGCGCATTTCTTCGTAAGAGAAGCCGTCGTCGCCGACCAGTCCGTAATAAATGCCGAATACATCGCCGAAGTCGTCCGATACCGTCGGTACGGAAGCTCCTGCCGGAAGTTGGGGCTGTATGTTGAGAACCTTCCGGCGCAGTTCGTCCCACTTCTGCGGGATAGATGCTGCGGAAAGCGACGGCTGTAGCTCGAACGTAATTTTGGAAAGTCCGTACATGGATTCCGATTTAATCTTGTACACTCCGCTCATGCTCTGTATTTCGCGGGAGATGGGTTCGGTAATGAGCCGTTCCACTTCGGCAGGCTCGGCTCCGGGATAGCGTGTCATGATGACCGCTGTCTTGATGACAAAGGGTGCATCTTCTTCTTCCCCAAACGGCCGAATGAGAATATGCCGCCGATGAGCAGCACGGCAAGGAAGAAATAGATAATCTTTGTATTATCTAATGAATATTTGGCTAAGTTCATATATAAAAGGTGATAGGATGATAAAGTTATGAAGTGATAGAGGGAAAGCGGTTATTCCACCTCTTTTACCCTCTGTCCCTCTACCAGTTGGTATACTCCGGCAATGACAACGGTTTCATCCGGTTTCAGTCCTTTGGATATTAGAAGATTGGCTTCACCGGTCGGCGAATACACGGTTACTTCGCGGCGGCTTACCCTGTTGTCTTTCACCACCCATACGTAGGTATTCTTGTTTTCGCTGTCACCGAATACGGCACTCAGCGTACATTCATCAGTTTTTCTTCTATAAAGGGAGCGATGTCCGAAGCGAGGCGGATGTTGCAGGTAAATCCGGGTTTCACATCGTATACGGCACGGTCGAAGGCGGGGTCGTCGATGGTGATGGTAACCGGAATACCCGTGCCGTCGGTCGATATGTCAAGATACTCTTCCAGTCTGGCATTGAATATATTGCCTTTGTACGTATCGAACTCCACCTTGAATGTGGCGTCTTTGGCACGAAGCAGGTACAGGTAATCATCGGGTATGGTAAATTTTATGCGCAGTTTCTGCGTATTTACCAGCCGCACAATCCCTTCTCCCGAATTGACGCGCTGATAGTTCTCTACCAGGCGCTTCTCGATAGAGCCGTCGAAGGGGGCGAGCAGTTTTGTATCGCGCATATTGTTGGTGGACAGCTCGTAGGCCGATTTGGCTTTCTGGTAATTGGCTACGCTTATTTCATACTCCTGCAGGGAGATGGCTTGGCGGCCCAACAGCCGTTTGTTGCGCTCCACCTGGGCGGCAGCGGTTTCATAGGCAGCCTTGTCGGCGGCATATTGCAGGGAAATATCCCGCGTCGATGGCGGCAATCAGTTGTCCTTTCCTGACCCTTTGTCCTTCCACTACCGGAAGTCGATGATTTGTCCGCTGACACGAAATGCCAGTTTCACATATTCCACCGCTTCCACCATGCCGGAAAAGTCTTTGAGTATTACCGACTGTGAACTTACGGTGGCGGTTTTCACAGGTCGCACGAGGGGAATATCTTCCCCCTTTCTTTTGCCCGCAGGACGTGACGATAAGTGTCACCGTCAGGGCGAACAGATACATTTTCTTCATTTGTTTTTGATTAAGACAAGTCTTTGCGGTTGACAGTCAAATCCAACCCTTGTTTTAATTCATAAACGTTTTGATATACCTGTATGTTCAATTGTTTTCCTGCGGTCAGGCTGATTTTTATTTCTTTGCCTACCTGTATATGCAGCGTATTGCCCAAGTAATTCACTTTGAACGAATAGCCGCTCCATTTCGCCGGTATGACCGGTTCAATCTTAAGCGTGCCGCCTTGTATCTGCAATCCTGCGAATCCGCGTACAACAGCCAGCCAACTGCCCGGCATACTGGTTATATGCAGTCCCTGGTCTCCTTCATTGTTGTAGTCGTCCAGGTCGAGGCGGGTAGCGTGTAAGAATAGTTGGTATGCCTTTTCCACTTTCCCGATGCGTGCGGCAAGAATGGAGTGGATGTGCGGGGAGAGGGAAGACTCGTGCACGGTCATCGGTTCGTAGAATTCGAAGTTGCGGCGGATGGTCTCCCGGTCGAAGTTGAAATAATAGAGGTACAGGCCGAGCAGGACATCACTCTGCTTGATGTAGCACGAACGCAGGATACGTCCCACGACCAATACTGGTTGATGGGGCGTTCGCCGGCGGGAATGGCGTCGGTGCTTTGCAGAACCTTGTCCATATAGCCGTCGTTTTGGATGAAGATACCGCGTTCCGGATCTTCCGGCAGTACATCCGTTCGATAATGTCCCGCCAGCGTTCACTCTCTTCCGTATAATTCAGGTTGGTGATGCTGCATATGCGG
>ENA-OUNI01001127-OUNI01001127.1-human-gut-metagenome-genome-assembly--contig:-NODE-1127-length-10909-cov-5.654424_pt1 | contig 10909 bp, 11 predicted proteins | sample MGYA00242499_ERZ504580 | MGnify/ENA primary metagenome ERZ504580 (study PRJEB26092, sample SAMD00036315) | human gut metagenome | host: Homo sapiens | study: EMG produced TPA metagenomics assembly of... | reverse complement strand
CTCTTTCAGGTGTTCAACCGGGCATTGAGCCATAAACTGATAAGCTAATACAAGCATTGCATCCCCCGAAAGGATGGCAGCATTGTCATCCCAAACTTTATGTACGTCTCCTTACCACGCGACGGTCTGCACGGTCCATCAAGTCGTCATGCAAAAGAGTATAATTATGATACACTTCAATCCCCGTTGCAGGGTTAAAAATACGGGTAATATCCTCCTGATACAGATTGTAGGCCATCAACATCAATACCGGACGGATTCTTTTTCCGCCCATGGACAACACATAGGTAACGGGAGCATATAAACCTTGAGGAGTACGGGTAAACTGCAATTCTGCAATATGAGAATTTATTCTTTCTAAAAGCTCGGAAGCTGTAAACATGGCATTTTCAGAATTTAGGGAATAGCGGATAATGAAAAGAGGCTGCATTCCGGCAGCCTCTCCCACTTATAGATATTTTATTACTGCAATCTAAACATTACAGGCACGGTATACTTAACACGAACGGGTTTACCACGCTGCATACCGGGTTTCCACTTCGGCATGCCCATAATCACGCGGACAGCTTCTTTGTCCAAATACGGGTCAACGCCTCTCAGAACTTTAGCATCTACGATACTACCGTCCTTATTAACCACGAACTGTACAGTTACACGGCCTTGAGTTCCGTTTTCCTGTGCAATAGTAGGATATTTAATATTCTTGCTCAAATACTGCATCAAACCAGCCATACCACCATTCGGGAACTCAGGCATCTGTTCTACCACCTCGAAGATAGTCTGTTCTTCCGGTTCTTCCTCTTCCACTGCTACGGGAACATATTTGATTTCCACAGCCTGGTTCAATTCTTCAGAAGATACAATGGCCGTTTCTTCCACGTCAGCATCGTCTTCAACGATAGTCAACGTCTCTGCAATTGAAGGGGCTTCGGGAGGCGGAGGAGTAACCTGCTCCGGCTGTTCTGTAATAGGGATGATTTCCTCTTCAAAAAATACGTCGGTAATAGCCTGGCTCGTGTCAATCTTGATGTCACGCTTTGTCCACTCGAACGCAACAAACATGAAAGCGAGCACGATTACATAACCGACAAGCAGCCAAGTCGACTTCTTACTCTCCAGGTCTGCCTTAGGTGATTTCTTAATTTCCATAATTTATAATATAATTTTAGTGTTTCTCATTTGGGGCAAATATAGCACTTTTCCCAAGAATGTTCACGCTCTGCTGTTTTTTTTTACACAATAGGCGCTCCATTTTCATTTTTTTAATCCTTCAAAAACCTCCATGTGCTTTTGTGCCACAAATGTAACGAGATATTTTAAAAATACCGTATCTTTGGCAAGAATTTTAAATGAAATATTGAAATTTTCTGTTTTGCAGGTGTTATACCTATATAACTATAGCATAAAAGTCATGAAAAAGATAACAATAGCAATCGACGGTTTTTCCTCTTGCGGGAAAAGCACTATGGCCAAAGACCTCGCCCGCGAAATCGGTTACATATATATAGATAGTGGTGCCATGTATCGGGCAGTAACATTATATAGTATAGAGAATGGTATTTTCCAGGGTGACCGCATAGATGCCGAAAAACTGAAAAGTCTAATAAAGGATATACATATTTCTTTCCGCCTGAACCCCGAAACCGGACGCCCAGATACCTACCTGAACGGAGTAAATGTAGAAAACAAAATCCGTACCATGGAAGTATCTTCACGTGTCAGCCCCATTGCAACATTGGATTTCGTACGCGAAGCTATGGTAGCACAGCAACAAGAGATGGGCAAGGCCAAGGGTATCGTTATGGATGGGCGCGACATCGGCACTACCGTTTTTCCGGATGCCGAGCTGAAAATTTTTGTAACCGCCACCCCCGAGATACGGGCACAACGCCGCTATGACGAACTAAAGGCCAAAGGGGAAGAAGCCAGCTTTGACGAAATTCTGGAAAATGTGAAACAACGGGACTATATTGACCAAAACCGGGATGTAAGTCCGCTGCGCAAAGCTTCTGACGCTTTATTGTTGGACAACAGCCACCTGAGCATTTCCCAACAAAAGGAATGGCTGGCGGAACAATTCGAACGGGTTATAAAGGAGAAGAACTGAACCGGATATGGCAAAAGTAGAAATAGACGAAGGCTCCGGCTTCTGTTTCGGAGTTGTCACCGCAATAAACAAGGCAGAAGAGGAACTGGCGAAAGGAGGAACCCTCTATTGTCTGGGAGACATCGTGCACAACAGCCGTGAAGTGGAACGCCTGAAGGCAATGGGCTGATTACCATCAACCATGAGGAATTCAACCACCTCCACAACGCCAAAGTGCTGCTGCGTGCTCATGGAGAGCCCCCTGAAACTTATGACATTGCCCGCCGCAACAATATAGAAATCATTGACGCAACCTGCCCGGTCGTACTCCGCCTGCAAAAGAAGATTAAGCAAGAGTACGTCCAGGAAGACAACCGCGACAAGCAAATTGTCATCTATGGCAAAAATGGACACGCCGAAGTACTGGGTCTGGTAGGACAAACCACCGGAAAGGCCATCGTCATCGAAAAGCAGGAAGAGGCAAGGAAACTGGATTTCAGCAAAGACATCCGTCTCTACTCCCAGACCACAAAGTCTCTGGACGGATTTCAAAACATTGTGAAATACATAGAGGGACATATCTCACCGAAAGTCACTTTCGAGTCCTATGACACTATCTGCCGACAAGTAGCAAACCGGATACCTAATATCCGGAAATTGCAGCTTCCCATGATTTAATATTCTTTGTCAGCGGCAAAAAAGCTCTAACGGCAAGATGCTGTTCAGTGAGTGTAAAAAAGTCAATGCCAATTCACATTTGATAGACAGTGCCGAAGAAATAGATAGTTCTCTGTTAGCCGGTGCCAATTCCATCGGTGTCTGCGGAGCCACTTCCACCCCCAAATGGCTGATGGAAGAAATTTCAGAAGCCATAAAGTCAAAACTTAAATAACAGTTTGTCATCCTTTTGGAACAGCAAATTAACGTAATTTATTAGTCACCGCCTCAGCTTTTTACTATCTTTGCGGCATGAAAAAATAGTCCAAATCTATTTTTCATCATGATTATTAATACTAAACAAAAAGATTGTTATGGGAACAGTTAAGTGCATTGGTATCTTGACATCAGGAGGTGATGCTCCGGGAATGAACGCAGCCATACGTGCCGTGACACGTTCGGCTATTTACAACGGACTTTCAGTTAAAGGTATATATAGAGGTTACAAAGGTCTGGTAACCGGCGAAATCAAAGAATTCAAAAGCCAAAATGTCAGCAACATCATCCAGCTGGGTGGTACAATCCTGAAGACAGCCCGCTGCAAAGAGTTCACGACTCCCGAGGGCCGCCAGATTGCTTACGACAACATGAAGAAAGAAGCATTGACGCCTTAGTGATTATCGGAGGCGACGGTTCGCTGACCGGTGCTCGTATCTTTGCACAAGAGTTTGACGTGCCTTGTATCGGGCTGCCGGGAACTATCGACAATGACCTTTATGGAACAGATACCACTATCGGCTACGACACCGCGCTGAACACGATCCTGGATGCTGTGGACAAAATCCGTGATACAGCCACTTCCCATGAGCGCTTGTTTTTCGTAGAAGTCATGGGACGCGATGCCGGTTTCCTCGCTCTGAACGGCGCCATCGCCTCCGGAGCAGAAGCAGCCATTATCCCGGAATTCAGTACGGAAGTGGACCAACTGGAAGAATTCATCAAGAACGGTTTCCGGAAATCCAAGAACAGCAGTATCGTACTGGTAGCCGAGAGTGAACTGACCGGCGGTGCAATGCACTATGCAGAGCGTGTAAAGAACGAATACCCCCAATATGACGTACGCGTAACCATCCTCGGTCACTTGCAACGCGGCGGTAGCCTACGGCACACGACCGTATCCTTGCCAGCCGTCTGGGCGCAGCCGCCATCGACGCATCATGGAAGGACAGCGCAATGTCATGATAGGCATTGACCACGATGAAGTGGTATACGTTCCCTTCACGAAGGCCATCAAGAATGACAAACCCATCAAGAAAGACCTTGTAAATGTATTGAGAGAACTGTCTATCTAATGACAGACAGTTCAGATACCCCATAAACAGAGAAGGCGACATATGCGCCTTCTCTGTTTTTTACAACCATTTTTTCACTATACTTTCCGTCCTCTCCCACAGTTCTTCCATCTGTACATGCCGGGTGTACTTCTCCGAAAGAGACTTGGGACGGCAACTGGCATTCAATGTCCCCGTACGTTTACCGGCATCCTCATCCAGCAATAAGCCGACAGCTGTTGCAGCTCCCTTACGGGGAGTACGGATAAAAGGCCTGAAAAGTATATCTGTCAGCGGGTCAAACCACATATGCATGGTGATGATATTGGTAGACACAATCCCCGGGTCGGCCGCATTCACAACAATACCTTTGTGTTTGACGCGACTGGCCAAGTCGATGGTGAACAGAGTCAATGCCAGCTTCGTGTTGCTATATATAGGAATGCGCCAAAAGCCACCCTTCCTTCCCCGGAGGAAAAAATCCGGAAAGTCAAGATGACCGATGGCATACGTACAAGATACCATATTCACAATACGGCTCCCCTCTCCCATCAATGGTAGCAGCTTGCGGGTCAGCAGGTAAGGCCCTACATAATTGACACTCACCGTCCGTTCCAGTCCGTCTTCGGTAATGCGGCGTTCCGTTTCCATGGTTCCGGCATTGTTCATCAGCAACGCCAACGGCTCTCCCCGCTTCAACAGATGCTCTGCAAATGCGGCCACTGAAGCCAGAGATGCCAAATCAATGGGAGCAGTCTCAATACGCGGATTACCGGTTTCACGCATCAGTAGTTGCCGCTTGGGTTCGGCAGCTTGGGGGTCACGGCATGCCATGATGACCTGATAGCCGGCAGTTGCCACTGCGCGGGTAATTTCCATGCCCATGCCACCGTCTGCCCCGGTTATAACAGCTAAATTCACTTTAATAATTAAAAATTGAAAATTAAAAACTAAAAATCAGCCTTTCGCTTCGATTTTCTCTATCTCCCTTTTCAGACAAGGTGGAAGCTCCTCCTTCAAATGCTGATGGCATGCCATCTCGATGGAATACATCCGGGCAATGCAATAATTACTATGCCGGCAGTTGCAACGTGCATTCTCTTCGGCACGCATGCGGTTGACAAACCCCGGCTCATTGAGCAGAGCGCGTGCCATTTGCACAGCCTCGAAGCCGTCATCCAGCACCTCATCTATCTTGTCCCTGGAAACCAGGCCACCCACATAAACCAACGGTATCTTCAAGGCGGCACGGAATTTCAAGGCATCTTCCAGGAAATAAGCTTCCTTAAACGGTACGCTCGGTATCATCCATTTGCCTACCATGCGTACACCGTATTTCAACCACCAGCAGGTCATGTAATGCGTCATGCTGCGGATAGGCATTTCGCCCCGCATGACATACATCGGCGCCTTACTGACGAACCCACCGCTCAAGACCAGCGCATGTGCTCCCGACTGCTCCAGCCTGCGCGCCACCTGCATCGTCTCGTCCAGCTCCATCCCTCCACGGAAACCGTCGCGCATGTTCATCTTCACCAGCACAGCCATATCACTGCCGGCAGCCTTCATCACTTCTTCCATCACCATATCCATAAACCGCATACGGTTCTGCAACGAGCCCCCGAATTCGTCTTTCCGATGATTGGTGGACGGGGACAAGAACTGGCTGATGAGATAACCATGCCCTGCATGAATCTCTACAGAATCAAATCCGGCCTCCCGTGCCAGATTCACCGAGCGTCCGTATGCACGCGCCATCTCCGGCAGCTCATCGGCACGAAGTCCGCGCACAAAGGTAGGAGAATAAAGATTGAATCCGGAAGATGCGCCGACGGGCATACAACCGCAAATACTTTTATGGGACATGTTGCCACAGTGTCCCAACTGGATGCCTGCCGCAGCCCCTTCCGCATGTATGGCATCAGTCAGCCTACGGAGTCCGGGGATAATCTCGGGACGCATCCACAACTGGCGGTCAAAAGACAGGCCGCTCTGAGTAACTGCCGCATAAGCAACAGTAGTCATACCTATACCTCCCGCCGCTACCGACCGATGATAGTCGAGCAACATGTCCGACGGAGCGTTTCCGGGACACATGCTCTCGAAAGCAGCCGAACGGATGGTACGGTTACGCAAGGTCAACGGTCCGAAAGTGACGGGTGTGAATAACTTGGATTCCATCGTTATGAGTTATGAGTTATGAATTATAAGTTATGAATTATTCATTTTCCATTTTCAACTTTCCATTTTCCATTAATAAAGAAATGGAATGATGCGTTTGCGCTTTCCTACCGCCTCATCGCCAAACTCCTCCCGATAATGGCAGTGAATGGCATCGGCACGGGGAACAAGGTTGGCAAACGTCCACCAGACGAACACCCAGGCGGCGGGAGAAGCTGTGAGTATGGCAAACCCCGTCCATTCCACCAGTCACCGAAGTAATTGGCAGAAGTGACGTATCGGTAAAGTCCTTTTCCGGGAAGATAATGCTTCGTATCACCCGGCTTACGCAAATGACGTATCACATAGTCGGAATGCAAATTGATGAACATACCCGCAAAAAACAGAATGACTCCCAACAAGGCATGAGGTTTCAACAAATAGGCCCAGCCATCGGCATACAAGCCTTCGGGAGCGAAATAGAACAAACCGCCCGCCTGCATCATCCCGTTCAAAAGGTTGAAGACGATACCCATCGCCATAATAGCTACCGGCATCCGGCTTTTACCTTTCAGCAGGAACGGAAAAATAAAGGCCCGCTGAAGATAGTGCAACTGAAACAGCAGGAAGAAGAAATATACCGGCACGGCAAATCCCGCTCCACTCTTCCCCCACAACCCAAACATGACGATGAATACCGGCGCTTCCATAAGCACCCACGCCAATTTATTATTGATGGAGATTCCCCACGAGGCAGTACGGAACATGCCATAACCCGCTTTGACAAAATAGAGTGCAATAAAGACAACCAATGCCACAGCACTCATTACCCACAGAAATATCTGAAAAGTTTCCTGATTCATAGTTCTTTATTTATGCGAAGCAAAGATAAAGAAAACTCACAACAAACAAATCGTTTTCCCCGGATAATTGTTTTTTCATGCAAAAACCAGTGTTTTTTACTGAGAAGATTAAGCAGTAGAGATACGAAAATCTAATCGTTCCATCATGGAGTAAATTTCATTCCACCATGAGAAAAATCTTCCACCATGTGGAACGATTTTTCCCCCGTGATGGAACGATTTAAAAGACACAAGTCTAATCCTTACCGTTTCTTAATGGGCACATAAGCCACCTCATCCAAAACATTCTTATAGGCAGGACGGATAATACGCTTACCTTCAAAGTTCAATTCTTCATTGCGATGTGCACACCAACCGACAATACGTGCCATGGCAAACAAAGGCGTGAAGATTTCCTGCGGCAGCCCAATCATCTCGTAGACAAAACCCGAATAGAAATCCACATTACTCGAAACCGTCTTGCCATTATTCTTCACACGGCCAAACACATCAATGGCGCGCTCCTCGAGCAGTTCAAGGAAAGCGAACTCGCGTTCTTTCCCTTTTTCGCGGGCAAGGTCGCGGGCAAGCTCCTTCAGCAGAATGGCGCGCGGGTCGGAAATGGTATAGACGGCATGTCCGATACCATATATCAAGCCGGTCTTGTTATAGGCTTCCTTGTTGAGCATGCGGGTGAAGTAAGTATCAATCTCATCCACGTTCGTCCAGTCCTGAATGTTTTCCTGCAGATGGTGGAACATATCGGCAACCTGGATATTGGCACCTCCATGAAGCGGCCCTTTCAAGGAACCGATACCTGCCGCTATCGAAGAGTAAGTATCCGTCCCGGTAGAAGAAGTGACGCGTACGGTAAAAGTGGAGTTGTTACCACCACCGTGCTCGGCCTGAAGAACCAGCAGCAAGTCGAGCGTGCGGGCATCCAGCTCCGTGTAGTCCTTCTTCAGCATATAGAGGAAATTCTCGGCAATGGAAAGGTTTTCCTGCGGATGGCGGATATGCAGCGAACGGCCATGGGTGGCATGGCGAAGCATGTTATAGGCATACGCAATGATGGTCGGGAATTTCGAAATAAGCTCAATGCTCTGCCGCATCAGATTATCGCGGGAAGTGTCATCTGCATCAGGGTCAAAACGATACATCTCGAGCACGCTGCGCGCCAGGATGTTCATAATGTTGTTTCCTTCGAGTTCAATGATATTCATCTTGGTCTTCTGCTCCAGCGGCATGTTGTCGTTGATGAGTTCACGGAAAGAAGAGAGTTCTTCCTTGTCGGGCAGGCGACCGGAAAGCAACAAGTAGGCAATTTCCTCAAAACCGAAACGCTTCTCTTTGATGATGGCGTGTGCCAAGTCATCCACATCATAACCGCGGTAGAACAATTTGCCGGGAATAGGCTTCAGCCCTCCACCGGGGATGCGTTCATAGCCGACCACATTGCCTATTTTGGTCAACCCCACCAAGACTCCCGTGCCGTCCTCATTACGCAAACCGCGCTTCACATCAAACTTCCTGAACAGTTCATTCTCAATCCGGGTAGCTTCCTTCAAATCTTCGGAAAGCTTGTAAATCAGGTACTCCTTCTTCATAATCGTTTCGTTTTATTCGTTATTCCCATTTTCTATTCTTCCTACAATCTCCCGGGTGAAAGCCGAAGTGGACAGCGAGACGCCACCCGGCATAAAACGTGCCAAGTCGGCAGTAGCACGGGCTTCGGTGAAACTCTGCTCCAAAGCTTTCTCTATAAGAGAGGCAGCTTCCTTCCAACCCAGATATTCAAGCATCATCACAGCGGAAAGGATGATGGAACAAGGATTCACAATGTCTTTCCCGGCAATGTTCGGAGCCGTCCCGTGAGTAGCCTCAAAGATGGCATGCCCCGTTTTATAGTTGATATTCGCACCCGGTGCAATGCCGATGCCGCCTACCATGGCAGCCAGTTGGTCGGACACATAATCGCCGTTCAGATTCAACGTGGCAATCACGGAATATTCTTCGGGGATAAGCAACGTGTTCTGCAAGAATGCATCGGCAATGCAGTCCTTGATGACCAGACGCCCTTCTGCCAGTTCTTTACCAAACTCACGTTCTGCCAGTTCGTACCCCCACTTCTTGAAGCCACCTTCCGTAAATTTCATGATGTTTCCTTTGTGTACCAACGTCACGGAAGGCAGATGATGCTCAAGGGCGTATTGGCAGGCGGCACGCACCAAGCGCTCTGTTCCTTCTCTCGAAACGGGCTTCACGCCAAACGAGGAGGTTTCGGGAAAACGGACTTTTGTCACCCCCATGTCATCACGGAGAAAACGATAGAACTTTTCAGCCTCCGGAGTTCCGGCTTCCCATTCGATGCCTGCATAAATATCCTCGGTATTCTCACGGAATACGCACATATCCACCTTCTGTGGCTCTTTGAGTGGAGAAACAATGCCCTTATACCAACGTACCGGACGTTGGCAGACATACAAATCGAGCGTCTGACGCAAGGCTACGTTCAAGGAACGGATACCTCCACCGACGGGAGTTGTCAAAGGACCTTTGATGCCCACCTTATAGGTGCGGAAGGCTTCCATGGTTTCGTCCGGCAACCAGGAGCCGGTTTCGTGGAAAGCACGTTCTCCTGCCAGCACTTCTTTCCATTCAATGCCACGCCGGTCACCATAGGATTTCTTGACAGCGGCATTCACGACAGCCTGCATGGATGGGGTCACTTCTGCTCCCACTCCATCGCCGGTAATAAAAGGTACAGTAATTTTTTCCATATTCTATCTTGCATTAAGTGCAGAACCGGCCCGGAACCAGGCTATCTGCTGTTCGTTATACGTATGTTGTACTTCAAAACTTTCTTTACTCCCGTCCTCGTGATGAAGAACCACCTTCAACGTACGTCCCGAAGCAAAATCTTTCAACCCCATGACAGAAATCAGGTCGCGTTCCCGAATCTTGTCATAATCGGCCTTATCCGTAAAGGTCAGCGCCAACATGCCTTGTTTCTTTAAATTCGTCTCATGGATACGGGCAAAGCTTTTCGCCAAAATGGCGCGTACATTCAGGAAGCGTGGTTCCATGGCAGCATGCTCACGGCTGGAACCTTCACCATAATTCTCTTCGGCAACGACAATGGAAGGGATGCCTTCTGATTTATACAGCTTCGCAGTGCCTGACACTGTTCCATAGGTATTGGTGGAGCGGTTCCAAACCTTGTTCGTCTCTCCATTGAAAGCATTGACAGCCCCCATCAGCATATTGTCCGAAATATTCTCCAAATGTCCCCGGAAACGGAGCCATGGCCCCGCCATAGAGATGTGGTCGGTGGTACATTTCCCTTGCACTTTAATCAATAAAGGCATATTCAGCAAGTCCATGCCATCCCAGGCAGGGAAGGGAGTCAGCAGTTGCAAGCGCTGTGAATGAGGATTGACCGTAATTTCCGTCTGTCCTTTGCCTGGAGCAATGTATCCTTCCTTTCCTCCTATAAACCCGTGTGCCGGCAGTTCTTCACCGACCGGTTCGGACAGTTTCACAACCTCTCCTTTGGCATTGACCAGCGTATCCCTCAACGGGTCGAAACAAAGGTCACCGGCAATGGTCAGCGCCATCGTTATCTCCGGGGAAGCGACGTAAGCAAAAGTGTTGGGATTTCCATCGGCACGTTTGGCAAAATTACGGTTAAAAGAGGTGACGATGGAATTTTTCGTTCAGGGTCATCAGTATGGCGCTTCCACTGGCCAATACAAGGTCCGCAGGCATTCGCCATTATCGTTGCGCCAATATCTTCGAAAGCGGCAATCATGCCGTCGCGTTCAGCAGTGGCA
>ENA-OUNI01001126-OUNI01001126.1-human-gut-metagenome-genome-assembly--contig:-NODE-1126-length-10922-cov-1.969245_pt1 | contig 10922 bp, 14 predicted proteins | sample MGYA00242499_ERZ504580 | MGnify/ENA primary metagenome ERZ504580 (study PRJEB26092, sample SAMD00036315) | human gut metagenome | host: Homo sapiens | study: EMG produced TPA metagenomics assembly of... | reverse complement strand
CAATATCCCTGTACGAAGATAAATAACACGATCAGCGGAAGGATATATGACACATAGATCCGTGACCATTTTGGGAATTTAATTCCCGTTCCCGCATTAGCTTCCTTGCGGAAGTTCTTCCATCCCCAGCCATAACGGCTTGTACAAAACAGAAGATATACAAGACTTCCAAGCGGAAGAAGGTTATTGCTGACGATAAAATCTTCCAGATCAAGGATCGTGCTTCCCGCTCCGAGCGGCTGGAATCCGCTCAGCAGGTTAAATCCAAACACACATGGAAGTGAAAGCAGGATAATCACAACCAGATTCACTGCCACTGCCTTGCCTCTCGAGCATCCGGTCAGATCCATCGCAAATGAAATGATATTTTCAAATACCGCAATAATCGTTGACGCCGCCGCAAAAAGCATACAGAGGAAAAAGATACTTCCCCAAATTCTGCCTCCTGCCATAGAATTAAATATATTCGGCAACGTAATAAAAATAAGATTCGGACCGCTGTCCGGGTTCACTCCGAAAGCAAAACATGCCGGGAAAATAATAAATCCCGAGAGCAGCGCTACACATGTATCAAGAACGGTTACGCATACTGCTTCTCCTGTCAGACTTCTGGAGCGGTCTATGTAGCTTCCGAAAATCGCGATCGCGCCGATTCCAAGGCTCAATGTAAAGAACGATTGCCCCATTGCCGCAAATACAACTTCCATCAGTCCCGCTTCTTTTACTTTGGCAAAGTCAGGAACAAGATAAAACGCCAGTCCTTCGCCTGCCCCTGAAAGAGTAACGGAACGTACCGCCAGAATGATCATAAGTGCAAGAAGCATAAGCATCATCACTTTTGTGATTTTTTCTACGCCTTTCTGCAGCCCGATGCTGCAAATCGCAAAGCAGGCTGCCACAACAATGATCATACATACGATCATAATTCCCGCTGCTGCATCAGCTCGCCAAACTCGTTTTTGATTCCCGACGCATCCAAGCCTTTAAAATTTCCCGCTGCCATTTTTACAAAATACAAAAGCAGCCATCCGCCGATCGTTGTGTAAAACATCATAAGCAGATAATTTCCTGCCATGCCGAACCATTTATACCAGTGCCATTTTGTACCAAGCGGCTCTAATCTGTCAAATGATAACGCAACGCTGCTTCTTGATGCCCTTCCAACCGAAAACTCCATTACCATGATCGGCAATCCAAGTATCAGAAGAAACAGCAAATAGATCAATACGAATGCCGCTCCTCCGTACTGCCCGGTAATGTAAGGAAACCTCCATACATTTCCAAGACCGATCGCACACCCTGCCGAAATCAGAATGAATCCAAGGCGGGAGCCGAATTTTTCTCTCTTCATAAAATTTCCTCTCTTCCTTATATACCATTTTAATACTGTACAGTGTTACAACTGTACAGATATTAATGTACCATATATACACACTTTTTTTCCACCATTATTTACAAAATATTTATTTATTTTCTTTCGCATCTTCATAAAAAGCATCAAGCGAACTTACAACCATTTGAAATGTAAGACGAGCCGCATATTCAGGCGGCATATTTTCCCCGTTTTCAAGCCATGTTCTAATAAATCCAAGACATCCGTTAAAACAAAACGAATAGAAATATTTCATTTCCGCAAACTTTTCGGGAAAGCGTTCCGCCAAAAGATCACGACTGTTTTCTTCCAAAAATTTTTTCAATTCTCCTGATAAACGTAATATCACCGTATGGACCAAGAAGCGCGCATCCGATCTCTCTGTTATCGCTTAACACCCGAAACAAATCTTCTATAAACAAGTATGTAGTGTCTTTCTCGATTTTAATCGGATGCTCCAGAATCGCTCTTTCTATTCCTCAATCATATCATCTTCTATCTCTTTTAGAAGAGACGGAATATCCGAATAATGCAGATAAAATGTCGAACGGTTAATATCCACATCATCTACAAGTTCTTTTACGGTAATCTGTCCGATATTTTTTTTCTTCATAAGACGGGCTAGTCCCGTACGAAGCTGGTTTTTAGTTTTTCTCACCCTGCGGTCTGTCTTTTTTTCCATATCGCTTTCTCCTCGTCATAATATCTCTTCACATGTGTCAACACATTTCGTTATATTGTCGTTTATCCGACATTTCACACTTCTATTAATGGTTGTAAATCTATTTCTACCTTAATATAATACTCTTTATCAAGAAAATCAACATTGTATCTATTAATATATAAGGAGTTCTGATATTATGAAAAAATCATTTCACATTTTTCAGCGTGACCTCTCCCGCCTTTTACACAATAAAGCGGCGATTCTTGTTCTGATCGGCGTATGCTGCTGCCTTCTCTATACGCATGGTTTAATATCGCAGCCAATTTAGACCCATACGGGAAATACGTCTAAGATTAAAGTCGCTATTGCCTGTTTAGATAAAGAAGCATCTTCCGAAAATCTTTCTATCAATGCTGGAAAAGAAATTGTCAAAAATCTAAAAGAAAACAAACAGCTCGGATGGACGTTCACTTCGGAAAAAGAGGCTCTCAACGGAGTAAAATCAGGAAAATATTATGCTTCTATTGTTATTCCCGAAGATTTCAGCCGCTCTTTGATCAGTATTTTATCCGGCGACTTACAGACGCCGAAACTTGACTATTACATAAATGAAAAAGCCAATGCCATTGCTCCCAAAATCACAGGCACAGGCGCAGCCGCAATTCAGGAACAGATCAACAGCACCTTCTCTTCGGTTGCTTCTGAATCCGTTTCCGGCATATTAAAGCAGTCTGCGTCAGACTTGTCGTCAACACTTGGATCTGTCAATTCCGATATTACTAAAACACTTGAAAAAGCTGATGCAAACATTGCCGCCTACAAACAATTTCTCGAAAACTTCAATGCAGCCGCAGAAAAATCTGCCCCCCTGATCACACGCGCAAAATCAACTGCTTCATCTTTAAAATCCGCCGCCTCGTCGGGTTCTTCGGCTCTAAGCGAATCTTCCGCATCCTCTCTGAAACCCGTACTGCCGCAGGAAACTTTTCTTCATCCCTATCTTCATCTTTGACACAAGGAGAAATTTTGCTCGGTCAGGCGCACAATATCGCATCAGCAGGACTTACCGATCTTGAAACTGCCGCCCGCTCGGTAAACGGATCGATCGGAAACGCACTGGATTTTGCCAATTCCACTGCCGTCTTAAACGGAAATATTTTAAAAGAGTTAGGAGAGCTCGCCTCACTCATTCCCGGATCTGATTTGGATTCTGCCATCGCCGGACTGCAGGCTCAAAACACAAATAATCAGGAACTGATCCTCTCTTTAAGCGCCGGAAATGCAGGAATACAAATGCCATCAACACAACCGCTTCTACCCGGGAACAGCTTTACACAATTACATCCGCAAACATCGGCAGTCTGCACGACCTCCGCGCTGTTTTGGACAAAAACGTTCTGCCGCAGCTAAACAAGACATTAGATGCTTTCTCTTCTTTGACAGGAGAAATGAACGGTCTTCTAACAACAGTTCCTTCCTCCGCCGATCAGATCGACAACCTGTTAGACCAAATGAGCGCCGGACTTTCAAATACTGTAACGGCTCTTGAAGGCACAAAAACCGCCCTGTCAAATGTTCAGGAACATCTCGGTACGATTCAAACAGACTTAAATGCCCTTTCCGGTTCTGACATCTACGAAACTCTTCTCTCATTAGAAGGAATCGACAAGCAATCGGTATCGGCATTTATGTCCTCACCTGTGAAAATAGAAACAAAGAGTTTTTATAAAATAGCTAATTACGGCTCGGCAATGACGCCTTTTTACACAAACCTTGCAATTTGGGTCGGCGGCATCGTCCTCATCGCGATTTTTAAATTAGAAGTAGATAAAGACAGCTCTATGCTTCGATATTCTTCTGCCTCTCTCTATTTCGGACGCTGGCTTTTGTATATCACGGTCGGAATGGTGCAAGGATTCATTGTCTGTATCGGAGATGTTTTTCTAAAAGGGATTGAATGCGCGCATCCAGCCGCTCTTATCTTTACCGGAGTGATCTGTTCGTTTGTGTATGTCAATATTATTTATGCACTGTCAATCTCATTTAAACACATCGGGAAAGCATTATGTGTTCTCCTCGTCATCCTTCAGATTCCCGGATCATCCGGCACATATCCTGTAGAAATGACACCCGCGTTTTTTCCAAAACGTCCATCCGTTCCTACCCTTTACTTACGGTATTTCCGCAATGAGAGAATGTATTGCCGGAATGTACGGAAGCACTTATATACACAATCTGCTCATCCTGCTCCTTTTCGTTCCCGTTTCCTTACTGATCGGACTTGGGATCAGACCTCTGCTTTCAGGTCTGAACCGGCTTTTTGACATTAAACTTGCAGAAACCGATTTAATGCTTGGTGAAACACCCGACAGAAATATCAGACGCAGCGCACAGCTTTCTCTTTTACTAAAAGCTTCTTTATCACAAGAAGAACTTCAGATCCAAACTGCCGAGAAAGCACAGCGTTTTGAAAAAAATTATCACAAAATGATCCGTTTTGGATTTTTTGCGATTTTAACTATTCCGCTCATTTTCCTGATCCTTATGTTCAGCCTTGAATCTAAAATTGTATTCCTCATTCTTTGGATCTTATCTATTATTTTAATCGCCACATGGCTGATCACAGTGGAATACATACATAACGAACTTGCAGCTCAACAGGAACTGTCCGGTATGTCATTTGAAGAAATGTTGAAATTATTCAGAAAAATGGAGGAAAACTGACTATGAAAAATATCATACGCATTGCGCGAAACGACATCCACAATATCCGAAAAAACGTAATCGCGCTGATCGTTATTTTCGGCATTACTATCGTTCCCTCTCTCTATGCATGGTTTAATATTGCCGCAAGTTGGGATCCGTACAAAAATACCGGAAATTTAAAAGTAGCCGTCGCAAGTCTTGATAAAGGATATGACGGCGAACTGCTTCCGGTCCGGCTCAATCTCGGAAATGACATTATTTCTTCACTGCGTGAAAACACACAGCTTCACTGGATATTTACAGATGCCAAGGACGCTTCTAACGGTGTACGTTCCGGAAAATATTATGCTTCTGTTGTCATTTCTGAAACATTCAGCAAAGATATGATGAGTCTGTTTTCTTCTGAAACGACACATCCGACAATTACTTACTGCATCAACGAAAAGGAGAACGCCATCGCCCCAAAAGTAACAGAAAAAGGCGCAGATGCAATCCGTCAGGAAATTAACGAAACCTTCACAGAGACAATTTCCAAAACAGCTCTGGACGCATTTCGTTTTGTTGCTGACGTTTCCGCAGAAAAAGGGGATGCATCTCTTGCAGAAAATTTATCTGCTTCGCTTGCAGAAATCTCTGCCGATCTTGATTCTGCTTCCGGAACTGTACAGGCATTTTCTGATATGACAGACGCCGCTTCTTTGATGCTAGATACGACTTCTGTTATCTTTCCCATACCGGAGACGGAACAAAGACAAGCCTTGGCGCTTGACAGATGCAGGAAACGGGATTGCTTCTCTTTCTTCCGCTTTATCCGCACAACTGACGCAGTCAGTCAGGCATTATCTGACGGAGAAACTTATTATTCATCCGTCTCTTCCACGATCCAAACCGCACTTGACGCCTACAGTACAGATGCGGATGCCGCTTTCACTTCCCTTAATGCAGTCTCAAACAGGATACAAACTGTCATCGACGGATATACATCTCTTGCGGACTCTTTAACTGCTATAAAAAACGCAAACCCAAACCTTAGTCTTGTGATCGATCCGATTCTGAAGCAGATTTCGACTGCGTCGAGCATCAGACAAATTTAAAAGCCGAGCTTGATAATGCCGGAATAAAAATTACCGGCGCCGTTCAAAATGCGGATTCTTTAAAAACAGAAATCGACGGACTTATTAAAGAGAGCCTGACTTCCACTTCGGAAGTGAAAGACAGCTATGAAGCAACTGTTAAAAATCAACTGGAAAATTTGGCAGGCAGTCTAGGCAGCACCGGATCTTCTGTATCCGCTCTTTTAACACAATTAAATGAAGGCGCCTCTGACTTGACAGATATTACAAACAGCGCTTCCGATGACCTTGCCCTTATCCATACTTCGCTTTCAGATTCCTCAACTTTGCTAAGTAATGTATCTGAACAACTTTCATCCGCGTCTGAAGCGCTCTTAAACCCAAACCGTGACGGACTTTCCGTGTTGACCGACTTGTTGGCGCAAAAACCGGAAGCAATCGCCGCCTTTCTTGCGTCTCCGGTCAGTCTTTCCGAGCATCCGGTCTACCCGATCGAAAATTACGGATCGGCAATGGCTCCTTTTTATTCTACACTCGCCATGTGGGTTGGCGGCGTTGTGCTTGCCGCCATGCTGAAAGTCAATGTTTCAGGAAAAGCTTTGACAGGAGTTTTTAATCCGAAACCTCATGAAACATATATCGGAAGAAGTCTACTTTTTATAGCGATCGGCCTTTTGCAAAGCAGCCTCATCTGTCTGGGCGATTTGTTTTATTTAAACATCCAGTGTCAACATCCGGTTTACTTCCTTTTCGCCGGATGGTTTACAAGCATCGTGTATGTAAGTATCATTTATGCGCTCACCGTTTCATTCGGCGATATCGGAAAAGCCGTCTGCGTCGTCTTACTTGTTATGCAGGTAGCCGGAAGCGGCGGAACATTCCCTATTGAGGTAGCGCCTGACTTTTTCCAAAAAGTCTATCCCCTTCTGCCGTTTACGCACAGCATGAATGCCATGAGAGAATGTATTGCCGGCTTTTACAGCACAGTTTATTGGAAAGAACTCGGAACATTAGCTCTTTTTCTCATCCCCGCACTATTGCTCGGTCTGCTCCTTCGGAAACCTGTCATACGTCTGAATGATGCATTTACGGAGAAGCTCGAAAGCACAAAACTTATCTGAATGCAAAATTCCGCATGGATCTTCTCCACGCGGAAATTTTTTATTTTTTCTCTTTATTCTTTAAAAAGTTTTACCCGACGGCTGTTCTTCACAATTTCGTAAGCTTGTAACCTGTCGTGCTCACGACTGCCGCCGTATTCCCGAGTTCATCCTTGATACGAATCTCATAATACGCCGTTGTCCTGCCGTCTTTTAAACAGACTGCTTCTGCAATCAACATATTCCCTTTTGCCGCTCCAAGATAAGCAATCTGTGAGTTCAATGATACCATTGTATCGCCCTGCCAGTTTGAAGCAACTGCAAACGCAAAATCGGCAAGTGTAAAATAAACGCCTCCCATTACTGCCCCAAGCGCATTCTTATGTTTTGCCTCTAATGTCAGACTGCATCTCGCATAGCGGTCGTCTATCTCGTCTATCACCGCCCCGGTCTCTGCCGCAAACCGATCTTTCTCAAAAAAACGGACGATTTCTTCTGATGGTTTCATTGTTCCTTTGCTTCCTTCTTACCACTCAAATTTTTTCTCGAAGTATGCTTTCAAATCTTCAATCTTCACTCTCTCCTGCTCCATCGTATCACGATCACGCACTGTAACAGCTCCGTCTTCTTCCGAATCAAAGTCATATGTTACACAGAACGGAGTACCGATCTCATCCTGACGGCGATATCTCTTTCCGATATTTCCACGATCGTCAAACTCGCAGTTATAATATTTGCTCAACTGTGCAAAATACTTTCTCCGCGCCTTCATTCAATTTCTTAGACAGCGGAAGAACGCCGATCTTAACCGGAGCAAGCGCCGGATGGAAATGAAGAACGGTACGCATATCCGGTTTCTCTTCTGTTCCGATATTCTCTTCGTCATATGCACTGCAAAGGAACGCCAATACCATACGGTCTGCGCCAAGTGACGGCTCAATTACATACGGAATGTACTTTTCTTTCGCTTCATCGTCAAAATAAGTAAGATCCTGTCCCGATACATTCTGATGCTGTGTCAGGTCATAGTCTGTACGGTCTGCGATTCCCCAAAGTTCTCCCCATCCAAACGGGAACAAGAACTCTACGTCTGTCGTCGCTTTACTGTAGAAAGACAACTCTTCCGCATCATGGTCACGGTAACGTACTTCGTCTTCTTTCAGTCCGAGTTCAGACAGCCAGTTCAGACAGAAGTTTTTCCAATAATCAAACCATTCCAAATCTGTATCCGGTTTGCAGAAGAACTCAAGCTCCATCTGCTCAAACTCTCTCGTACGGAATGTAAAGTTACCCGGTGTGATCTCGTTTCTGAAAGATTTTCCGATCTGAGCGATACCAAACGGAAGTTTCTTTCTTGATGTACGCTGTACGTTTTTAAAGTTTACGAAAATTCCCTGCGCCGTCTCCGGTCTGAGATAAACCGTATTCTTCGCATCTTCTGTAACTCCCTGGAATGTTTTGAACATCAGGTTGAACTGACGGATATCTGTAAAATTATGTTTTCCGCATGTCGGACACGGAATCTGATGCTCTTCGATAAATGCCGTCATCTCTTCCTGAGACCATCCGTCCACAGAACCTTCCAGTTCAATTCCTTTTTCTTCGCAGAAATCTTCGATCAATTTATCCGCGCGGAAACGCTCATGACATTCTTTACAATCCATAAGCGGATCGCTGAAACCTCCGAGATGACCGGAAGCCACCCAAGTCTGCGGTTCATAAGGATCGCGCAGTCGACACCGACATTGTATGGGTTCTCCTGTACAAACTTCTTCCACCATGCTTTTTTTACATTGTTTTTCAGTTCTACACCGAGATTGCCGTAATCCCATGTATTCGCCAGACCGCCGTAAATCTCTGATCCCGGATATACGAATCCTCTTGATTTTGCAAGCGCCACGATTTTATCCATTGTCTTTTCAACCATTTTTATGCTCCTCACATTTTTTATTGTAACAGTTCAGCCATACAGATGTACGGGAAGCAGAAAACATGCCTGCATGTTTTTGCAAGCGGACATCTGTATGTGCTTAGCGCCTTTTTATGAGTAAAACAGTAGCGGCAGCTACAGTAAGCACGCAGTGCGGTTTTACGAATGGCGCAGGCTGAACTATTACTTTTTATTCTCGATGGTATTCATTATAACTTGTGCGGCCTTATTTTTCAAGCATCATCGCGCAGACAATCTCCATTGCTCTCTATCACATTTTTATACCAATAAAACGATTTTTTCGGAATCCGTTTTCCCGTTCCTTTTCCGAAGTCGTCCAGGTCCACATAAACCATCCCATATCTTTTCGACATCTCTCCGGTCGTTGCACTGACCAGATCGATCCACCCCCATGCAGTATACCCGATCAGATCTACACCGTCCTTTTCCACTGCATCCATCATTGCTTTCACATGGGAAGAAAGATATTCTATTCTATAATCATCATCAACAAACCCGTTCTCATCCGGCGTATCTTTCGCTCCAAGTCCGTTTTCCACAATAAACAATGGTTTTTGATATCTGTCGTACAGCGTGTTTAACGTAATCCTCAGTCCGAGAGGATCGATCGGCCATCCCCACTGACTGTTGGTAAGATGCGGGTTTTTCGCAGAAGCAAACACGTTTCCCCCTGCGGCTTCGCCTTTTCCGTCCGCTCTCACACAGCGGCTGTTATAATACGAAAGCGAAACAAAATCAACCGTATTCTCTTTTAAGATTTCAAGATCATTCTCCTTCATCTTCAGCCGAATATTTTCCCGTTCAAATAATTTTTCAGCATAAGAAGGATAATTTCCCCTGACTTGTATGTCTGTAAAAAGTAATTTTCTCTGTTCTTTTCCACGCTTGCCCATACGTCTTTCGGATCACAGCTATACGGATAGACGTCTCCCGCCGCAAGCATACATCCGACCTGTGAGCCCGGGCATATCTCATGCGCCATTTTCACAGCCAGTGCAGAAGCAACAAGTTCATGATGAGCTGCCTGATATTTTACTTCCATTGGATTCTCATCTTCTTCCAGACGAATACCTGCTCCCATAAACGGCAGATGCATCAGCATATTAATTTCATTAAATGTAATCCAATACCGGACTTTTTTCCCGAAACGGTGAAACAAAGCTTCACAGTAACGAAGATAACAATCGATCACTTCGCGGCTTTTCCATGAACCATACTTCTCTATAAGAGCCAGCGGAATATCAAAATGACAGATTGTTATAATCGGTTCAATTCCATACTTATTCAGCTCATCGATCACATTCTCATAATGATTCAATCCATTCTCATTCGGCTGTGATTCCTCTCCGGTCGGAAAAATCCTCGACCATGAAATTGAGAAACGGTAACATTTACATCCCAGTTCTTTTAAAAGCACAATGTCTTCTTTATAATTTTCAAAACCGTTGACCGCTTTTCTTCCCGGAAAATAAGATTCCTTCGGAAGTTTCCTATAATCGAACGTTCCATCCATGACAGCCTGACGATTCTCTCCGTGAGGGATCACATCAACGAGTGCAGTCCCTCTTCCATCTTTATCCCAGCTTCCTTCAAACTGATTTGCCGCTGTTGCTCCGCCCCACAAAAACTGTTCTTTCATACGCAACAATCCTTTCCTATCGAGTAACTGTCATCAAGATCGATTGCGGATCTATATGACATTCACTTGTAATTGAAATATCTGAAAATTCATCTGTATTTGTAATAAGAACCGGAGTGACAAGAGAGTACCCTTCCTTACAAATCAGTTCCATATCAAATTCTAAAAGCTTCTGTCCTTTCGTTACGCGATCTCCTTCTTTGGCGAATGGACGGAATCCCTTTCCTTCCAACTGTACCGTATCCATTCCGACATGGATCAGCAATTCCACTCCGTCGTCCGTTGTCATCCCGATTGCATGACCTGTCGGAAAAACACAGAGATTGTTCCGTCTGCCGGTGCATACAAAACTCCTTCTTTCGGGTCAACTGCCGCTCCAAGTCCAAGCGCTCCCGATGAAAAGCTTCGTCCTGAACA
>ENA-OUNI01001125-OUNI01001125.1-human-gut-metagenome-genome-assembly--contig:-NODE-1125-length-10926-cov-2.185110_pt1 | contig 10926 bp, 13 predicted proteins | sample MGYA00242499_ERZ504580 | MGnify/ENA primary metagenome ERZ504580 (study PRJEB26092, sample SAMD00036315) | human gut metagenome | host: Homo sapiens | study: EMG produced TPA metagenomics assembly of... | reverse complement strand
ATCACCGGCCATATGGTGTGCAGCGCGAAACCGACCGCCACCATGGTCGCGATCGCCAGACCCGATCGCCAATGACAGCGACAGCTTCACCGACTTGAGCAGCTCCGATTTGTCGATTTCGTGCGCTTCCAAATACAGCAGCGGCGCGATGAACAGTACCATGAACAGTTCAGGCTGAGCGTCACGTCCGGGAAAAACGGCAGCTGCGACGCCAACGCGCCCAGCGCGATCTGCACAAGGGGGGTTGAGACCTTGGGTATGAAGCGACTTATGAAGGAGGATAATACGACGCAGCGATGATACATAGAATCAACTCGAATACTGCCAACATGCCTCCTTCGCGCGTGTTTCCAACCTTTTTCAAGGGTACCAAGAGGTAGTTATGAGCATGTTTCGCTGTGGGCGTGAGATGGGGGACCCGCCGTCGTGGCCACGCGCGTCACGTCCGCCACGTTTTCTGTCACGCAGACACGTCCTCCACTACACTGTGGGCTATGCGATGGGATGACGATATGGGGCTGGCGATCGCGCTCGCCAGCGAAGCCGCCGCGGATGGCGAGGTGCCGGTCGGTGCTGTCGTGCTTGCCGCTGACGGCCGAGTGATTGGCCGCGGGCGGAACCTGCGTGAGACGTATGCCGATCCGCTTGCCCACGCCGAAGTCAAGGCGATGGCTGAAGCGGCCGCCTCGCTTGACACTTGGAATCTCGCTGATTGCACGCTTGTCGTTACGTTGGAGCCGTGCCCTATGTGCGCCGGTGCCTGTCTGCAGACGCATATCGGACGTATTGTGTTCGGTGCGTGGGATGCCAAGTTGGGTGCATGCGGTTCGGTATGGGATATTCCCCGCGATCCGCACGTCGGACTTGTACCGGAAGTGATTGGCGGTGTGCGCGAAGCGGAATGCGGGCGATTGATGACCGATTTCTTCGCGCGCCGACGCTAATTACTTTCCGAAAGAAACAAACACGCAGGGCGATGGGAAGAAAAGCGGTATGCAGTATCATCAAAGCGTCATACCAACCAAGAATCGCAAGAAAAGGATGCTGCAATGACGCTCATTCAGACTTTCCACGGCACCGCTTCCAACGGCACACCCCTTACCGCCGTGTATGCCGAGCAGCCGGCTGCCGCCGCAGCTTTTGCTCTGGTGTTCCCCGGCAGCGATTTGCGAGATTCGTGCATTGGGGTCGCCCGCTCACCGCACCGGAAACCGTGATCAACACGTTCGACGCGCTCGCTCCGCAGCGTGTTTCCGGAGCCCTCGACTACACCGCATGGCCGAGCGTGCTGCCGACACAGTCCGAAGCGTGGTCCGGCTCTGACCGTTTCGACGTGCGCCGTGACGGCGTGGAACTGTTCTGCAAGTTCCAGGTCACCGACATCAAAGCCGAAACCGTGGCCGCCGGCAAAACCTACACCATGGCCGAAAAAGACGGCTACCCCAGCTGGAGCGTGGCCTCCGAGCCCAAGCAGACGCCTACCGTCACCGTCACTGCCGAGGACGTGGAACAATGCGTGAAACTTACGTGGACCTGTGAGCTCGATGAAACCGGCCTCATCCGCCAGCATGCGGAGGTGACGAACACCGGCGAGGGACGACTCGAGATCGGCAAGATCGAACTTGCATTCAGCGTGCCCGCCGACGCCAACGAGATCCTCACCACCACCGGTCACCATCTGCGTGAGCGTTCCCCACAGCGCCAGGACTTCACCATCGGGCGCTTCGCCAAATCCTCCATGATCGGCCGCCCCGACTTCGACGCCACCCTGCTGCTCAGCGTTGGCGAACACGGCTTCGGTTTCACCCACGGCAACGTCTACTCCGCGCACGTGGCATGGAGCGGCAACAGCGTGCTGTCCGCGGAACGACTGCCCTACACCACTGGCGTGATCGGCGGCGGCGAAGTGCTCTTCGGCGGCGAAATCAGCCTGGCCAACGGCGAAAGCTACACCACGCCATGCTCGTCGGCTCTTACGCGAGGGGCTCAACGAAGTCGCCTCACGCTTCCACGGTTACATCCGCCGCGTGCACCGCGACTGGCTCGTGGACCATGGCATCGCGCCCAAGCCGCGTCCGGTCATCCTCAACACGTGGGAAGCTGTCTACTTCAACCACGATTACGACACCCTGACCGCCCTCGCCGACAAAGCCGTGGAAAGCGGCGTCGAACGATTCGTCGTGGACGATGGCTGGTTCGGCGCCCGCCGTGACGACACCGCCGGCCTCGGCGACTGGCAGATTTCGCAGGACGTCTGGCCCGACGGAGACAAGTCCCTGAAGGCGCTCGCCGACTACGTGCACGGCAAGGGCCTCGAATTCGGCCTGTGGTTCGAGCCGGAAATGGTCAACCCCGATTCCGACATGTTCCGCAACCATCCGGACTGGGTGCTGAAGCCCACCGCCGGTCGTCTGCCGATGCAGGGCCGCACCCAGCAGGTCGTCGACCTGACCAACCCGGACGCGTACGACTACATTTACGGTGCGATGGACAAGCTCGTCAGCGAGCTGGGCATCGACTACATCAAGTGGGACCACAACAAGCTCGTCACCGAAGAAGTCTCGCCGCTGACCGGCCGTCCGGCAGCGCACGCGCAGACGCTCGCCGTATACCGCATCTTCACCGATCTGAAGGCAGCGCACCCCGGCCTGGAAATCGAAAGCTGCTCCTCCGGCGGCGGCCGTATCGATTTGGGCATTCTTGAAGTAGCCGATCGCGTTTGGGCGTCTGACTGCGTCGACCCGGTGGAACGCGCCGACATCCAGCGCTACACGTCGCTGCTTGTGCCGCCGGAAATGATCGGCGAGCACGTGGGCGCTTCCCCGGCGCATTCCACGCATCGCGCCACTTCGCAGGAAATGCGCATGGCCACGGCCTTCTTCGGACACATGGGCATCGAATGGAATCTGCTCAAGGAACCGCAGGAGGATATCGACAAGCTCTCCGAATGGCTGCCGAATTCAAGAAGCATCGTGAATGGTTCGCTGTCGACACCGTCGTGCATTCCGACGCGGCTGATCCGGCCGTGCGCGTGGACGGTTGCGTGATGCCGAACAAGGCCGCCGCGATCTACCGTTTCACCCAGCTGACCACCTCGCAGACCTACCCGGCCGCTCCCGTGAAGCTGCCCGGCCTCGATCCGGACGCCGTATACGAGGTGTCCCCGCTCGACGTGAGCCTCGACCTGGCCAAGCAGGACATCGGCAACGGCCAGAGCCCGCTCGGCTGGTGGACCGCCGACGGTGTGAAGATGACCGGCCGCGCGCTCGCCACCTACGGCATCCGTCCGCCGGCAATTCATCCGGCGCAAGCGTCCTGTTCAAGGTGGTGCGCGTCTGAAGTAACTGGTTTACTTTCTGATTCGCTTCCGATTTATTTTTGATTTGCCGGCACTGACCCCCTTCAGCGCCGGGCAAATCGTGTAATCAGCCTATGTATCGGCTGTATCGGTCTGCGTAGTCAGCCCACATACTGCCGAATCGCCTGCGCGGCGGCGGCTTTGCCCCACATCGCCCAGTCGTGGTCGGCGATTTCGAAATCGACCGGCGCCGCCTGGCTGTGCCGGTACATATTGATGCCGTTGCGCAGGTCGCCCACGCCGAGTTTCGCGATGAACGACGATTCTCCGGCGATCATGATTTTGTCTGGCATGGCAAGATTGGCGATGGTCGCGATCAGCGTGCCCAACCGGAAGCAGGTGCGGTTCACCAGATTCGTGGCCTGTGTTTTGCTGGCGCGCGCGGCGGCCGCGAATTCGTCGAATGTGGCCGCCGGCCGATTATCTTCGAATATTCTGTTGCGATTGAATTGTCAGTTAGGCACGTCGCGCATCCCTTATGTCCGGAAATGCAGCGCGGTCCGTCGGGGTCGACCAGAATATGCCCGACCAGTCCGTAGCTTTTATCGGGATTGTTGACAGGCTCGCCGTTCACGGTGAGCGAGTAGCCGACGCCGATGCCGATCGTCACCACGGCGAAACTGTTCAATCCGACGCCCGAGCCGAACATGCACGCGTCCACCGCCAACGAATCGATATCGTTGTAAATGCCGGTCGGCAGGCCGGTCGCCTTGCGAATCATCGCCGAAAATTCCACCGGCTTCGACCAGTGCAGGAACGGTGCGAACGTCGTCACCGAATCGTCCGTGATATGTCCGCCCAATGAGACGCCGATCGCGCACGGTGCGGGCAGGCCCGACATGACCGCCTCGTCGGCGCAATCCATGGTCAGCTGTTTGATGACGTCGACCACCGATTCCGGCGAATCGTCGTCGAGCGGCAGGTCATGGCAGCCGGTCACAATCTGCCCAAGCGCGTTTACTGTTACGGCAGTGATATGGGTGGTGTTGATTTTCATGCCGACGAACGTGCGCGCATTGGCGATGATGCGCAGTCCGGTCTGCGGACGGCCGCGACGTTCCGTATTTTCTTTCTGGATTGACTTTTGTGCCGATTTCCGCAAGAAATCTTTCGGTAACTTGCCGCCATGCCCCGCTGCCATTGGCGTCTCTTCGATCACGCCAGCGTAAATCAAATCACTGGTGATGCGCGATACCGCGCCTTGCGAAAGGCCAAGGATCTGTGCCAGCGTGATGCGCGAAATCGGACCGTACTTCATAATGCAGGCCGCAACCTTATGCGTGTACTCCGAGCCTTCAAACCAGTGTGGAATCGGGGAAATCGCCATATCGGACCGTCCTTACCGTCTATTTTCTTTCCAAGAATAACAAAATAACCGTTTTTTATTTCCGTACAGTGCGGGCGCGCGGAAACTGGGAATGAAAACAAGCCGATTCTACAATTAAAAAGCAACGGAGGCTGGTAATGAAGCCGGCCTGCCGTGAAAAAGGAAAATACAAAGGAGTCGAGAGAATGAAACCTGATTCCAATGCCAACACAGGCACCTTCAGGCGGATCGCGGGCCGTGCTATTACGGCTGCATGCGCGATTGTGCTGACGGTTGGGCTCGCGGGCTGCGGCAACAGCACCGCCGGCACGGTTACCTTGATTTCTTCCAATTCAAGTCCGAGGCGGCGGATTGGTTCACCGCCAAGGCGCGTGAATTCGAGAAAACCCATTCCAACATCAAAATCAATGTCAATAATTCGTCGGACGCCACCACCGATTTGCGTACGCGACTGGTGAAGAACCGCGAACCCGACGTCATCACCATCAACGGCGACATCAATTACGGCATGCTCGCCGAAGCGGGCGTCTTCCACGATTTCACCGACGACGAGATCGTCGACGAGCTCAATCCGGGCATGGTGAACATCGCGAAGAGCCTCGTGCAGACCACCGACAAGTCCAAGAAGCGTCTGTACGGTATTCCGTACGCGGGCAACGCAAGCGGCTACATCATCAACGCCGATGTGTGGAAGCAGGCCGGCGAGGATCCGGACAATCCGCCGCAGACGTGGAGCGAATTCATCGCGCTGCTCCAGCGACTCAAGGCCAAGGGCGTCACGCCGGTTGAGGCGAGCACCGCTGATCCGTGGACGTTGCAGGCGCCGCTCGCATCGCTGAATTCCACGCTGGTGCCGGAATCGGAATACGCGTATCTCAAGGACGGAAGCAAGAAATTCTCCGACTTGTGGACGCCCGTCAGCGGCAAGCTGATCGAAATCTACCAGAACTACACGCAGAAGAATCCGGCCGTCACCTACCAGCAGGCCACGCAGGACATCGCTTCCGGCAAGGCCGCGATTCTGCCGCTCGGCACGTACGCGATTCCGCAGATCCGTCTGATCAACAAGGACGCCAATCTGCGGTTCGCGCAGATGCCGGCCACCGACAACGTCAAGGAACAGCAGCTGACCGCCGGCGACGACGTGATGCTGACGATCGGCGCGCATACGAAGCATTACACCGAGGCTCGCGAATTCGTCGACTTCCTGATGAGCGAGGAGAACGTGCAGGATTACTCCAAGCAGCAGTCTGCGTTCACCCCGTACAAGGATACGTACGTCGGCGATGAAGCGTTGAATGGCGTGCTCGACTTCTACAAGGCCGGCAAGCTGGCTGATTTCTGTGACCACTACGTGCCGGCAAGCATCAACCTCGCCGGTTTCCTGCAGACGTTGGTGCAGTCGGGCAATACTAAACGATTCCTGAACAGCATGCAGTCGGAATACGACAAGATCGAAGCCAGGAACTTTAGGTGAGGGGAGGAACGACAATGACTGGCAATATCTCGGCCAAGCCGACAAGGCCGCCGCAAAGAAGCCGAAGAAGGTTTCGAAATACTCCAAGCGCAAGGTCGATCCGGCGTTCTACTGGATGACCATTCCCGCGATGATTCTCGTGTGCATCTTCCTGTACCTGCCGTTCCTGCAGGGCGCGATGTACTCGTTCACCAATTCGCAGGGTTACGGCGATTACAAGTTCATCGGCTTCAAGAACTACATCGCGATGTTCCAGGACGCACGCGTCGGCCACGCGTATCTGTTCACGATTTTCATCGCGATTCTGATCACGCTCGGCACGAACATCCTCGGCATGTTCCTGGCGGTGCTGCTGAACTCCAAAATCGCCTTCAAGAACGGCTTCCGAGCCATCTTCTTCATTCCGTACACCCTGTCGGTGCTGGTCATCGGCTACGTGTTCAAGTACATCTTCATGACCCCGCTGCCGGCCCTCGGCCAGGCGCTGCACATCGATTGGCTGTCCACATCCATGATCTCCAATCCGGATCTGGCATGGTTCCCGATCGTGTTCCTGTCCATCTGGCAGGGTGTGGCCTACTCCACGCTGCTGTACTTGGCGGGTCTGCAGACCATCGACAACGAAATCTATGAGCCGCGTCCATCGACGGCGTGAACGCCTGGCAGAACTTCTGGCAGATCACCTTCCCGCTGATTGGCCCGTTCTTCACCATCAACATGGTGCTGAGCCTCAAGAACTCGCTCGGCGCGTTCGACCAGGTCATGGCATTGACCAAGGGCGGCCGGATTCCAAGACCGAAACCGTCTCCTACCTGATCTTCCAGAACGGCCTGGGCAACGGCGAATACTCCTACCAGATGGCGAACGCGGTCACGTTCTTCATCGTGCTGGCAATCCTCGCATTCGTGCAGCTGAAGTTCTTCAGCGGCAAGGAAAAGGTCTGAGAGTAAGGGGAAGAAATCATGACTAGCGCAACTGTTGCAACCAAGCCGGCCGCCGCGCAAAGCGGACAATCGCAAGCGAAGCCGGAGAAGATCCGCAAGGACCACAGCATCAACTGGTGGCTGACGGCGGCCGTCGCCGTGCTGAGCCCTGACGGTGCTCGTGCCGCTGTACTTCGCCGTCGTCACCGCGCTGAAGACGCCGGGCGAAGCGGGCACGTTCAGCCTGCCGACCACGTGGGAATGGCATAATTTCGCGGACGCGTGGAACAAGGTGAACTATCCGAAGGCCGCGCTCAATTCCGCGATCATCACCGTGTGCGCTGTGGTGCTGACGCTGCTGACGAACACGTTCGTCGCGTACGCCGTGGCAAGGAACATGGATAAGCGGTTCTTCCGCTTCCTGTACTACTTCTTCCTGGCCATGATGTTCGTGCCGTTCACCGTCGTCATGCTGCCGATCGCCAAGGAAATGGGCACCCTGCATTTGGATAATCAGCTTGGTTTGATTATTCTGTACACGATTCTTGGCATTGGTACGAACCTGTTTATTGCGATCGGCTTCATCCGTTCGATTCCGATTTCGCTGGAAGAGGCGGCGCGTATCGACGGCGCTTCGACCTGGCGCATCTTCTGGAAGATCATCTTCCCGCTGATGGGACCGATCAACGCCACGATCGCCATCCTGACCGCACTGTGGGCATGGAACGACTTCCTGCTGCCGTTGATCACGCTGACCGACCAGAGCAACCAGACGATTCCGTTGGCACAGTACGTGTTCCAAAGCCAGTTCACGTCGAACTATCCGATGGCTTTCGCCTCCTACCTGATGGCTATGGCCCCGGTCCTCATCGTCTACGTCTTCGCCCAAAAGTGGGTCGTCGGTGGCGTGATGCGCGGAGCCGTTAAGTGAACAGTCCTGTGGACTGTTCATAGGCTCTCCTGAGCGAGCCGATAGGCGAGCGAAGGCAGGAAACAACGCGGCCGTAGGCCGTCTGCTTGTGAAGTAAAACTTCACAGCGCCGAGCGGAATCCTCGTTTCCCCTTTTTCGAGGATTCCCGCTTTTCGTATGCATTGATGTGATTCTGAAGGGCGTATCCCGCTTGCAATATATCTTTCATTTCCTGCTTTGCAAAACGCGCCGCAGGCAAGAAAGAAAAAACGCTTTACGTACCATGGGATATAGCAAAGTTCATCCATTCCACTTAGGCAAAGGAGCTCAATCGCGATGACGAATTTCAATCGTTCCACTCTTCCTGACAACGTCCGTTCGAATGGCGCCACCCCGAATCCATGGTGGGCCAACGCGGTGGTCTACCAGATCTATCCCCGTTCCTTCCAGGATTCCAATGGCGACGCATCGGCGATCTGAGGGGCATCACCAGCCGGCTCGACTATCTTGCCGACCTTGGCGTGGACGTGCTGTGGCTGTCCCCGGTGTACAGGTCCCCGCAGGACGACAACGGCTACGACATCTCCGACTACCAGGACATCGATCCGCTGTTCGGCACGATGGCCGATATGGACGAGCTGCTTGCCGAAGCGCACAAGCGCGGCCTGAAGGTCATCATGGACCTGGTCGTGAACCACACGTCCGACGAGCACGCCTGGTTCCAGGCTTCCCGCGACAAGAACGATCCTCATGCGGATTGGTATTGGTGGCGTCCCGCCAAGCCGGGCCATGAGCCGGGCACTCCGGCGCCGAGCCGAACCAGTGGGCTCCTACTTCGGCGGCTCCGCATGGGAGTACGACCCGAAGCGCGGCGAATACTTCTTCCACCAGTACTCCAAGAAGCAGCCCGACCTCAACTGGGAGAATCCCGAGGTGCGCAAGGCCGTCTACAAGATGATGAATTGGTGGATGGATCGCGGCATCGACGGCTTCCGCATGGACGTGATCACCCAGATCTCCAAGACCGTCGACAAGAACGGCAGGCTGCCGGGCGAGGACGGTTCCGAAATCGCCGATCTGCCGGTCGGCGAGGAAGGCTATTCCAGCCCGTTCCCGTTCTGCTCCGACGGTCCGCGCATCGACGAGTTCCTCGCCGAAATGCGCCGTGAGGTATTCGAAGGCCGTGAAGGCTACATCAACGTGGGCGAGGCTCCGGGCATCACCCCGGCCCGTAACGAGCACGTCACCGATCCGGCCAACAAGGAACTTGACATGCTATTCCTGTTCGACCATGTCGGCATCGACCAGGAAGGCTCCAAGTGGAATACCGTGCCGTTCGAGGTCAAAACCTGCGCGACCGTATGACCGAGCAGCAGGAGGCCGTGAGGAAGGCCGGTTGGGCCAGCCTGTTCTTCTGCAATCATGACCAGCCGCGCGTGGTCTCCCGTTGGGGCAACGACTCCGACCGCGATTCGCGCGAGCTGAGCGCCAAGCGTTCGGCATGGTGCTGCACATGCATCGTGGCACTCCGTACATTTACGAAGGCGAGGAGCTGGGTATGACCAACGCCACTTCACCAAGCTGGAACAGTACCGCGATTTGGAGGCCTCAATGGCTATCGCCAGCGCGTGGAGGAAGCCAAGTGCCAGTCGTCCGAATCCATGATGGCCGCCCTCGCCTCATCGGCCGCGACAACGCGCGCACCCCCATGCAGTGGGACGCCTCCAAATACGCCGGCTTCACCGCGCCAGACGCGCCCGTCGAACCATGGATCAGCGTCAACCCGAATCATGTGGAAATCAACGCGGCCGAGGAATTCGACGATCCGGATTCCGTGTACACGTTCTACAAGAAGCTCATCGCCATGCGGCACAACAGCGCCACCATCTCCACTGGCGAATGGCATCTGCTCGCCGCCGACAGCGATCAGGTGTATGCTTTCACGCGCACCAATGGCGACGACACGATTCTTGTCGTGGTCAACCTCACCGACAGGTCCGCGGCGCTGCTTCGGACGTGGCGGAGCTGCTTTCCGACGGCGTGTCCGATCCGCAAGTACTGCTCAGCACCTATGATGCTATGCATAGTGTTAAATCGATCGCTCGTGGCGAGCTCGCTCGCTGGGAGGGAGTCGTGATTCAGCTCTGATCGATCTTTCCCTATAACTCTCTGCGGAACGTCCCGGCAGGTTCATCACGAAACCTGTCGGACGTTTCTTTTTCCGTGCGATTCTGAGGCACGGCCGGGATTCGATTGCGATTCGGCAATCGCACGGCATTTTCGGCAGACGTGCGCTTACAATAACGTCCATGGAACAAAACGAGGTGCTCAAAGCATTGCGGCGTGATCATGCCGCTGAATTGAAACTGGCCGCCGAACGACTGAAGGGCACCGCACGCCACACGGAGATTATTCCGTCCCCGGTGCTGTCCGAGATGACCGGACATGAGATTCTGCTCAAGCCGGAGAATCTCCAGGTCACTGGGTCATTCAAGATTCGTGGCGCGTATAACAAGATCGCATCGTTGTCCGACGAGCAGCTTGCGCATGGCATCGTCACCGCTTCCGCAGGCAACCATGCGCAGGGTGTGGCGTACGCGGCCCGTGAACGTGGCGCGAAGGCCACCATCTGCATGCCGCAGATCACTCCGCCGCTGAAGGTGGATGCCACCAAAGCGTACGGCGCGGACGTGGTGCTGTGCGGCGAGGTGTTCGACGAATCCGCCGCCCACGCGCAGGAACTGAGCGACAACGAAGGCATGATCTACGTGCCCCCGTTCGATGATTATGAGGTGCTGTGCGGCAAGCACCATCGGTCTTGAGATCCTCGAAGACGTGCCGAACGTCACCGACGTGGTCGTGCCCTTGGGCGGCGGCGGTCTGGGCGCCGGCGTGGCGCTCGCCATCAAGACGTTCAAGCCGGAAGTGCG
>ENA-OUNI01001124-OUNI01001124.1-human-gut-metagenome-genome-assembly--contig:-NODE-1124-length-10926-cov-3.994537_pt1 | contig 10926 bp, 14 predicted proteins | sample MGYA00242499_ERZ504580 | MGnify/ENA primary metagenome ERZ504580 (study PRJEB26092, sample SAMD00036315) | human gut metagenome | host: Homo sapiens | study: EMG produced TPA metagenomics assembly of... | reverse complement strand
CTGGGTAGCTGAACCGGGGGCTGGGCACAGCTGCGGGCTGTGCGGCGGGCTGCGGTACGGATACTTTTGCACCGCAATTCTCGCAGAATTTAGTACCGGGCTTTAACTCGGCACCACATTGCGTACAGGTTGCCATAGTGTCTGCCTCCTTTACAAGATAATCGTATCAGATTTTTTATTCGTTTGTCATTTCAAACCAAACGGATTCGTCCTTTGGCAGGTTCAGCAGGGATTCCCCGCCGATATGCCTTACGTAGAAGCCGCCGTAATCGGTGGGCATCATGGCCAGGGTTTCGCGCTGTGCGCGTCCTAAATCCATGCGGTACAGCGAAATGCTGCAAATCCAGCCGCGGTCATCCATGCCAAGGTAGGTGATGCCGCTGTCCCATGTGGCGGGTTCTCGGGTTTCGTTTCGGTATTCGCCGATGTAGAAGTTCGGCTGATCCTCGCAAATTTCAAACCAGGTACCGGTGTAGTCGCTTACATACGAGCCAACCAGGTTGGGAAGTCCCATCGGTCGGCAATGTGCATAGCCTCAACCAGATTGTACTTTTCGTTATCACGGCTGACTGCGTACACGGTTGTGTACTCGGCCTCGAAATCTGCATCGTAGGCGGTTCCGATCTCAAATTTGACAATCTCGTTGATGCCGTACAGCGGGCCGCCGTTGGCCATGGTGCCGCACTGTGCGCCGCTGATGACATCAATGTATTCGACATTGCCGTTTTCGGTCAGAAGGAAAACATAGGGGGCGTAGTCCTGCCCGATGCTGGTCATCAGCATCTTTATATAGTCGCTGTAGCAGCCGCTGACCGCAAACTCGGTCTTGTCGCCCAACTCGTACCATTCCTTCATGGTCTGATAGGTCATAGCGCCGTCAGGGGTAACATAGTCGGTCAAGGCACGCACCGTCACAGCGCCGTCGGCACTTACATCGCAGGTGAACCATTCATCCTGCCCGTGCAGGATCTGGCCGCTGCCTTGGCGCTTGTCGGGGTCGACCTGAACATCCGTCCAGTACATTCCCGACCCGGCGGGGGTGTACATCGGAACCGTGGCAACAAAACCGTGGCTGTATTTCGGATACAGGGAATAGTAGCTGTACAGTCCGTCCAGATTGCTCAGGCTCTGCGCGCGCATCATGTACAGCGTGGCGGTCTGGTCGGGGTCAATGTAGCCGTAGTAGGTGTCAAAATGCTGCGCTACTGCGCGTTCCAGCGCGTGCATCACCTTGCGTCGTCGGTGTAGCCCAGATGCGCCAGCATCTCCGGGTTGGAAAGCTCCTGCCCGGTGTCAAAATTGTAATGGTACGAACCCACATCGTGGTTGTACATCGCGTCAGAGCTGGTGATCTGCAGGCTCAGCAGGGGACCGTCCCAGTTGCTGACCCAGATGATGTAGCTTGTGTCGATAAAGTCATTGCGGGAACGGGCGTCCAGCGCGCGCTCCACCAGATAGCCGAAGCGGTAGCCGATCATCTCGTTGATGTTCCTTGCGCCCTCGGTGTCGTCGTCGATCTGCGGCACCTGGTAAAAGTAGGTGTCCTCGATGCCGTAGGGGTCGGTGTAGGTAAACCGCTCGTCATACAGCGTAGAGATGCGTGAATCATCAAACCTGCGGGAGGACTGCGGCTTTTGCGGGGTATCCTCCGCGGCTTCCACATTTTCAACGGAGGTCTCGCTCACTGCGCTTGCGGCCGGTTCGGTCGGTTCGGGCCGCTTGCTGTCCTGTGCGCAGCCTGCCGCCGACAGCAGCATTGCCGCCGCCAATAGTACGGCACAGCGTTTTTTCATGGTTGGTTCACCCGCCTTTCGGTTGAGAGTGCAGTAACCTGCCTGTGCTTAGCCAAAGGTGACGCTGTTCAGCACGGTGTCGCCCTCGGTGCCGGGGTCAATGTCTACGCCGGAGATCTTGATGGCCAGCCAGCCGCCGGTGGGCATCTCACCGTAGTATTCCGTCCACCACATACCGACGTTTTTGTAGGTGCGTCCGGCCATCTCCACGCCGCCGATGGTGCGCGGGGTAAGCTCCTCCACATTTTCAAAGTCGTCGTAATAGTAGTTGATCTTGTCCAGACCGCTTTTCAGCTCAAAGGTTATGCGCGGGTCGCCGGAGAAGATATGGCTGGGGTCATCGGTCGGGAACAGCTTGAGATCCCCGAAACTGGTCGCGGACTTGTACCAGCCCTTGTCGGGGCAGGTCACGTTGAGCACCAGCGTAAAGTCCGTGCCGAATGCCTCCAAAGTCTGGGTGTTCAGGCCGGCAGCCGATGGATAATCAGGATTGTCCGCAGGAGCGGAAGCGGGAGCCGGTTCGGCGGTGGCTTCCGGCTCCGACGCTGCAGCGGGCTCCGATGCAGGTTCGGATGCAGGTTCGGATGCCGCGTCGGTCTTGGGTTCTGCCGGGGTCTCCGTCTGGGTTCAACAGCCGGTTCGGCGGCCTGCGCTTTCAGGTCGGATAAGCCGGAATTGACCTCTTTGGTTACATCCCCCTTGGAGCAACCGGCCAAAGCCATAAGCATCATAGCTGCCAATGCGGCAGCGAGCGTTCGTTGTACTTTTTTCATAGCTGTCCTCCTTTTGGTCATAAGGTGTCCATCATAGCGCTCAGATAGGCAGGCGAGACGGAAGCGTAGACGAAATCATCGACAATGTGATCCTTTTTTGCCAGGCACACGGCGGTGGCCAGTTCGGGATATTCGGCCTCATCCACAAGCAGTACCGTTTTGCAATGCGGGCAGATATCCCGCAGGTCGTTTGCCAGCAGCAGTCTATCCTGCAGGGTGCGCGGCGGATGTGGGCATACCTCCAGCAGCAGGACATCCGCCCTGCATGAACGGCATAGCTTTACAATATCCTTTGTCTTAGGGCCGGCGTTTTGTACCTGAAAATCCGGTCTGCCGTGTTTCAGTGCCATTGTCAATGCGCTCGTCATCACAGAGTATTGCGCGTCCAAAACGATCCTCCGCACGGCGCAGCCCTCCTTCCCTGCAAAGAATACGATTTGTCACCTTCATCATACAGGAATCGGACGATTTTGCCCCCACCATTTGGATAGTTTTTTGAGCTTTTTACTGCTTTTTTTCGGCACTATTGCAAAAAAAGTGCAGATTGCGTCATAATGATACTGGAAAGGAACTGACGGGTGATCTACCCTTTGGAAAGGACAGGCGCTATGACAAAGGTACGGCTTGGCAATCTGTATTTAGCCGCTGCGGTTGCAGGGGTGATTCTCTGCGCTGTCCTGATGCGGGCGTTTTTATATGCCGTATTCCGGCTTTTTGCGCACGGTGCTGTATAATATCCTGATCTTTTCCTGGGCGGTATCGGTCTGGTGGCGTATCCTGCACGCACAGACCCGCCGCTGCCTGCTGGGCGCTGCCGCCCTGATGCTGTTCTGGCTGGATATACGCCTGATCCGCTATGACTTTGCCCAGACACCGGAGATGCTGCGGCGATTGTGGTATGCGTACTATATCCCGATGCTGCTGATCCCGACCCTTGCACTTTATACGCTTTTCTTTTTGGATCGTGGGCAGTCCGCCCCGCTGTACAATTACCGGTACATGATTTTTGTATTCCCTGTGGTGCTGTTCAGCCTGGTGCTGACAAACGACTGCCATCAGCTTGCGTTTGCGTTCCCGCCCGGGCAGGAGGTACTGGGCAGCCCCGATTACACCTATCGGTTCGTATATTACCTCTGTCTGCTGTGGATATTTTCCTGTGCTGTGTTCACGGTGGTGTACCTTGTACGGCGCTGCCGTATTCCGCATACAAAGCGCATCCTCTGGCTGCCGCTTGTGCCGATTTTTTTGGCCACCCTCTATGCTTTACTGTACAAGCATATTTTGAATGTGCCGTGGATGCATGCGATTGCCGGTGATATGACCGTGGTGCAATGCCTGACCTTTACAGCGTCCTTTGAGGCGTGCATCCGATGCGGGCTTATCCAATCCAACATGGGGTATGCCACGCTGTTTGAGGTGTCTTCTGCCAAGGGACTGATCACAGACCGGGCGTTTGTGCCTGTGCAATGCTCCATGCAGGCAGCGCCGCTTCATGAGGAGCAGCTGCGTCAAGCGCTCACCGGCAGTGTCCAACTGGACGCCACGACCCAGCTTCACGGTCACCCGATCCGGAAAGGGTATATTTTCTGGCAGGAGGACATCACCGAACTGGTGGCTCTGCTTGAGGAGCTGCGTCTCACGCAGGAGGAATTGCATGACATTGGGGATGTCATACAGGCGGAAACAGCCCAGAAGGCACAATGGCTGAAGCTGAGCGAGCAGAACCGGCTGTATGACAAAATCGAGACCGTCACAGCCCGCCAGCTGGCACGGATACAGGAATACCTGATTGCACTCAAAGCCACAGACGATGTCGATGCCGCCCGCCGGCTGCTGAAGCGCATCGTCATTTTGGGGACCTATATCAAGCGGCGCAGCAACCTTGTTTTTGTCTGCGACAAGGCGGAGGATATCGACACCACGGAGCTGCGGCTGAGCCTGTTTGAATCGGCAGAGAGCCTGCGCCTGAGTGATATACGCTGCGCCGTACAGATCACCGACACAGCAAAGATTCCCTCTGCGTCCGCCGTGGCGATCTATGACGCCTTTGAAGCCATCATAGAAGCGACCCTGCCGGGGTTGCAGGAGATCCTTTTCTGCGCCGAGCATACGGCGCAGGGCTGGGGGCTGCGCTGCAGCGTTCAATGCACCGATGCGCCCGCTGCGCTGCCCGGCTGCCGCAGATGCAGCTTGAACGGATGATGACGGGCTTTTGTATTTCACGATGTTTCCGGCAGAAGGAGGCGGCCTATGATTTCCCGAATCTCCCGCAATGCTGTCAAGGAAGGCTTTGACACGCTGCCGGCGGCCATCTGCTACTTTGACCGCAACGGTCTGCTGCGTCTGATCAATCACAGGATGCAGGAAATCTCCGCAGTCCTCTGCGGCTGCGATCTGCAGACCCTTACGGACCTGGAGCAGGCGCTGCACAGTCCCGGCGGCGGTGTGCGGCTGCGAGATGAGGCCGCCCGCATCTACGCATTCCCGGACGGAACGGTATATCATTTCACGGTGCGCCCTGTTCAGGACAAATACGGCATACCGTACACCGAGGTGATGGCCACCGATGTTACCCGGCTGGCTGCATTGCATGCTGCACTGCAGCAGGAAAACGAGCGCCTTGCCGATGCGAACCGCCGCGCAAAGCGCTTATATGACAATATGCCCGACATTGTGCGGGAGGAAGAAATCCTGAAAATGAAGATGCGGGTGCATGACGACATCGGCCATACCCTGCTTGCCGCACGGCGCGCACTGCGGCATGAGCATGACCTTGCCCGGATCAGGAGCGAGGCCGCGCAGTGGGAAAGCTCCATTTCCCTGCTGTGCCGCGCCCGGCAGGAGGATGCTGCCGAGGACCCGCTGACCTGTATGCAAAGGCGGGCGGCTGTTCTGGGCGCAGCCGTACAGCTGCGCGGTGCGTACCCTGCGGCACGCGCCGCCCGCGAGCTCTACGCACTGATCCTGCGGGAGTGTACCTCCAACGCTGTGCGGCATGCGGGCGCCACGGAATTGTACGCCGATTCCGAGCATCGGCCACAGGCATGGCACCTTTGCATCACGAACAACGGCACACGCCCAGAGCGGAGATAAAGGAAGGCGGCGGGGCTTTCCTCGCTCCGCCGCCGTATTGAAAAAGCAGGGGGTACGGTAACCGTACACTCCCTGCCTGTATTTGTTCTGGAAGTCACCCTGCCCGATAAGGAGAGCATTTATGATACGCGTTATGATCGTTGAGGACCAAAAGCTGGTCCGGAGCCTGCTTGAAAGCTATATTCAGAACGAGGACGGGTATCAGCTTGCTGTGTCTATCCCCGGCGCTGCAGAGGCTCCGATCCTGTGCGATACCGATGACATCGACCTTGTCCTGATGGATGTGCAGACCGAACACCGCGAAAACGGTCTGGCCGCCGCCGAAAAGATACGAAAAGCGCATCCGGAAATCAAGATCGTGGTGGCGACCTCGCTTATTGACACACAGGTTTTAGCCCGGGCCAAGGCCGTGGGCGCGGACAGCCTGTGGTATAAGGACGGCGATGAAGGGACCCTGATGCAGGTCGTGCGCCGCACGATGGCGGGGGATCATATTTTTCCCGATACGCCGCCCAGCGTGGAGATCGGCACCGCCATGAGTGCAGAGTTCACCAAAGGCGAGATGAAGGTCTTGCGCTGTCTTGTGCGCGGGCTGTCCTATAACGAGATCGCAAAAGAGCTCGGCATCGAGCCATCCACCGTAAAGTACCACGTCATCAATATGCTGCAAAAGACGAACTTAGAGAATAAACTCCAACTTGCCATCGCCGCCACCGAAGCCAAATTGGTGGTGGAGTTGGCGGAGGAGTAATTTATACGATATAAAAATAGTTGGCAGATACCTGAACCGTTATTCCATAGCAAACGGTGCGTGAAAAATAAAGAACCCGGGAGATTCCGCGCGGGCGGAAGCTGATGTGGCCGGGGTGGTTGGCGGGAGCACGGGTTGCCGGAGTTAGCACAGCAGCTTTCGGAAGCGTGCGGGCCGGGCATGCCCGGCCCCTACTGGGTGGTTAAAGGAAAGCAATCGGCAACAGGCAGGAATCCCTCCGGCGCTGCGGTGCCACCTCCCTTTGACAAGGGAGGCAGGGGGGCGGTCTGCAATATAATTGAATTGAAATTAGGGGCCACCACAGACACCTTGCATGAAAATGCAGGGCGTTTTTTATTGCGAATCTCCCGAAAACCGTCGCCCTTGCCCTTGCATAATTGCGCAGTTAGCCTTATAATATATTATAAGTGTATTATAAGGAGGGGTGTGCCACGCTGCAGACAAAACCACAAAAACAGGTGCTGGGAATCCTGGGAGGGCTGGGACCCGCGGCCAGCTGTTATCTGTATCAGATGCTGATCGACCACACACCCGCGACGTGCGACCAGGACCATATCGACATTGTCATCTCGTCCCGCGCGTCGACACCGGACCGCACAGCGTTCATCATGGGTAAAAGCAAGGATGATCCGTTTGCTGTGATGGAGCAGGATGGCTTCAGCCTGGTACACTACGGCGCAACGGTGCTGGCAATTCCATGCAACACAGCGCACTATTTTTATGACCGCCTGGCCGAGGCACTGCCCGTGCCTGTGCTGAACATGCCGCGGCTGACTGTAGCGGATGCTAAGGCGGCAGGCTGCACAAAGCTGGGCATTCTGGCAACGGACGGCACGCTGGCCGCCGAGACGTATCAGCTCGCCTGCCAGGCGCAGGGCATTGATTGGGCGGTACCGTCGGAGGAGCACCAGCAGGAGGTCATGTCGGTCATTTATGACGACATCAAGCAGGGCAAACGCGCCGATATGGCAAAGTTCGGCGCGGCGGTGCACGACCTGAAAAAGCAGGGCTGCGACATGGCCGTGCTGGGCTGCACAGAGCTGAGCCTCGTTAAGCGGGACGAGCACTTAGGCAAGTTCTTCATCGACAGCACCGAGGTGCTGTGCAGGCACGCGCTGGAGGCGTGCGGGGTGAAGCCGATAGGTTCTAGCCCTATAGGGTAAAATGCCCGGGAAAGCGCGTAACTGCGGCGAACAGGCAGAACCCTTCCGGCCATCGCTGCGTTCGGCCACCCCCCTGAAAGGGGAGGCTTGCGGGGCGTCAGGGACGCCGCCCCCTACAAGGCACATCATAAACGTAAAAAGCACACCACACAGGTTTGTTTATATAAGGAGAGAAATCACAGATGGATCAGAAAAAATTCTACATTACAACGCCGATCTATTATCCCAGCGATAAGCTGCACATCGGCCATACCTACTGCACCGTCGCTACCGACGCTATGGCCCGCTACAAGCGGCTGCAGGGCTACAACGTCAAGTTCCTGACCGGCACCGACGAGCACGGCCAGAAGATCGAGCTGAAGGCCAAGGAGGCCGGCGTTACGCCGCAGCAGTTCGTCGATAACATCGTTGAGGGCCCCAAGGGCGTCAAGGATCTGTGGAAGCTGATGAACATCAGCTATGACCGCTTCATCCGCACCACCGACGACTACCATGTTGCCGCCATTCAGAAAATCTTCAAGAAGATGTATGAAAAGGGCGACATCTACAAGGGCAAGTATGTCGGCAAGTACTGCACCCCCTGCGAGAGCTTCTGGACCGAGAGCCAGCTCGTCAACGGCTGCTGCCCCGACTGCGGCCGCCCTGTTGTGGACGCCGAGGAGGAGGCCTATTTCTTCCGCCTGTCCAAGTACGCGGACCGCGTGCGTGACCTGCTCGTCAACACGGACTTCCTGCTGCCGCGCTCCCGCGTCAACGAGATGGTCCACAACTTCATTGACCCGGGCCTGGAGGACCTCTGCGTCTCCCGCACGAGCTTCAAGTGGGGCATCCCCGTTGACTTCGACCCCAAGCATGTCGTGTACGTCTGGATCGACGCGCTGTTCAACTACACGACGGCGCTCGGCTTCATGAACGACAAATATCCCGACAGCGACTACGAGACCTTCTGGCCTGCCGATGTGCATTTCATCGGCAAGGAGATCGTCCGCTTCCACTCCATCATCTGGCCCGCGATGCTGATGAGCATGGATATGCCCCTGCCCAAGCACGTCTACGGCCACGGCTGGCTGCTGCTGGACGGCGGCAAGATGTCCAAGTCCAAGGGCAACGTCGTTGACCCGTATCTGCTGGCCGAGCGCTACAGCGCCGACGCGCTGCGCTACTTCCTGCTGCGCGACTTCCCGTTCGGCTCTGACGGCAACTTCTCCAATGAGCTGCTCATCAACCGCATCAACATGGATCTGGCCAACGACCTCGGCAACCTGCTGAGCCGCACTACCGCCATGGCCGACAAGTACTTTGGCGGCAATCTGCCCATTGAGCAGGACGAAGGCCCCGAGGACGCCGCGCTGCTCGAGAAGGCCAGGGGTCTGCGTGACCGCTATGAAGCCGACATGGAGCGTATGCCTTCCAGAATGCGCTGGCTGATGTGTTTGAGGTCATCGACAACGCAAACAAGTATATCGACGCCACCGCGCCGTGGGTGCTGGCCAAGAACGAGGACTCCAAGCCCCGTCTGGCCCGCGTGCTGTACAATCTGGCCGAGACGCTGCGCATCTGCACCGTCCTGCTGCAGCCGTTCATGCCACCACCTGTGAGAAGATCTTTGCCCAGCTGAACGTGGAAGCTGACGGCAAGACCTGGGACAGCGCCGCCGTCTTCGGCACGCTGCCCGCCAACGCCACCCTGCACAAGGGCGAGAACATCTTCCCCCGCATCGACGCCGCCAAGGAGCTGGCCGAGCTGGAGGCCCTGGAGGCTGCCCAGAAGGCCGCTGCCCAGGCTGCCAACGCCCCTGCCGAGGAGAAAGAGGAAAAGCCCGCCGAGAGCGGCGCGGCGTCCGCGGAGCTCATCGGTGAGCATGAGGAAGAAATCACGTTTGACGACTTCTGCAAGGTCGAGCTGCGCGTGGCCGAGGTCCGCGCCTGCGAGCGCATGAAGGAGAGCAAGAAGCTGCTGCACCTGACCGTGTTCGACGGCGAGCGCGAGCGCTGCATTCTGTCCGGCATTGCCAAGTGGTTCGCGCCGGAGGATCTGATCGGCAAGAAGATCGGCATCGTCGCCAACCTGGCCCCGCGCCCGATGATGAAGGCAAGTACGTCAGTGAGGGCATGATTTTTGCCGCTGACACCGACGTGGACGGCGGCTGCTCCATCGCGTTCTTCCCCGACAGCACCCCCGCGGGCGACGCATCCACTAAGGTGAAGCATGCAGAAATCTAAACTCGACCAATTCTTTTCCATCCCGGCGGCAGCGGTCCTGATGGCCATTGTCTGCAATGTGCTGTGGGGCTCGGCGTTTCCGTTCATCAAGCTGGGCTACCGGCTGTTCGCCATTGATTCTGCCGATACCGCGTCGATTTTGTGCTTTGCGGGCGTCCGCTTCATGATGGGCGCGGCGCTGGTCTGGCTGGCCGGTCTGGCGCTGAACCACTGTCGCTGCCGATGCCACGCGGCAAAACGCTGGCCTCGGCCTGCGGGCTGGGCCTGTGGCAGACCGCGGCGCAGTATTTCTTCTACTACTCCGCCGTCGCGCTGCTGACCGGCGCTATGGGCGGCATCCTGAACAGCACCCAGAGCTTTATGGGCGTCATTCTGGCGCACTTCCTCTACGGCAATAAGGATCGCCTGACCCCGCGCAAGGCGCTGGGCTGCGCGCTCGGCTTCGGCGGTGTGCTTGTCGCCACGCTGGGCAACCACGGCGGCGGCAGCGTCAAGGGCATGGCCTTTATGCTGATCGCGTCGGTCATCTTTGCGCTGGCCGGGCCGTGGAACAAGGCCGTCACCCAGCACGCGGACAGCTTCTCGGTCAGTGTGCTCAACCTTGGCGTCGGCGGACTGGCGCTGGCTGTTCTGGGCTTGCGATGGGAGCGGCCTGCACCGCAGAGCGCCGCCGGTATCCCGGTGCTGCTGTTCCTTGCGTTCATCTCAGGCGCGGGGTATGTTATATGGGCGCTGCTGATGAAGAACAACCCGGTGTCCCGCATCGCGGTGTTCGGCCTCATCATCCCCATTATGAACGTCCTGCTGTCGGCGCTGCTCAACGGTGAGCCGCTGTTTGAGTGGAACTATCTGGCCGCGCTGGTGCTGGTCTGCATTGGCATCTTCCTGGTCAACCGCGCCCCGCAGACGCAGGAGACAAAGGCATGAACAACATTTTTGACACCCACGCGCACTATTCCTCCCGCCAGTTCGACGCAGATCGCGCCGAGCTGCTGACGGCGCTGCCCGCGGGCGGCGTGGTCGGTGTGCTGGAATGTGCCACACATTCCGGCGATGCTGCGCAGGTTTTGGAGCTGGCGCACGCCGCGCCCTACTTCCACGCCGCGCTGG
>ENA-OUNI01001122-OUNI01001122.1-human-gut-metagenome-genome-assembly--contig:-NODE-1122-length-10936-cov-2.191044_pt1 | contig 10936 bp, 11 predicted proteins | sample MGYA00242499_ERZ504580 | MGnify/ENA primary metagenome ERZ504580 (study PRJEB26092, sample SAMD00036315) | human gut metagenome | host: Homo sapiens | study: EMG produced TPA metagenomics assembly of... | reverse complement strand
AACCTGTAACCCGTATCGGGAGAAGTCAGGTTCGGATAACCGTTCTCCCGGGAGAAGTCCGGACTGGAGCTTCCGGGCTGTCGCGGTTTGACATAGCGATTGAACCCGCGCCGGTCGGCGAACCGGAGGCGGCATAGCAGGTCGGACAATTCGCTGCCCAACTCTGCCGTATCGGCCGTCCACGTTGTGGCAGCTTCGTGCCTGAATCCTTCGCCGCAGTACGATTCATAACGTTCGGGGGCCTCCGTGAACTCTCCAAGGCTGTGTATCCATTCGGCGAGCAGCCGGTTCCGTTCCGTTTTGTCCGCATTGCAGATAGTCGGCAGGAGACGCAGAAGCTCGGCGTCGACATCGAGCTGCCCCTTGGTGCCGTAGAAAGCAGGGTGGTGGTATTTGGCATAGCCCATACCCGGCACAGAACATTCAGATTGCGGACGGCCGGTGTATCGACTTTCGTGCCATTAAATCCGCTGCATGTTGTCGGAAGGGCGTCGTTCCGCCCGTTGCCTGAACCGCAACCTGCAGCGATGCCCATGCAGAGAAACAGAATGCAAAGTTCCGAAAGGAAATGTCTCATATCAAGACCGCTTTTAAAGGGTTTCGGCAAGCAAGATAGGGTATTTCCGGTTCGGAAACAATAACTAATTGGAGAACGCCTATTTGAACGGCGAGTCGGGCTCGCGGGCCATTACCTTATAGAACATCATGTCGAGAAAGCGAGGCGAAAACTTTTTGATGAAGTGTGTCGCACGCCCTTCGAATTCCATTAGCAGGAGCCGTTTGCGGCGCATGATTCCTTTGGCGATGCGGTGCGCCACTTCCTCGGCGGTCATCATCTTCTCCTCTTTGCGCGGTGTGGCTCCCTGTTCCGTGCCGTCGGCAGTCAGGGCGGAGAAGCGCACGTTGGTCGCCGTGAATCCGGGGCAGGCCACCATGACGTGTACCCCTTTGCGGCGGTTCTCTATCCGCACGGTATCGAGGAATCCGGTCATGGCGTATTTGGAGGCCGAATAGCCGGTACGTCCCGGCAGCCCGTGCAGTCCGGCCACGGAAGATACTCCGACGACCGTTCCCCGGGCCGCCTGCAGGTAGGGCAGGGCGTATTTGGTACAGTAGACCGTTCCCCAGAAATTGACATCCATCAATCGGCGGAGCACATCGAGTTGCACATTGTCGAAGAGCGCCCGCATGGAGATGCCGGCGTTGCATACCAGGATGTCGATACCTCCGAAGCGTGCGACGGCCGTTTCTACCAGGCGGCGGCAATCCTCCTCGCGGGTGACATCGGCGGCACACCAGGCCACTGCGGCCCCCCGGTTCGTCAGGTCGCCGGCGATTTCGGCCAGTTTCGTGTCGTGCCGCGCCCCTATGACGACGTTGGCGCCGTTTGCGGCGAATTCATAGGCGAGCGCCCGGCCGATACCCGACGATGCTCCTGTTATCACTACGGTCTTGCCTTTGAAAAATTCCTTTTCGGACATAGCTGTATGGTCGTTTTGATGGTTTTTGATAATATGTGCCGTCGGCCGTCATGCGGTCAGACCTGTAGCAGGCCGTAGCTCCGCAGAATGTCCCATTTTTTCGAGTGGTAGAGGATGGCAAAGGGCTCGGGGGAGTACTCCGCATAAAGCTCTTTTATCCGGCCGAGGGGAACGGGAGCTCCGCCGTGCCGCATATTCCGGCCACATGAAGCAGGAAATCGGCCTCAGCACTGCTGAACCGGAGCGTCTTCTCTTCGCTGTTGCTGCGCACGCGTATGCCCTCCTCGATACGTTCCATGCTTCCGCTATCCATACCAGGCGGCCGTGTTCTCGAAAATCCGGCTCGCATCCGGCTTTATCAGGTGACCGGCTATCAGCGACTCTTCGACGGTGGGGTGCGGAACTTTCGCCGCGAACCATTTGTGAACGGGACGGTCGAGGCCGTTGCCCGCCATGTAATTGGCCAGCGACAGTCGCAGTGCGTCGCCGACCATGCCGATGTCGTAGCCGCGGTTGTCGGAGAAGAAGACCTCGTTGTTGGCGAAAGGATTCGGAACGGAGCCTTTGCGCCTGACGCCGAAGCGTTCCGGGTTCTGTCCCGACGGGCTGTGGACGGTCATGGCGTACCGATGCCAGAAAGCGGAGCCGACCAGTTCGGCACGAAAGAGCTGCCGTACCACTTCGAGGGCATCTACCGTCTCCTGGAGCGTCTGCGTCGGGAGTCCGTACATGAGGTAGGCGTGTACCATAATCCCTGCTTCGTAGAAGTTGCGCATGGCGATGGTGGCCTGTTCGATGGTGATGCCTTTCCCTATCATTTCGAGCAGCCGGTCGGAGGCTACCTCCAGCCCGCCCGATACGGCAATGCAGCCGGCGGCGGCCATCAATCGGCACAGGTCGCCCGTAAAGGCCCGCTCGAAACGGATGTTCGTCCACCATGTGTAGCGGCGGCCGCGCCGAAGCAGTTCCAGCGACAGGTCGCGCAACAGCCTCGGCGGTGCGGCTTCGTCTACGAAATGGAAGCCGCGGGAACCGGTTTGGACCGCTACCGTGTCCATCCAATCCGCCAGTTCGGCAGCCGTTACGGCGTCGTACCGGCCTATGTAGTCGAGCGACGTATCGCAGAAGGCGCATTTGGCCCAGTAACATCCGTGGGCGAGCATCATCTTGTTCCACCGTCCGTCGCTCCAGAGGCGGTGCATCGGGTTGGTCACCTCGCAGAGCGAGAAGTATTTCGACAAGGGCAGTCCGCTGAAGTCGGGACAACCCCGTTCCCGGTGGCTTATCCGTTCCGCCCCTGTATGATATCCCTCCGCCGTGATGGCTCCGGTGGGTTCCTTTTCTTCCAGAATGCGGGCGAGTGTCGTCTCGCCGTCGTCGAGTACGATATAGTCCACATAGGCGAAAACGGAGCGGTCGCTCATCAGCCGCAGTTCCGTCGTGGGGTATCCGCCGCCCATGATGACCCGTATATCCGGATAACGGAGTTTTATCTGCTGCCCGCAGCGCAGGGCGGCGAGCAGGTTGCCCGGAAAGGGGACGGTGAAAGCGACGAAATCGGGGCGGTGCTCTGCTATGGCAGCGAACAGGAGTTCCGTCATCCGCTCCTCGATGATGTTCATGGGGCGGAGGAGTTCTGCTTCAAGGGTGGAGAATTCGGCAAGCGACAGTGACAGGTGTTCGGCATACCGGACTATTTCGAAAGCCGGTGTGACGGTAGCCCGGATGAAATCGCTGATGTCCTGCAGATAGAGCGTGCAGATATATTTCGCGCAATCCTGTATTCCCATCCACCGAACTCCTCTCCCGGCGGGGACATGGTTTCGAAACGCCCCGCCTGCGGCAGAAAGTCGCCCCGGCAGACAGCGGTGGCGAGCGTCGGCTCCTCCCCCCGGAGAAAGGCCATGACGCCCTCTATCGTAGCGGTATATTGGCTGCGCAGTGCATAGATACGTTCGAGATTAGCGTCGGCCGCATCGCCGAGCGCCTCCTCTCCCCGGGCTGATTTGTGTTCCGCGTAGGCCGTGAATACCCTTTCCAGAAATGTCTTCGAGAATATTTCTCCAAGCAGTTCTACCGAAAGGTCGTACTGTTCGGCACGGTGTCCGTGCCGGGCGAGATAACTTTTCAGATAAGCCGTTGCCGGATAGGGCGAATTGGGCTGCAGGAAAGGAGGTGTTACAAGCAATATTTTACCCATCGTGCGGATATTATTCAATCTCTATACGCAGGCCGTCCCAGGCGAATTCTACGCCTGCGGGAAGCGTATCTTTCTTGTCTGCATAGAGTCCGATTTGGTGCGACATGTGTGTGAGGTAGGTACGGCGGGCGTGTACCCGGCGGCTTATCTCCACCGCTTCGTCCACCGTGAAGTGGGAAATGTGTTTTTCGTAGCGCAGCGCATTGATGACCAATACGTCCACACCCCGCAGTTTGTCGAGCTGCCTGTCGTCTATACCGTTGAAATCGGTCAAGTAGGCCAGTGCCCGATGCGGTAGCCCGTCACGGGGAGCAGGTAGTGACGTCCGCTTATCGGTATCACGTGAAATCCTACTACATCGAAAGGCTCGTTTTGCCGTATCGTCCGCAGGTCTATTTCCGGAGCGCCGGGGTAGCGGTTCTCGGCGAATGCGTAGTCGAAATCCTTGCGGACTGCTCTGCCTACCCGTTCGGTGGCGTATATCGGTACCGCGCGCCCTTCGAAATAGTTGAAGGCGCGGATGTCGTCTATGCCCGCGATGTGTCCTTATGTTCGTGGGTCAGCAGGATGGCGTCCAGTGTCTTTACTCCTTCGCGCAGCATCTGGTAGCGAAAGTCGGGGCCGGCGTCGATGACGATACGGGCATCTGCGCCGACAGGACGGGGGTACATGGCATGGGCCGGTTGCTGCGGCAGTTCGTCGGCCGGTCGCTTTTCGGGTGCCGAATCGAAACGTTCTATCATGACCGATGAACGCAGCCGTTTGTCGCGGCTGTCGTGCGAGCGGCACACTTCGCAGTTGCATCCAATCATGGGCACTCCCTGCGACGTACCCGTGCCGAGAAACGTCAGTCTTAGCATCTTCCTCCTCCGTTGGTTGTAATCCGTGTTTTGATTCTTCAAAAATAACGAATTTTCGGGCCGCGGCAAATAAAAGGTCTCCGAATCCGGAGACCTTTCGATATGGTGACGGCGAAGGCTTAGCAGTCTGCGGTAGCCTTTTCGAGTCGTTTAAGAATGGAGAAGATGAAGATGGCGGAGATGACGCATACCACGATGAGTACGCCCCAAATCATCCAGAGCTGCATTCCGCTTTCCCAGATGTTGGCGATGACGCTGGTCAGGTAGTTGCCGACGGCCGTAGCAGCGAACCAGAAGCCATCATCATACCCTTGTATTTGGGCGGTGCCACCTTCGATACGAACGAGATACCCATCGGCTGAGGAGCAGCTCGCCGAACGTCAGCACGAGGTATGTGGAAATAAGCCAGTTGGGCGATACGAGAATGTCGCTCGTACCGTTGATTTGCGTAGGATTGGCCAGGCCGCGCGAAGCGAGTGCCATGACGAGGAATCCGCAGGCCGCAATCAACATACCCATACCGATTTTCTTCGGAGTCGAAGGTTCCTTGCCTTTCTTGGCGAGGGCTCCGAAGAGCGCTACCGAGATGGGCGTCAGCAGTACCACGAAGAAGGGGTTGAACTGCTGGAAGAGCTGCGGCTCGATATGTGTACTGGGATTGAGGTTCATGTAAAGGATGATGCACAGTACAATCATTAGGGCGAAGATACCGGCCGAGATGGATTTCGCCTTTTTCGTGGTGGACTGGAAGATGCTGAACAGACTGTACATGGCGATGACGATGCAGGTCATCATGGGAAGGCTGAATCCTATCCGGGTGAGACCTTCGGCTGAATTGGCGGTGTAGTCACGTGCGAACCAGGTGAGTGTAAGACCGTTCTGATGGAAAGACATCCAGAAGAAGATAACGACCACGAATACGAGCACGAGGGCAGTGATACGCTGTTTGGTCTGTTCTTTGGTCAGCTCTACAACCTTTTCTCCATGGGCGGCGGCTGTGCTGCCTGCTGCTTGGAGGTTACGTCGGCATGTTTGAAGGTCTTCTTGAAACCGAGGTAGATGGCCATGGAAACCACGAGCGAGAAACAGGCTACCGCGAATCCCATGTGGTATGAACCGGCCAGAGCGTCGATGTAGGAACTTGCGAAATCGGCGATGCTGCCCGTCCATCCCTGAGCGCCGGCGAGGGTCTCCAGCTTGGAGGCCACATCGCTCCGGTATCCGGATTCTTGAGGAATTCGTTGGCCAGCGAGGGTATGTTGGCGTCGTAGAAGAAACCGTTTTTCTTCAGCTGCCAGTTGGCGATGGCCGTAGCCGCCGAGGGAGCGTACATGGCGCCGATGTTGATGGCCATGTAGAAGATACTGAACGCGCTGTCGCGTTTGGCGCTGTACCGCGGGTCATCGTAGAGGTTACCTACCATTACCTGCAGGTTGCCCTTGAAAAGGCCCGTGCCGACGCATATCAGCACGAGGGCTCCGATGAGCGAGACCATGGCGACGGAACCCGATGCGGGGACGGCCATGAGCAGGTAGCCGAGGAACATGACCACGATACCGAGCGTGACCATCTTGCCGTATCCGAACTTATCGGCGAGGATACCGCCGATGAGCGGCATGAAATAGACACCGGCCAGGAAGAAGCCGTAGAACTGGCCTGCCTGAGCCGCCGTGAAGCCGAACTTTGCCTGAAGGAACAACACAAAAATGGCGAGCATCGTGTAGTAGCCGAAACGCTCGCCCGTGTTGGCCAAAGCCAAAGCGTACAAGCCTTTGGGATGTCCTTTAAACATAAGATTTTAATTTAGAATTAGTTAATTATGGTAAATGAATTTTCCTTTATTCCTTTTCTGGTCAAGCGATGACAAATATATTAAAAATAAAGGTTAAAACGCCCGTATTACAGGGAAAAAGCCTAACTTTATTTGCCGTATGGCCCGATTCATGCGGCGTGCGCGAAAGATGGCGGAAAGACTGAAGATAGTAAAGGACGACCCGTGGCTGGAACCGGTCGAAGGCGAATTGGAATATCGCCGGAAGCTGTACCTTGATGCCCTGAAGGAGATAGAAGAGGCGTCGGAAGTATCGCCGACTATGCCGATGGATACCTGTATTTCGGTTTCCAGCGCGACGAGGAGGCGCACGGATGGTGGTTCCGCGAGTGGCTGCCGGGGGCATGGGAGGTGTTCCTGTTCGGTGACTTCAACGGTTGGGAGCGGCGCAGCCTGCCGCTGGCCAGGGGAGCCGACGGTGTGTGGAGTATTTTCCTTTATGACGGCGATTGGGGCAGGGGTCTGAAACATGGCTCCCTGTACAAGATACTCGTGCATGGCGAAAACGGCTGGCACGAGCGTATTCCCGCCTATGCGCGTCGCGTAGTGCAGGACGACGCGACGAAGAATTTCACGGCGCAGTTCTGGAATCCGGAGCCGTTCGATTGGACGGGCGACTGTTTCGATATCGGCAATCTTCCTACGCTTTACATTTACGAAAGCCATGTAGGCATGGCGGTCGAGCAGGAGCGGGTCGGCAGTTATGCCGAATTTGCCCGCGACGTGTTGCCGCGCATCAAGAGGGCGGGATACAATACAGTGCAGCTGATGGGAGTGGCCGAACATCCCTATTACGGCAGTTTCGGTTACCACGTATCGAGTTTTTTCGCCCCTTCGTCGCGTTTCGGAATGCCGGAGGAACTCAAGGCTCTCATCCGAAGCGCCCATGCGCTCGACCTGGCCGTGGTCATGGATTTGGTACATGCGCATTACGTCAAGAATCTGAACGAGGGGCTGAACGGGCTCGACGGTACCGACTGCCAATACTCGCCGTCCGGCGAGGAGGGATATCAACCTTATTGGGACTCCAAGCTGTTCGATTACAGCAAGCCGCAGGTCAGGCATTTTTTGCTGTCGAATATCAAATACTGGCTGGACGAATTTCGTTTCGACGGTTTCCGTTTTGACGGCGTTACTTCGATGATATACCGCCATCACGGTTATACGGAGTTCGACAGCCGCGGGAAATATTTCGGGCCCGACGTGAACCGTGCGGCCCTGACTTATCTGACTCTGGCCAATACGCTCGTCCACGAGGTGCGGCCGTCGGCGGTGACGATAGCCGAGGATGTGAGCGGTATGCCGGGGATGTGCATTCCGGTCGGCGACGGCGGGGTGGGGTTCGATTACCGGCTTGGCATGGCGGTTCCCGATTTCTGGATACGGATGCTGAAGGATGTGCCGGACGAGGATTGGAATATCTGGGATATCTGGAACATTTTGACCGACCGGCTGCCTGCAGTCCGGACGGTGGCGTATGCCGAATCGCACGACCAGGCGATGGTAGGAGACCAGACCATTGCTTTCCGTTTGATGGACAAGGAGATGTATACCGGCATGGCGTGCGGCGTCAGGAATATCGTCGTGGAACGGGGAATTGCGCTTCATAAGATGATACGCCTGGTGACGATTGCGCTGGGCGGACAGGCTTATCTCAATTTCATGGGAAACGAGTTCGGCCATCCGGAGTGGATAGATTTTCCGCGCGAGGGGAACGGATGGAGTTACAGGTATGCCCGGCGACAGTGGTCGCTCGCCGACGATGCCGGTCTGCGCTATGCGCAGCTCGGCCTTTTCGACCGCGACATGCTCGATATGGTGGAACGCAACGGCATCATGCGCAGCGGATATGCGTATAATCACCTGATGGATACGGCAGCGAAGACGATGGTTTTCAGCCATGGATGCGTCCTGTTCGTATTCAATTGGCACCCTTCGCTGAGCATTCCCGATTATATGGTGCCTGTGCCGGAGGCGGGGCGTTACCGAATCATTCTCTCTACGGACGACCTGCGTTACGGAGGACAGGGGCGCAACGACCGGTCGGTCGCCCATTTCAGCTTCCCGGTGACGGATGACGAGGGAGTTACACGGCATTATATTAAGGTGTATAATATATGCCGTACTGCGGTCGTCTATAAAATCATCCGATAGCGGAGCCGGGCTGTACCGGTTCGATGTCGCCGATGCCGACATACCAGATGTAGCCGGATACATCGGCGTATCCCATCTGCAAGAGGAGTTCCATGTAACGTGCTACCTGCCGTCCGTAGCGGGACTGGCGTTTCAGACCGAACTTGTAGTCTACGACCACTGCACGCCCCTCTTTTATCATCACCCTGTCGGACGGTAGCCTCCGCCGCCGGGAACGAGGAGGTCGTTCTCGTTGCGAACCGTTTCCCAGTCTCCGCTGAACCAAGCTTTCACCGTATCGTTTTCCAGGGCCTTGTCGAGCGACGAGCGAAGCGTTGCAGCTTCTTTCGCCGAAACGGAACCGTTGTTCTCCAGCGCTTCGATGCCCCGGCGGATGTCGTCCGTATTGTCCGCCTGCTCGAATAATCGGTGGAGCAGGACGCCATAGTTACGCGGCGACAGCCTGTCATCCGCGACTCCCTCTTCGGCATAGCGCTGCGAATCGAAGCGGACGGCCAGCCGTCCGGAGATGTCGGTCGTCCCGTAAGCTGGAGTACGGGCGTTGTACGGGTTTCGTTTCGGAGGGGCCGGAAGGGGTTCCGAACAGGATGGAGAAGCCCTCCTCTCCTTCGACAACCTTTCCGCAGGCATCGCCTAGGCGGGCCTCCCCGCCGCTGCGCGATATGACGCTGTCGAGCAGGGTGCCGATGCGTTCGCTCTCCGTGCGTCCCGGAACGGGCAGCATGATGTGGAGCTCTTCGCGGGCCCGTGTCAATGCTACATAGAAGAGGTTCAGATTGTCCACATGCGACATGACGTATTCGCGGTAGTAGTCGGCAGCGAAGTGGGAGTTTTCCATCGCCTTTTTATAGTGTACGGGGAACTGTCCGACGGCAGCCGGCGGGGAGTCCTCTTCCGCCCCCGACCACACGACGGTACCTGTCTTGGTCGTCAGGGACCAATTGCAGTAGGGAATGATGACGGCCTTGTAGCCGAGCCCTTTGGAGCGGTGGATGGTGTCGATGGTGATGGCGTTTCCCCCGGAGGCATCGGGATGGATTTGGTACTGCCTTTTTCTGTCCACCACGACAGAAAAAGGGGAATGTCCGCCACGTTCGATTTCGTGAAAGCGATTATCTGTTCGTGGAGGGCCTGCAGGTAGGAGATATCTTCGTCACTGCAGCCGAGCCCGTAACGCATGACCGTGTTTTCAAATGCCTCTTCGGGCGGCATCAGCCGCAGCCGGAGGAGAAACTCCGTATCGTCTCGGGTGAGCCGTTCGCCGAATCCGCGGCCGAGGAAACGGTTGTAAATGGCCCGGTGAATGGAGTCTTCCGGATTGCCGGCGAGCCGCAGGCAGGATATGACGAAATTCACGACGGGGGAGCGGCCGATGACCAGCGCGTCCTGTGTGATGACGTCGTATCGGTAAGGCGACTCCGGATGGGTGCGCTTGTGTTCGAGCAGCATGGATGCGATGCGTGTCGCCTCCGAGTTGCGCCGCACGAGAATAGCAATGTCCCCCGCTGCGTAACCGCGTTCCTGCAGCCGTTCCACTGTCTCCACTACCGGGGGGCCGGTCGTCTCCCTCTCTGTGCCGTAATAAGTGACGGTCACGTAGCCGCCGGTATTGCGCTCGTCCGGCACCTGCACGGCATCGGCGTAGGCTTCGGCCACGGTTCCGCGGAGCTCGTCCCGCAGTTCGGTCCCGATACGGCCGGCTGCGTGTGCATCGTCGAGCAGTGCATCTATCCGGTCGTTCTCCGACCGTGCACAGGCCGATACGGCTGCGTTGATAAAACGTACCACTCGCTGCGGCTGCGGTGATTTTCGCGCAGCGAGGTTTGACTACGTGTCAAAAGCCTCTTCGGCCTGCGGGCGAGGATACTCCAGTCACCCCCGCGCCAACGGTAGATGGACTGCTTCACGTCTCCCACGAGCATCACGGGCGTGGTTTCGGACTGTGCCGTGGCGTTGCGTAGCAGCGGCAGGAAATTCTCCCACTGCATGGCGGAAGTGTCTTGGAACTCGTCTATCATGAAGTGCGAGTAGTAAGTGCCCGCTTTCTCGAAGACGAACGGCGTATCGTTGCCGGAGATGAGCCTCGCCAGCATGTCGTTTATTTCGGAGATGTGAACGATGTTCTCCTCTTTCGACACTTCGGCGACCTTGGCCTGCAAGTCGCCCAGCAGTGCGAAGTTGCGGTAGTTCTCTTTGAGCAGGGAGGCACTGTTGATAAGCCGGATGTTGGTGTCGTAAGCCTCGGCAAGTTCAGCAAGCAGTTCGGTGAGCTGCGGTGCTATCGCTTCAATCTGTGTCTTTTTGGGCGATTTGGCCGTGCACCACCGGCCGTTGGCGATGGTGTCCGTCACCCGTTTGCCGTAAGGGGCTATCTCTCCGCCGGCTATCTTGGCGGCGTATCCGGCAGGAC